>Ga0210398_10001616_pt1 | contig 22894 bp, 24 predicted proteins | sample IncBWC4OmetaG_FD_161047 | JGI IMG/M metagenome (GOLD analysis project Ga0210398, IMG submission 161047) | Forest soil microbial communities from Barre Woods Harvard Forest LTER site, Petersham, Massachusetts, United States - Inc-BW-C-4-O | ecosystem: Environmental > Terrestrial > Soil >...
AAGTGCGCACGGATTTGCGAACCCAGCCAGGCGAGATTGATCACGATGCGATCGATACCGGCGCCGACCAATCGCACGACATGACGTTCGATCAATGCCTGGCCGTGCACCCGCAGCAAGGGCTTGGGCGTAACGTCGGTCAAGGGCCGCATGCGTTCGCCCCGGCCGGCGGCCAGTATCATCGCCGCCGCCGGGCGCTCGGGCGAACTCATGCGAGCGCGCGCTGCTGCGCCTCGTTGAACTTAGGATCGATGCGCCTCGCGAGAAAATCGGCGAACGGCGCGGATTCGGCATAGCTTGACGCCGTGTCCCGCACGTAGTCGAGCACACGCGGCAGATCCTTGAGGTACTGCGGCTTGCCGTCCCGGTAGAACAGGCGTGCAAATATTCCCAGCACCTTGATATGGCGTTGCAGGCCGGTGAGATCGAACCAGCGGATGAATTCGGCGGCGCCCGCCGTCAAGGCAAATCCGCCTTCGAGCAATTTCTCGCGGTACTCCAATACCCAGGCGCGAACGCGCGCGGGCGGCCACGCGATGTAGCAATCCTTGAGCAGGGACGCCAGGTCATAAGTCACCGGACCTAAGACGGCGTCTTGGAAATCCAAGATACCGGGGTTGTCCTGCGGCGTGACCAAAAGATTACGCGAATGATAATCGCGGTGCACGAACACGGTGGGCTGCGGCGCCGCGGCCTGAACCAAGCTCTCGAACAACGCGCTCAGCATGGACCGCTCTTCGGTGCCGATGATCACGCCCAGATGATGGCGCAGAAACCATTCGGGCATGAGTTCCATCTCCCGGAGGAGCAAAGCCCGGTCATAGCGGGGCAATTCGCGCGCAACGGCCGGATCGGCCGTTTGCATGGTTCGAAGCGCCGCCAGGGCATCGGCGTACAGCCGTTCCGCCGCGCCGGGCTTGGGCAGCTCATCCAGATATTGGCGTGAACCCAGGTCCGACAGCAGCAGAAAGCCGCGGTCCATGTCCCGCGCCAGGACGATGGGCACGTTGAGGTCCATGCCGGCCAAGAGTCGGGCCACCTTGAGGAAAGGGGCTGAATCTTCCTTGTCGGGCGGCGCATCCATGACAATGTAGGAATCGGTATCCCGCGTCACGCGAAAATATCGGCGAAAGCTCGCGTCGACCGAGGCGGGAGCGATCGAACAGCCGCCAAATCCCAAATCCTCCGTCACCCACTGCGTGAGACGCGCGAGGCGGGAATCGCTTGCATCCGATACTTCCATGCTTGACCATTCGTGGACCGCAAATGCGGCGATTTAAGTATACCGACTAAGGCGACGCATTTTGCCCATGGCTTCTCAGGTTCGGGCCGCATTCATTTTCCTCTGCCTCGCATGCTCCCTGGCGCGCGCCGCGGACGTTTGTCCCGCGCCGCCCAAATATACTTTCGTTCGTCCCGCCGACATCCCGGCCGATGATCATCGCATCTACATCGACAGCGACGAGGGCCAGGTCGCCGCCGACGGCACCGCGACGGTCGACGGCCGGGTGATCGTCCGCCAGGATCAGCGCAGCGTCGGCGCCGATTCGGTCACTTACGATCCCGCCACCGACAAAGTCACCCTCACCGGCAAGGTGGATTTCCTCGATCCGCAGCTGCGGGTAAAAAGCGACAGCGGCAGCTACGTGCAGGACGGCGAGGCGAATTTCAACGAAGCTTTTTTTCAGCTCATGAACCGCAACGGGCGCGGATTTGCCAAGGACGTCAATCTGAGTCCCGACGGCAAAGTGGTTCTGGACAACGTCCGCTATACCAGCTGCCCGGTCGGGCACGAAGACTGGAGCCTGAGTGCACTTGATATCAATCTCGACACGAATCTGCAGGCCGGCGTCGCGCACCACGTGACCATGCGCTTCAAGGATGTGCCGATTTTTTATACGCCCTATATCTCGTTCCCCTTGGGCGACGAACGCAAGAGCGGCCTGCTGTTTCCGATTCTCGGCCACTCCAGCAGCAATGGCTTCGATGTGGAGGTGCCGTATTACTTCAACCTGGCACCGAACTACGACCTGACCTTGACGCCGGGCGTGCTGACGGCGCGCGGCGTGGAGCTGACCGAGGATTTCCGCTATTTGACCGCAGGTTCGCACGGCATATTGGACGGCAATTTCCTGCCCGACGACAAGCAACAGCACAGCGATCGCAGCTATGTGCGGTATACCGACGTGACGGACATCATGCACGGGCTGCGATTCGACGCCGACATCGCCAACGTCAGCGACGTCAATTACTTCCAGGACTTTGCCGTGGGCACCGAGCAGACCAGCGTGACCTTCCTGGAGCGCCGGGCGGATGTGCTGTACTACGATGATTTCTGGCGCATCCGCGGTGAGCTGCAAAATTATCAGACCATCGACACGACCGTGGATGCCGCAGACCGGCCGTACTCGCGCGTACCGCGGGTGCAGGCAAGTGCGCTGTATCCGATCGAGAACAGCAAGTTTGAATTCGCCTTCGACAGCGAGGCGGTCAATTTTCTGCGGGGGGTGGGTCCGACGGGCGTGCGATTGAATCTGGCGCCCGAAATACGGTGGTCGAGCCGCGGCCCGGGCTACTTCTTCGAGCCCGCCGTCGGCTACGACTTCACCCAGTACGACCTGCAGAACGCAGGATTCGGGCTACCCGGCACTCCCTCGCGTGCCCTGCCCTATGCACGGGTGGACACGGGGCTGGTGTTCGAGCGCGAAGCGGGCGCCCAGGGTCAGCGCACGCAAACCCTCGAGCCGCGGGTGGTTTATAGCTACGTCCCTTATCGCAATCAGAACGAGCTGCCGGTATTCGACAGCGGCCTGCCCGATCTTAATTTGACTGAACTGTTCCGCACCAACCGCTACGTCGGATGGGATCGCATCGGCGATGCCAACCAGGTGGCGCTGGCCTTGACCACGCGGCTGTTCGATACCGTATCCGGAACGCAGTATTTGTCGGCGACCGTCGGCCAGATTCGCTATTTTTCAACCCCGCGGGTCAGTCTGCCGCAGGATGTGTTGGCGCAGTCCGCGGGCATTCGAGAGCAGAACGGGCAGCTCTTGGGCGTGATACCCATGGTGAATCCCTTGGCCGTGCCCGGCGCACTGACGGCCCCGGGCGGGCAATCCTATGTCTTCCCCGGGCAGAGTTACCCCGGCCAATATCCTTATGGCCTCTCCAGAGCGGCACAGCAGATACTGGCGCTGGGACAGAACCCGGCATTCTCCGCCTCGGATATCGTCGCGGAAGTGGCTCTGACGGGCTACAAGCACCTGGGCGTCAATCTCGACTATCAGTGGAATCCTTATACCTCGCAAACCGACAAATCGGAGATTGCGGTCCAGTACCGCCCCGATCCGACCCGCGTGATCAACCTGGGCTATCGCTTTCAGGAGGGCATCCTCAAGCAGTGGGACGGCTCCTTCGCGTGGCCCATCGCCGGGCACTGGAATACCGTGGGGCGCTGGGTGTATTCGCTCCAGGATCGGCAAACCATCGAACAAGTGGCCGGTTTTGAGTATAAAAGCTGCTGTTACAAGGTCCAGCTGGTGCAGCGCCGCTACCTCAGCATCCGCCCGGGGACCACGACCGTCGGGGGCACACTGGACACCTCGATTGCATTACAATTGGAACTGACGGGCTTAAGTTCGGTCGGAAAACGTGAGGATTCCTTCCTTGAACAGTCGATCCGCGGGTATTCGACCCGCGACCCGAGCATCCAATAAAGGTTATGTAGGATTTCGACCTATGCGTAAAGTTGCCCAACTCTGTGCGATTCTCATCGCGCAGACGCTGCTGCTGTCCCCGTCCCATGCGCAGACCCGCGACATCGGCGCTCACGGGGAAATGCTCGACCGCATTGCCGCCATCGTCAATGACGGGCTGGTGTTGAAGAGCGAACTCGATGTGCAGATGTCCTCGGTGCAGAAGCGCCTGCAGGAGCAGCGCGTCGAACTACCCTCCCAGAGCGTGCTTCAGCAGCAGGTGCTCGATCGGCTGGTGGTGCAGGAAATCCAAATGCAGCGCGCGAAGCACGTCGGCCTCACGGTGACGGATGAACAGTTGAACGGTGCCCTGCAAGAGATCGCGGCGCGAAATAAAATACCCTTCGATCAGCTGCCGACGGCCCTCTCGGCGCAGGGTGTGGACTACAAGGTGTATCGCGAATCGATGCGCAAGGAACTGACCTTGAGCACATTGCGGCAGCGCGATGTCATCGCCCACATCAATGTCTCCCCGCATGAGCTCGAGCAGTATCTCGCGCGCCAGCAAAACGCCGCCTCGAACGATGAATTCAACGTGTCGCACATTTTATTGTCGCTGCCGGCCGCCGCCACGCCGCAGCAGCTCGAGGACATTTCGAAAAAGGCCCAGGACATCGCCGCACGAGCGGCCAAGGGTGAGGATTTCGGGCAGCTCGCCATTGCCAACTCGAACAGCCAGACCGCGCTGGACGGCGGGCAGCTGGGCTGGCGCAAGGGTGCGCAATTGCCGCAATTCATTTTGGATCTGGTCGTCAAGATGAAGCCGGGCGAGGTGAGTGAGCCGGTTCGCACGCCGAGCGGCTATCACATCGTGAAACTCACCGAGCGCCGCAACGGCGAAGCGCCGGTCATCATCAATCAGATCCACGTGCGGCACATCCTCATGAAGCCGAATGAGTTGGACGACGATGAAACCGTGCGCCAGAAACTCGCCAAGCTCCGCGAGCGGATCGAGAAAGGCGAGAGCTTTGCCGGCATCGCCTCGACCGCCTCGGAAGACCCTGGCTCGGCGCCCGATGGCGGCGATCTGGGCTGGAGCGGTCCCGGCACCTTTGTGCCGGAATTCGACAAGGCCATCGCCGATTTGAAGGACAATGAGATCAGCGAGCCGTTCAAGACCCGCTATGGCTGGCATATCGTGCAGATGCTGGGCACCCGCACCTACGACAGCACCGACGATGTGCGGCGTCAGAAGGCGTTTGCCGCCATCCGCGAGAGCAAGGCGGACGAAGAAACAGAGCTGTGGCTGCGCCGATTGCGCGACGAAGCGTTCGTCGAAACCAAGATGTAGTGTACATACCTCGCATCGTCATCACGTCGGGGGAACCCGCCGGTGTGGGTCCGGATGCCTGTGTCACGCTGGCGCAAACCGATTGGCAGGCCGATCTGGTGGTGGCGGCGGATGCGCAGCTTCTGGCCGCCACGGCAGCCGCGCTGGGGCTTCCGTTGACGGTGGAGCGCTATGACTCCAGACGTCCCGCCAAAGCTCACCGCGCCGGAATCCTGCAGGTCATGCACATCCCGGCCGGCTACCCGGTGGTGGCGGGCCGTCCGGACGTGCGCAACGCCTCCTATGTGATCGACATGCTGGACCGTGCCTGCGACGGTTGTACGAACGGCGAGTTTGCCGCCATGGTGACCGCGCCCGTGCAAAAGAGCACGCTCATGGACGCCGGCTACGCCTTCAGCGGCCATACGGAATATCTTGCCGAACGCACCCGCGCGGCGATGCCCGTGATGCTGCTGCTGAACGGTCAGTTGCGGGTGGCCTTGGTCACCACCCACTTGGCGCTCGCCGATGTGCCCGGCGCCATCACCAAAGACCGGCTGCGCACCACGCTGCGCATCGTCAATATGGATTTGGAACGGCATTTTTCCTTGCTGCCGCCGAGAATCGCCGTGCTGGGCTTGAACCCGCACGCCGGCGAGGGCGGCCATTTGGGCCGCGAAGAATTGGACATAATCGAGCCCGTGATTCAGGAACTTCAGGATGAGGGGTTGAATCTGCAGGGGCCCATTCCGGCCGACACGGCGTTCACGAAACGCTTCCTCGAAACCACCGACGTCATCGTGGCCATGTATCACGACCAAGGACTGCCCGTCATCAAGCATGTCGGATTCGGCAATGCCGTGAACATGACCCTGGGATTGCCGATTTTGCGCACCAGTGTCGACCACGGCACCGCCCTGAGTCTGGCGCGAACGGGCAAGGCTGATACCGGGAGCCTGCGTGCCGCCCTGGCCCTTGCCATCGAACTGGCGAGTGCCAGGGAGCCTGTCTGAGCATTCCGCGTGAGCCGCCGGTTCGTAAACGCTTCGGTCAGCACTTCCTGCACGATCCGGGCGTCATCCGCCGCATCATCGACGGCGTATCGCCCGCCGCGGGCGAGCGCATCGTAGAGATCGGCCCCGGACGCGGTGCATTGACCTGGGAGCTGCTGCGCCGTGCGCAAGCCCTGGATGTCATTGAGATCGACCGCGACCTGGCCCGCTCGCTCGAGGAAGATGCGCGTGCCACCGGCGCGCTGCGCGTGCACGTCGAGAATGCGCTCCATACCAACTTCGTGGACCTGCGCGCGGATGGCCCGCCGCTGCGCATCGTCGGCAATCTGCCCTACAACATTTCCACGCCGTTGCTGTTTCGGCTGCTGTCCCAACGGTCGGCCATTGCGGACATGCACTTCATGCTGCAAAAGGAAGTCGTCGACCGCATGACCGCGCCGCCATCGAACAAGACCTACGGCCGGTTGACGGTCATGCTCGCCGCGGTGGCCGAGGTCGAGCGGCTGTTCGACGTCGGACCCGGCGCCTTCCAGCCGCGGCCCAAGGTGTGGTCGGCCATCGTGCGGTTGCGCCCCACCCTCGCGCCTCGCTTCGAGATCGGCGACGACGGCGTCCTGCGCACGCTGGTCACCGCCGCATTTTCACAGCGGCGCAAAATCCTGAGCAACGGCCTGAAGGGACTGCTCACGCCGGAGGAAATCGAATCCTGCGGCATCGACTCGCAGCTTCGCCCGGAGGCGCTCACGCCCGCGCAATTCGGCCTGCTCGCCGCCCAGCGCTCTCGGTTATACTCGAAGCCGCATGACCGGGTATAGGAAAATCTTGGTATTGCTGGATCTGTCGGACGCCAGCGAGCAAATAGCCGTCGCCGGACGCGATATGGCCGCGCGCTCGACTGCCGCGTTGATTCTGTTGCATGTGGTCGAATACGTACCCACCGAGCCCATGGGTGAGACGTTGATGCCATCGGTGCAGATTGAACAAGATCTCGCGCAGCGCGCGCGCGCCAAGCTCGATGAGCTGTCGGCGCGCCTGGGTCTCACGCGCACCTCGATCCGAGTGGAAGCGGGCAACAAGAAAACCGAAATTTTGCGCGTCGCCAAGGAAGAAGCCGTCGATCTGATCGTCCTCGGCAGCCGTATCCGCCACGGTCTCGGCATCCTGGTAAATTTTACCGAGGACACCGTGCTGCATGCGGCGAATTGCGACGTTCTCGCCGTCCGGGTGAGATAGCCATGGAGAGCACACCCGAACCGGTCAATCCCAGAATCCGGGTTGAGGTCGAGACCACCTATATCGAGGAACAATCCGATCCGCGCGACAAGCGATTCGTATTTTCCTGCACCATCACGATCCGCAATGAGGGACAGGTGCCCGCGCGCCTGCTCACGCGCCATTGGATCATCACCGACGCCAACGGCAACGTGAAGGAGACGCGCGGCGACGGTGTGGTTGGCGAGCAGCCCTATTTGAAGCCGGGCCAGGGATTCCGCTACTCCACCGGCGCGGTCATCGAAACTCCGGTCGGCACCATGCAGGGCACTTATCAGATGCTGGCTGATGATGGCCAGCAGTTCGATGCGCCGATCGCGCCGTTCAGGTTGGCGATGCCCGGAGTGCTGCACTAGGTGTACCCGGCTGCCAACTCCACCGGTGCCTGATGGCGCTGTATGCGATCGGTGACGTGCAGGGATGCGACGCAGAGCTCGGCGCCCTCTTGAGCGCCCTGAAATTCTCGGCGGATCGCGACTCGGTCTGGTTCGTCGGCGACCTGGTCAACCGGGGCCCCGATTCGCTCAAAGTCCTGCGCCGAATTCGTGCCATGGGCGATGCCGCCACGGTCATTCTCGGCAATCACGATCTGCATCTGTTGGCCGTGGCGTACGGCGGCGCGCGCTTGCGCGACGACGATACCTTGGAAGCGGTGCTGGCGGCGCCCGATCGTGCCCTGCTCCTCGATTGGCTCAGCAGCCGTCCCCTGCTGCACGAGGATCCGAATCTCAATATCTGCATGGTGCATGCCGGACTGGCGCCGCAATGGGATCTTGCGTTGGCGAGAGCATGCGCACACCAATTGGAGCGGGCGCTGAGGCGCGATCCTGAGAAGCTGTTCGATCGCATGTATGGCGACCAGCCGGATCGTTGGGACGATGCCCTCGAGGGTGAGGAGCGGCTGCGCTTCATCGCCAACTGTCTCACGCGGCTGCGCTATCTGGATACGGAGGGCCGCCTCGCGCTGCGCGCCAAGGGATCGCCGAAGAAAGCGCAGACCAAGGCGCTCATCCCCTGGTTCGAGGCGCCCGACGCCCGCTGGCGCGGGTCGCGCATCGTCTTCGGCCACTGGTCAACCCTGGGCTTCTTCAGCAATGCCGACGTCACGGGGTTGGACACCGGATGTGTCTGGGGAGATCGTCTGACAGCGTTGCGGCTCGATGTGCCGGACGCCAAGCCGGTGCAGGTGGCCTGCGCTTTGCCTAAGGAGCCTTAGCGGCGCGCAAGATCTCGCCGCGGACAAAAAAGCGGCTCCCGCTTGCCTGATACGGCACGCAAGTGATGTCCTGTTTCACATCCCGGGTCGCGAGCTTGGGCAGTATCTGGCGCGCAAACTCCTCGACCAATTCGCAGTCGCCCACGCCATAGTTGCGAAATGCGTCGCTGGTGAGCGTGAAGGGCTCGTAGCGCGCGTCCACCGCAGACAAGTCGCCGGCGTGCAATGGCCGGGCAGCCGCATCCGGCAATACGGGCGATGAGAACACAATGCTGAGGCGCGGACCCACGTATCCCCTGCGCAGCGGTTGGGATTCGGATTCATTGCAGGCGAGTACCGCAACCTGCAAGTCGCGGCGCGCTCCCAGATCCAAGAGCAGGGAGACCATTTTGTCGCGCAGGCCCTCGCAGGAATAGCGCGCCGTGCGGCCCATGTAGGAGAAATCGAGCCGCTGCTCCTTCCATACCGCCAAAACGGGGATGACTGCACCCTGCCCGGCCGCCGACGAGGCCCAAGCGAACATCAATCCGACACTTGCAAGCAGCCAGCCACCGCGCATAAAACCTCCGCCCGGTTTGACCCCCCCGAGCCCAACGAAGTTCAGCGCCGTATAATGGGCGGCATGACACCCGCCGCACCTTTCAATCTGCAACGATGGATCGATCAGAACCGCGACTTGCTCAAGCCGCCCGTGGGCAACAAGCTGCTGTTCGAGGACAGTGCTTTCATCGTCATGGCGGTCGGCGGACCGAATTCGCGCAAGGATTTTCACCATGACCCCGGCGCTGAGTTCTTCCATCAGATCGAGGGGGATATGGTGCTCAAGACCGTGCAAGACGGCCGCATGACGGAAGTGCCCATCCGCGCCGGGGAGATGTTTCTTTTGCCGCCCGAGGTTCCGCACTCACCGCAGCGCCCCGCGGGCAGCGTCGGCATCGTCGTGGAGCGGCGGCGCGCTCCCGACGAACTGGACGGGTTTTCCTGGTACTGCGAAAACTGCGGGCACCGCCTTTTTCTGGAGCGGGTGGCGGTGAGCAACATCGAGACCCAATTGCCGCAGATCTTTTCCCGATTTTATTCCAGCCTGCAGCATCGCACCTGCGGCGTTTGCGGCACCGTCATGCAGGCCCCTCCCTGAACGCAGGCGATCTCAGCCCTGCCGCCGCTTCGGCCCTGGACGCGGCGGACCCGCTCTCAGGCTTTGCCGGGGAGTTCCATCACCCCTGCGATTCCGCCGGGCGCAGAGTGCTGTATTTCGCCGGGCATTCTCTGGGCCTGCAGCCCAAGTCTGCGGCAGGCATGGTCGAGCAAGAACTCGGCGACTGGCGGCGATTGGGCGTGCTGGGACACCACGACGCGGCGCGGCCCTGGATTCCCTATCACGAACGCGCGGCGCCGGGACTCGCCGAACTCGTGGGCGGCTCGGTGAGCGAAGTCGTCGCCATGAACTCCCTCACCGTGAATCTGCATTTGATGATGGTCAGCTTCTTTCGGCCGGACGCGACCCGCAATAAAGTGCTGATCGAAAGTTCGGCGTTTCCCTCCGATCGGTACGCGGTCGTGTCCCAGCTCAAGTTCCATGGCCTCGACGCCGCGCGGCATTTGATCGAGATGAAGCCGCGGGCCGGCGAGCGCACGCTGCGGACCGAAGATCTGATCGAGCGCATCGAGCGGGAAGGACCGGCGCTCTCGCTGGTCCTGCTGCCCGGCGTTCAATATCTTACCGGCCAGTCTCTCGATATCGAGCCTCTGATCGCGGCGGGACGGCGCGCAGGTGCGGTGGTGGGGCTGGATCTTGCGCACGCCATCGGCAATACGCAGCTGCGTTTACATGATTGGAATTGCGATTTCGCGGTGTGGTGCAGCTACAAGTACCTGAATGCCGGACCCGGCGCGGTCGGCGGATGTTTCGTCCATGAGCGGCACGGGCACGACGATGAGCGCCCGCGGTTCGCCGGCTGGTGGGGCCACAACAAGGCCGAGCGGTTCCTCTACGATCCGACGTTCGATCCCATCGCGGGTGCTCAAGGCTGGCAGATCAGCAATCCGCCCATCCTGTCCACGGCGCCGCTGCTGGCGTCGCTGGAAATTTTTCAGCGCGCCGGCATGCCGGCATTGCGCAAGAAATCCATGGCGCTCACCGGATTCATGCATCGGCTCATCGAGCATCGGCTCCCGGGCTTGGTCGACATCATCACCCCCGCCAATGCGCAGGAGCGCGGCTGTCAATTGAGTTTGAGCATCGCCCGCCCTGCCGCCGAAGCGAAGCGCTGCCAGTTCGAGCTCACCGCGCAAGGTTTGGTCGGTGATTGGCGCGAACCGGACGTGCTGCGTCTTGCGCCCATTCCGCTGTACAACTCGTTTGCGGATATTTTTGCCGCCACCGACCTGTTGACGGCGGCGTTGCGCGTCCCGTGATACCCATCGTCGGTGCCGGTCCCACGGGCGCGCTGCTCGCCATTCTTTTGCAGCGCCGCGGACTCGAAATAGAACTCTTCGAGACCCGACCGGATCCGCGCGAGGCGCGCGCCGAGTCCGGCCGATCCATCAATTTGGCGCTGGCCGACCGGGGTATCCATGCCCTCAAGGCGGCTGGTGTGTTCGATCAACTTAGGCAGGCGCTATTGCCCATGCGCGGCCGGCTCATCCACTTCGAGAACCAGGACACGGCGTTTCAGCCGTACGGACAGCGGCCCAACGAGGTGATCTTTTCGGTGTCCCGGCATCGGCTCAACCAGGCATTGATCGATGTGGCAGCCGGGCTGCCCGGCATCGGCCTGAATTTCCAGCATCGATTCGAGGCGGCTGACTTCGCGGCGGCGACGGCGCACATTCGCGACCTTCGACGCGACCGAGTCCACCGGGTGCCGATGCAGCCTATGCTGGCAACCGACGGTGCGGGCTCCTCGATGCGCCGCCAGATGAATGCGCATGGGTTGATAAAGGCCGTCGAGACCGATCTCGCGCACGGCTACAAGGAGTTGTCCATACCGCCAGGGCCCGGCGGCAGCTTTCGGATGGCGAGCGACGCGCTGCACATTTGGCCGCGCGGCAATTACATGCTGATTGCCCTCCCCAATGATGACGGCAGTTTCACCGCGACGCTGTTCCTGCCGAAGAACGGTCCGATCAGCTTCGAATCATTGAACGATCCGAACACCGTGGATCAATTCCTGACCCGCAGTTTTCCGGATGCACGGGAACTGATGCCGCAGGCCATCGCAGAATTCAGCGCTCATACGATCGGGTTCTTGGGCGAGGTGTCCGCGAGCCCCTGGCACACCGGCGGGACGGCCGCGTTGATCGGCGATGCGGCGCACGCCATGGTGCCCTTTCATGGTCAGGGCATGAACTGTTGCTTCGAGGACTGCATCGAATTCGACGCCTGCGCAGCCCGGCATGCACCGGCCAATGCAGATTCTTGGGCAGCGGCATTCGCGGAATTCGGCGCCGCGCGCAAGCCCAATACGGATGCGATCGCCGCGATGGCGCTCGAGAACTATCTGGAAATGCGCGAAAGCGTGGCGGATCCTAAATTTCAGCTGCGCCAAGCGCTTTCCCTGGAACTGGAACGCCGTTTCCCGCGGCGCTTCATTCCCCGCTATTCCATGGTGATGTTTCACCATGAGATTCCCTATTTGACCGCGCAGCGGCGGGGCGCAAAACAGGCTGAGATCTTGTCGGCTCTGACCGAAGGGGCTGCGGCCCCGTCGGACATCGACTTCAAGCGTGCGGAACGGGAGATCAACGCCAAGCTGCCGCCCATTTAGTTAGGCCAGCCCGCCCGTTCAGGCCGCCCCGCCTTTAAAGACCTCCGGCCCGCTCGAGTGTGATGAAACTGTAAGCGTAGGCGTTGTTGGCATCCGCCTCATGATGCTCACGGCTCGATTCGATCCATTGAGGTCCGCGCCAGTCCGAGAAAAACGTATCGCCGTCCTTTATCTCGGTATGCACCAGCGTCAGGTGAATGCGCCGGGCGGATGGCAGACTCAATCGATAGACCTGCGCGCCGCCGATCACCATCAATGGCGATTCACTGCCGGCGGCGGACTGCGCCTCATCGAGCGTACGGGCCATCCTGCAGTCGGCCGGCGCGAAACCGGGAGAGCGGCTCAAGACCCAGTTCGTTCGGCCGGGCAATGCCTTGCCGATCGACTCGTAGGTCTTGCGGCCCATGAGAATGTGATGGCCCAGCGTGAGCGCCTTGAAATGCCGCAAGTCCGCGGGCAGGTGCCACGGAAGCGCGCCCGCGCGGCCGATGGCATCGTTTTCCGCAACCGCCACCACCAACTCCGCCGCCGCGTTCGTCATCCGTAGTCCCTGAATTGAAACAGGGACTTATACCCTCGCCACGAACAACTCGCCAGCGTTGGACCCTCTATGAGGCCGGCCTCTAGAATCGCGCTGCGAGCGCGGGCGTGCTGTCCGTGGGCGTCAACGCAACGACGGTACCGCTCGCATCAGCGGAACACGTGGCACGCGCCAGTGTCGACCCGGTCTTCGGATCATGCGCCTGCAGGTAGAAGGTGTATTCACGGGCTCGGTAGTAGTCGTCCAGCGCCCCGGCGGGTTCGCTGTGATACTTCAATTTGAATGTGGGCGTTCCCGATGCGGAGGCGAGACTCGTGGCGAACGCCTGCGCGCAAGCCGTCAAGGCTGCATTTTCCTCGGTAGCGTACGACACGGCGGGGGCAATCGCGGCGATCGATGCGGCCGCCAGCAGGAGCTTGCGAATGGTCATGATGGTATTCCTTCAATCGAAAATACCAACTCCCGGAGGAAAGTTAAGCCGCGCCGGCGTACGCGACAAACGAGAAAAATTACAAGAATCCGCGATTTGGCTCATGTGTTCGCAGCGCGAACTCGAGGCACCCTGGAAACAGGGGCTTAGGGGGCGGTGAAGGCTCAGGCGCCGCGAAGAGTCAGGCGACCCGGCACTCGCTCAAAATCCAGCGCGTCAACTCCTGCAGATCCTCGCGGGCGCGATCCTCGGGCCGGTGCAACAGGTAGTAACTCTCGTTGGTTGTCAATTCCGCATCAAAGAGCTTAACCAACCCGCCGGCGTTGAAGCGATCGGCGCTCAAGCGCGAGGGCACCAAGGCAATGCCGACGCCTTGCTCGGCGGCGCGCACCACCGCCGACATGGTGTCGAGGCGCACCAATCGGTTGGGAATGATCGGTTCGATCCCCAACCCCGCCGCCCAGCGTTCCCATGCCTCGCGGCGTTCTTCATGCAGCAGCAGGGTCTTGCCATTCAGATCGCCATAGGTGTCGATCGGATTGTCGAGCAGAAACGCCGGTGAGCAGGCGGCGATGAAGTTCTGCGCGAAGAGCTCATGGACGACGAGTCCATCCCAGGGTCCGGCGCCCACGACGATGGACAGATCCGCTTCCGGCGGATGGGTCTTCGGTGCGGAGAATGTGGTTTCAATGCGGATATCGGTTTCTTCGCGTGCCTGCGAGAACGATGCCAGCCTGGGCAGCAGCAGCTCATTGGCAAAGAATGAAGGCACATTCAACCGGATGATGGTGCGGCCGTAGCGCACCTGGAGCTGTTCCGTGACCGATTCGAGTTTGGAAAAAATATCGTTGATGTGTTCCAGATAGTTGGCGCCGGCATCGGTCAGTGTCAGCGCGCGCACGCCCCGCTGGAACAGGCTCACGCCGAGCTGCTCTTCGAGCGCCTTGATTTGGTGGCTGATCGCCGACGGCGTGACGAACAACTCCTCGGCCGCGGCCTTGAAGCTTTGCAGCCTGGCCGCGACCTGAAAGGTCTTTAAAAATTTGAGCGACGGCAAGCGCATACGGAAAACCTATAATACATCATCCATGCGCAGCAACATTCATGCCAGCGGCTCAAATGACTGAAATTGCCGGGTGCGAGCTGTCATACAGCCGTAACACGCCTGTTTCGCGGGCACGGCAGACGCATGCCGCACGATGCTGGCGCGCCATGCGGTCTTGCATTTCAGGGCCGCGGTGTGCGCCGGCGCCGAACGAGGGGGATTATTGATCAATCTGACGCGAGCGCATGTCATTACCGGCAGCTTTGGAAGCGGCAAGACCACCGCCATCCGCCGGCTGATGGCGCATAAGCCCGAGGATGAGTTGTGGGTGGTCATCCTCAATGAATTCACCGACGCCGGAATCGATGCGCTCAACGTCGCGCAGTCGGCGCGCGGAAACTACGACGTGCGCTTGGTCGCGGGCGGCTGCCTGTGCTGTGTCGGCGAACTCGAATTCGGCAAACAGCTGCGCGACATTTTGCGTCACCTCAAACCCGCTCGATTGTTGATCGAGCCGAGCGGAGCCGGTCATGCCGCGGACATCGTCGATACGCTGGCGATTTACGAATCCCAGAAGGCATTGGAACTCGACAGCGTCGTGTGTCTGGTGGACAGCCAGGACGCTGAACACATCCTCGCGGCGCGGCCGGCCAATGAATGGTCGCAGATTCAATCCGCCGATGCCTTGCTGCTGTCCAAACCGGACCTGGCGCACCCGGCGCAGCGCCAGGCATTTCAGGACATCGCCGCGGCACAGTATCCGGCCAAGTCCTTTCTGGGCAGTTGCAGCCACGGGGAGTTGCCCGAGGAAGCGTTGCGCAAATTCGATCGCGCACCGCGCTTTTCACTGATCCCGAAAACCGAAGCCGCCGCCTCCCCGGTGTCGAGCGCATTCGACATCGGCGGCCTGACCGGCACGGAAACCCAGCTGCAGGCACTGGGGTACTGGGCGGTCCAGTGGATGCTGCCGCGCGAATTGGTTTTCGCACGTTCCATCCTCGAGCCGCGGCTTTCCTGGCTGCTGGAGGCGGACCATGGCTGGCTGCGCCGGATGAAGGGCGTGTTTCGTACCGGACTCGGCCCCTCCTGGTTGGTCAATGCCCAAGGCCGAGGTCTCGCCGGCGAGGACAGCGCATTTCGCCGCGACAGCCGGCTCGAAATCGTGCTCAGCGCCGCGCCCACCGCGGAGCTGCTGAATACCTGGCGCAGCCTGCTGCGCGATGCGGCGAACCCGCTTTAAGAGCTTGTCTGAGTATTTCCGCATGGCAGCGAGCGCCGCGGATTTGCTTGGAAGATCTTCTACTGCGCATCCGCCGAAAATTTGGTCCGCAACACTTGACCCGTGTCGAGCAAAACCACGGTATGCAAACGGCCGGCAGGAGAGCCATCGGTCGCCGGGTTGCAAACGACACTGACGCGGTCGCCGGATTTAAGCGAATTTTGCGTCCAACCGAAGCGCTTCAGGACGGCGGGGCCGTTGGTGATGATATTCCACTTAACGGGTTCACTGCGGCCATCGGGCTCGAGCACCAGCGTGAATGTCGCATGGGGATTGCTCCAGTGGAAAGTCTCCACGGTGCCTTTGAGAGTGCGTGTTTGATTCAGGTCGTATGCCGCGTACGAATGATGCGCGACGGAAGGCAACGCGATGAGCGCTGCGGCACAAAATAATCCTGAGGCCAACCGGGCGCGCCATGCCAAATTTCGATAGATGCCCATAGTCGGCATCGGATGATAGCACTGGGTTCCACCAACCACCCAGGATCGATATGGACCTACAGCCAATGTGCGCAATACCCGCTAGAAGACCGGCTCTCGGGCGCGGAACCAGCCGCTGATGCTGAGGCGCTCGCGCCGCGCCGCCAGCACCTCGTGCTCGCGTCCGGGCGTCAGAAAGCAAACCAGGCGTCCACCTAAGGGTTCGACGTCCAAAACTCGGTCATCCGTTTCGTACAACCGCAGTGCGCCTCCCTCATCCGGCGCCCAGTCGACATTCAAGTACAGCACCAGCGACACTTTGCGCGCAGCGTTCTTGAGCGGCTGATCGACGTGGCGCGCATATCCTGCACCCGGCGGGTAGCGCGCGTAGTGCAGTTCGAGTTCGAACAGGCCGAGGTAGGCCTCGCGGTTCAACTCCAAGCGCATCTGTTCCAGTTGCTCCAGCAAGAGCTTCTCTGCCGGGTAAAGCGGTTCACGCAGCCAGCAGGTAAAATCGCCGCGAATCTCTTCGCGGCGCTGCACGCGGGCCTCGCCGCCGACGCGGGCCGGAGCAAAGTCCCCGCGCGCTTCACGCGCATTCGCACACTGCAGCAAGGCGTGAATCTGGTCAGGGGCGATGAACCGGTCGCGGATCGAAATCCCGATCGAGATCAATTCAGCGCCGGCGCTCACCGCGCCCGTTGGCGGACGGATTTGCGCTCCAAGCGCCGCCGACGTTTGGACTGACTCTGGTTGCTCGACTTGCTGCGGCTGCCCGACTTGCCGCGGCTGCTCGACTTTGTCTTGCTGGACTTGCTTCGGGCGCTGGATTTGCGCTTCTTCTTCGGTGCCTCCAGCATGCTGCCGCGGCAGATCTTCGCCCCGCAGCGGCAGGCGAATACGGCGTCCACATCGGCAGGGTCGTCATCGTCGCGCCCGATTTGATAGTCGTACGCCAGTTCCTCGCCGGGCTGTATGGTGCGCAACGCTTCGATGAAAATGCGCCGGTTCGTATTGACGGTCTGGCAATTGGGGTCGCAGCCGTGGTTCACGAAGCGCGCTTCATTGCCGTTGACGCCGGCGTCGATCACGGTCTTCGCATCCACCGTGAAAAGAAAGGTATGCCCATCCTTCGGATCCTTGTCCGCATACCGCTCGTCTGCCTGCCCATGGCTCACCCGGTCGCCCAGATACTCGATGACGGTCGAGCCCTTGCGGATCCGCCGCAGCGCAAACACGCCATAGCCGTGAATGCGCGAGTGACGCACCTCGAGCAGAGGTTTTCGATGCGGGGTCGCGCGGGTCATACGGCGATCGGCGCTTTTATCGCGGCATGGTAGCGATAGTCGACGATCTCGAAATCTTCGTAGGCGTACTCGAACAAGCTCGGCGGCTTGCGCAATATCTTCAGGTGCGGCAGGGGAAAGGGCGTGCGAGAGAGCTGCAAATCGGCTTGCTCCAAATGATTCGAATACAAATGACAATCTCCGCCGGTCCACACGAAGTCGCCGACTTCAAAGCGGCATTGCTGGGCAATCATGTGCGTCAGCAGCGCATAGGAGGCGATATTGAAAGGAACGCCCAGCAGCGCATCGGCGCTGCGCTGGTAAAGCTGGCAGGACAGCCGGCCGCCCGCCACGTAGAACTGGAACATGGCGTGGCATGGCAGCAGCGCCATGCGATCCAATTCCCCCACGTTCCACGCACTCACCAGGATGCGGCGCGAATCAGGATTGCTCTTGAGCTGCTCGAGCACCTGCGAGATCTGGTCGATATGCCGTCCGTCCTGGGTGGGCCAGGAGCGCCATTGCCTGCCATAGACAGGTCCCAGTTCGCCGTTTTCATCCGCCCACTCATCCCAAATGCTGACGCCGTGATCGTGCAGATACTTGACGTTGGTGTCGCCGCGCAGGAACCACAGCAGCTCGTAAATGATGGAGCGCAGGTGCAGCTTCTTGGTCGTCACCAGCGGAAAGCCCTCATTCAGATCGAAGCGCATCTGATAGCCAAAAACGCTCGAGGTGCCCGTACCGGTGCGGTCGCTCTTGGCAGAGCCGTGCTCACGGATATGGCGCAGAAAATCGAGGTACTGGCGCATTACGCCTTCGCTGCAACCAGGTTGCCGGTGGGCGCGTTGCGCCGATAGGCGTAAATCAAAATCCCGGCGCCGATGAAAATCATCGGCGTGGTGAGCAGCATGCCCATGGTCAGCCAGCCGCCGACCAGATAACCGATATTCGCATCCGGCAGGCGCACCCACTCCACCACGAACCGCCCGCAGCCGTAGAGCAACAGAAACAATCCCACGGGCGCCAATCGCGGCCGCGGTTTGTTGGTGAACCACAGCAGGATGAAGAACAACACCAGCCCCTCGAGCGTGGCCTCATACAATTGAGAGGGGTGCCGGGAGATCAACACGCCCTGCGCATCCGGCACGCCGAATCCCCAGGGCAAATCGGTGGGCTTGCCCCACAGTTCACCGTTGATGAAATTTCCGAGGCGGCCGAAGAACAGACCGATGCCCGGCAACGGCGCCACGAAATCCAGCACATCCGCGATGCTCTTGTGCTTCACGCGGGCAAATACGATCCCGGCGATCACCACGCCGGTCATGCCGCCGTGAAACGACATGCCGCCGTCCCAGATGTGAAAGATGTTCAGCCAGTTCTCGGCAATGACGTCGTGCCCGTAAAAGAGGCACCAGCCCAAACGGCCGCCCAAAATGACGCCGAGTGCGCAGTAGAAAATGAGGTCATCGATTTCGATCGGTACCCAGGTCGAACCGGGCCGTCGTGCACGGTATCTCGCCAACCACCACGCCCCGACGAAGCCGATCAGGTACATGATTCCATACCAATGGACACGCACCGGTCCTATGGACACGGCGATGGGATTGATGTGCGGATACGGGATCATGGTCGCTACTTTAAACTGTCGTTGACCCGACAGAAATAGGTCTTGAGATATCGGGTCTCAGGAATCGCCGGGTGCACGGGATGATCGGGCGCTTGGCCGCCCATTTCAAGGATTTGCAGGTGCCGGTCGGCGCCCCGCGCCGCCTTGGCGATGGCATCCTGTAAATCCTCGGCGCTCACATGAAAAGAGCAGGAGCACGAAACCAGAATGCCATCGTCTGCGATGGCTTGAATCGCAAGCTGATTGAGGCGCTTGTAGGCGGCCAATGCCTTCGGCAAGTCCTTCTTGCGCTTGGCGAACGCCGGCGGATCGATCACGACGATATCGAATCGTGCCCCTTGCTTGACGAGATCTTCGAGGACGTCGAACGCATCGCCCTTGCGGGCGTCAATCTTGTGGCCATTGCGCTCGGCGTTGGCGGAAGCCAATTCGAGCGCGGCCGCGGAACTGTCCACGCAGATCACCTCGCGCGCGCCGCCATGCGCCGCGCGCACGCCCCAGGCGCCCACATAGCTGAATACATCCAGCACCCGGGCACCCTTGCGCACATACTTCGACAGCGCCCGCCGGTTCGCAGCTTGATCGAAGAACCAGCCGGTTTTCTGGCCCTCCGCCAACGGCGCTTCGAATTCAAGGCCATCCTCGATGACCAGCGCCGGCCGCTCGAAACTGCCCATCGCGGTTTCGACATAGCTCGGCAGCCCTTCCATCTCGCGTGCCGAACTATCGTTCTTGAACAGCAGGGCCTCGCATCGCAGGACCTGGCTCAAGGCTTCTTGGATGTGGGGTTTGAGCGCTTCCATGCCGGCCGTACCGATCTGCACCACGCAGGCTGGGCCGTAGCGGTCGATCACCAGGCCGGGCAATCCGTCGGACTCGCCGTAGACCAAACGATAGTAGGGCTTGGCATACAACCGCTCCCGCAGCCTCAGGGCAATGCGAATTCGCGCGGCCAGCCACGCGGCATCCGGCATCTTCCAGGTCTGCAGCATCCGCGCCGCGATCAGCGATTGGGGATTGACGTAGGCCAAGCCTAACGCACGGTCATTGTGCGCCAGCACCCGCACCAGTTCGCCGGCTTTGAACTTGACGAGCGGTGACTGCGCCGTATCGACTTCGTTGCTGAAGATCCAGAGATGTCCGGCGTGCAGGCGGCGATCTTCGTTGCGCTTGAGGCGCAGGACAGGCAGTTGCGCCACATTACCGGGGTCAGACATGGAAGGTACTTCGGCTATAGTAAACGTCATTCTAACCGACTGGACCGAAGAAGATGCTGCGCAATCACCTCGCCGAGGAGACCAGCCCCTACTTGCTGCAGCACGCCAACAATCCCGTGGAGTGGTATCCCTGGGGCGAGACGGCGTTGGCGCGGGCGAAGCGGGAGGACAAACCCATCCTGCTGTCGATCGGGTACTCGGCTTGCCATTGGTGCCATGTCATGGCCCACGAATCCTTCGAGGACGCAGGGATAGCGGCCTTGATGAACGAGTTGTTCATCAACATCAAGGTCGATCGCGAAGAACGCCCCGACTTGGACAAGATCTACCAGGTCGCGCAACAAATGCTGACGCACGGGCCGGGCGGCTGGCCGCTGACCATGTTTCTCGCTCCCGAGAAGCAAGAGCCGTTTTTCGGCGGCACCTATTTTCCCAAGGATGCCCGCTTTGGGTTGCCGGCATTCGGCGATCTGCTGCGCCGTGTGGCCCAGTATTACCGGCAGGAGAAGGCGCAGATCGCCTCGCAGAACGCGCAGCTCGAGGCGGCGCTCACGCAACTCGTGCCGCAACCCGCGCGCGGCGTCGTTCTCGACGAATCCCCGCTTTCCCAAGCGCGTGCCGTGCTGGAGCAATCCTTTGACGCCGACTTCGGCGGTTTTACGCGCGCGCCGAAATTTCCGCATCCGAACAGCATCGAGCGCTGCATGCGGCATTGGTACCGCAGCTCGAGCCACGCCGGTCCGGATCTGAAGTCGTTGTACATGGGGAGCTTGACGCTCACGAGAATGGCGGAAGGCGGTCTTTATGACCAGCTCGGCGGCGGCTTCGCACGCTATTCGGTCGACGGCGCCTGGATGATTCCGCATTTCGAAAAAATGCTCTACGACAATGCGCAGCTGCTCTGCGAATATTCCCGCGCGCATCTCGCCACCGGCGAGGCGCTGTTTGCGCGCATCTCGCATGAAACCGCCGATTGGGTGCTGCGCGATATGCGCTCACCCGGCGGCGGCTTCTACTCCAGCCTGGATGCGGATTCCCAAGGCCACGAAGGGAAATTCTACGTCTGGACGCCCGGCGAGGTGTCCGCGTTGTTGACAGCGGAGGAGTACGCGGCATTTGCGCCTCGCTTCGGTTTGGATCGACCGCCCAACTTCGAGGGCCAATGGCATTTGCACGCCCATGCCTCGATCGACGGCATGGCCGCCGCGCTGAAGCTCTCCGCGGAAGCCGTTCGGTCAAGGATCGACGCGGCGCGCGCGAAACTGTTGAAAGCACGGGATTTGCGCATTTGGCCGGCCCGCGACGAAAAGATACTGACGGCCTGGAATGCGCTCATGATCAAGGGACTGGCGATCGCCTCGCGCGTGCTCGAGCGGCCGGACCTCGCCCAAGCTGCCTCGACGGCCGTGGACTTCATTCGCCACCATCTGTGGCGCGACGGCCGCCTGCTGGCGAGTTACAAGGATGGCCGCGCGCCGCTCCGCGCCTACCTCGATGACTATGCCTTCCTGGCCGATGCCCTGTTGGAACTGTTGCAGACCCGCTGGCGCAGCAGCGATCTTGAGTTCGCCCGGCAACTGGCCGAAGTGTTGCTCGAACAATTCGCCGACCCTCAAGATGGCGGGTTTTTCTTCACCGCCGCGGATCACGAGAAACTCATCCACCGCAGCAAGAGTTTCGGCGATGAATCCCTGCCCTCGGGCAACGGCGTGGCAGCTTCCGTGATGTGCCGGCTCGGATACCTGCTGGGCGAACTGCGCTACCTGGATGCCGCCGAGCGCACCTTGCAAGCCGCGTGGAGCGGCATCCGGGAGTACCCGCAGGCACACATGAGCCTGGTGAATGCCTTGGAGGACTTCTTGTCCCCGATGCAAATTCTGGTGATTCGCGGCGCACCCGCGCGCGCTGCGCAGTGGGCCCGGGACTTGGGCAGCCTGTACGCACCCACCCGCATGGTCTTCGCCATCCCCGAGGATGCCGAACTGCCGCCGGCCCTCGAGACTAAGCGTGCGCAAGCCGAGACGGTGGCCTACTTGTGCCGCGGGATGACCTGCTCGGCGCCGCTGACGAATCTCGAGGAGATCGCGCGCGCCCTGAAGTTGGGCGTCGCCTGAAGGCGCCGCAACAGCGCGCCTCCGACGCGCCTCCGGAGGCGCCTCACCGGGAGGCGTAGTACTTGCGAAGCTCCAGGCCGACTCGGCGCTTGAAGTCGCCATGCATCGCGTCGGAGTACAGCGGCGCCGCAGTCCAATCGAGCGCCCAGGGTTGCGCGGTGCGCATGGCTTCCGGTTCGGCGCTGTCGCGCGGAAAAATATGCGCGTGCAGTGCGGGGTCCACATTCCCGTAGATCGCGTAGTTGATGCGCACGGCGGCCGTGATGGTCAACAGCACATCGCCGATGAGCGCCATGTCGATGAGGAACTGAGCGCGTGCGTCGGGCGCGAGCGCATTCAAGTGCGGCACGACCGGATCAGGCAGCAACAAACAATATCCGGGCAATACCTGGCGCTCGCCCATGATCACCCAGCCCGACGGCAGCTTGGCGATCGCCGCCGGCAAGCTCCCCGTGCGGCAGCGTTCGACCCAGCCGTGGATCGGCGTCTGCATCATTACCTCGCTCGCGCCTTGGCAATCATGGCGGCATCGACCGGCGGCGCCGAGTTGCCGAAGTTTGAACGAATGAACGTAAGCAACGCGGCCGCATCCTCATCCTTCAACCAACCAAACAATAGCATTTGGGTGGCATAACGG
>Ga0210398_10001618_pt1 | contig 22882 bp, 14 predicted proteins | sample IncBWC4OmetaG_FD_161047 | JGI IMG/M metagenome (GOLD analysis project Ga0210398, IMG submission 161047) | Forest soil microbial communities from Barre Woods Harvard Forest LTER site, Petersham, Massachusetts, United States - Inc-BW-C-4-O | ecosystem: Environmental > Terrestrial > Soil >...
CGTTTCCCTCCGGACGCACTGCCGAAGAGGTCGTTATCGATGATGCGGCGGGGCTGGCGTGGATCGTCAACCTCGGCTGTCTGGAGCTCCACCCGCATCCGGTTCGCTCCGGCGATCTGGACCACCCCGACGAGTTGAGGGTCGATCTCGATCCGGGCCTCGGTGTCAGTTGGGCCGACGTGCGCAAGGTCGCGATGGAGGTGAAGGCGCTGCTGGACGAGATGGGGCTTCGCGGCTGGCCCAAAACCAGCGGCTCCCGCGGCATGCACGTCAACGTGCGGATTGAACCGCGTTGGACCTTCGGCGAGGTGCGTCGTGCGGCGCTGGCTCTGTCGCGCGCGGTCGAGCGGCGCGCTCCCTCCCTCGCCAGCTCGAAATGGTGGAAGGAGGAGCGTCACGGCGTCTTCCTCGACTACAACCAGAACGCCAAGGATCGGACGACGTGCTCGGCATACTCGGTGCGCCCGGTCCCCGATGCTCGGGTCTCGACGCCGCTTCATTGGCGCGAGGTCCCCGACTGCGAGGCCGCGGACTTCACCGTCCTTACCGTGCCGAAGCGCTTCGCCGAGATAGGTGATCCGCACGCAGGCATCGATAGTGCACCGGGTTCACTCGAGAAGCTCCTCGAGCTCGCGGCCACCGATGAAGCCGCCGGCCTCGGCGATGCGCCCTGGCCGCCGCACTTCCGCAAGATGGACGGGGAGCCGAGCCGAGTTGCACCCTCGCGCGCCAAGGCCAGCGCAAAATCCGCCGCCAAGACGCGGCGGCCGAGGATGCCACTCCTAGTGGTCGCGAACTCACCCAACAAGGATGCCGCGCTAGCTGGTCTGGAACGGTGGAAGATCAAACATGCCGAAGCCGCCGGGCTGCTCGCCGTCGATGACGTGCTGGTCGACTCGATGCGTGGGAGATCATCGACCTGGACTCGCATCCGGGTGAACCTTCGTCACGTGCCCGAGGCACTGCGACCATCGCGAGAGACGCCCGACCCCGATGACGATCCGACCCGCGAGTGGCATTCGAGGCGTACCTCGAAAGAAGACCCCGGGTAGATCGCGCGAAGGTCAGCGGCGGCGGGAAAAAATTTCCATCAGCTCCTGCGGCGCGACGACTTCCAGTTGCGCATAGGTGCAGTCGCCTGGCCGCTTGTCGGCCCGCCATCTGCGAAACTGCGCCAGGTGACGGAAGCGGTCGCCTTGCATATGCTCGTAGGCGACCTCGACCACCAGCTCCGGGCGCAGCGGCTCCCACGACAGGTCTTTGCCCTGACTCCACCGGCTGTGGCCGCCGGGCATGCGATGGCCGGCTTCACCGGCTTCGATGGCATGCTCCGCCCACTGCTGCCAGGGATGATTCATCAGCGCATCGCGACGAAAAGGTGCGAGGTATTCAACCAGTTGGCGGCGCTTGTCATTGGTGAAGCTCGCGCACACGCCGACGTGCTGCAGCGCCCCGGCATCATCGAAGAGACCCAGCAGTAGTGAACCGATCGCGGTCTCATGGCTTCCCTTGTGCCATCGAAAACCGGCGACGACGCAGTCACAGTCGCGCTCGTGTTTGACCTTGAACATCGCGCGCTTGTCGGACAGGTAGGCGCCTGCAATCGGTTTGGCCATGACCCCGTCGAGGCCCGCGCCTTCGAAGCGGCTGAACCAATCGGCCGCGACCTTCAAATCGTCGGTCGCCGGGGTGACATGAATCGGCGAAGCGGCGGACTCAAGCAGCGATTCCAGTTGGTTGCGGCGATGCTGAAATGGTTGGCCGCGCAAATCCTGATCGCCTTCGCAAAGCAGGTCGAAAAAAACGATCGAGGCGGGACTTTCTTGGGCCAGAAGCTGCACGCGCGAGGCCGCGGGATGAATCCTTAGCTGTAGCGCCTCGAAATCGAGGCCGGTCTTGTTGGCGATGACGATTTCGCCATCGAGGACGCATCGAAGCGGCAATTGTTGCAGGATAGGATCGCGCAACTCGGGAAAATATCGGTTCAAGGATTTTCCATCGCGGCTCTGGATAAAGATTTCGTCGCCGTCGCGAAAAACCAACGCGCGAAAGCCATCCCACTTCGGCTCGAAGATCCAGGTCCGGCCCGCCGGCAGCTCGCCGATTCGTTTCGATAGCATCGGCAGCACCGGCGGATTCACAGGCAGATTCACGCGATCATATTATATTGTTGAAGTTGGCCGGGGTAACGATTGAAAAAATAGCGCCGAATTAGATTTCGCGGCCGAGAATGCTCAGATGGTGATCAAGGGCGACCCTTACAACTATCCCTACGATGGTGATCTTCGACCCGCTAACACCGCGCTGATGGTAATCGACATGCAAGTCGATTTCTGCGGGCCCGGTGGTTATGTCGACAAGATGGGCTATGACATCTCGCTGACCCGCGCTGCCATTGAACCGATCCGAACGGTCCTTGCGGCGGCCAGAGCGTGGGGATGTCATGTGATGCACACCCGCGAAGGACATCGGCCCGACCTGTCGGACTTACCGCCCAACAAGCAGTGGCGTAGCCGTCGGATCGGTGCGGGGATCGGCGACCCGGGACCGGCCGGCCGAATTCTGGTGCGCGGCGAGCCCGGATGGGAGATCATCCCGGAAGTCGCACCGCTGGCGGGTGAAACCATCATCGACAAGCCCGGTAAGGGGGCTTTTTTCGCCACCGATATTGAACTGATTTTGCGCCGCGCCGGAATCCGCAACATCGTGTTGACCGGCATCACCACCGATGTTTGCGTTCACACGACCATGCGCGAAGCGAACGATCGTGGTTTCGAATGCCTGTTGCTGGCGGACTGCTGCGGAGCGACTGACTTCGGCAATCATCTGGCGGCGATCAAGATGATCAAGATGCAAGGCGGAGTGTTCGGCTCGGTTGCGGACTCCGTTGCCTTCGTCGAAGCTCTGCGCTGAACGCGTGCGACCACCCGCCCGCACACCTATCGTGATTGCCAGGTAGACGCTGTTCGTGGCATTACACGGTTATTCCCGGATCTCGTGGCGGAGCACATTTCGACAGCGATGAGCCCTTCAAACCAATCGAGAATCGAGCCCACGCGCCGCATCCAGTTCGCGTTTACTGACGAGCAGGAGCAGTTCCGCTCGGCGCTGCGGCGTTTTCTGAATGATAAATCTCCCACCACCGAAGTTCGGCGCCTGATGGCTACGCCCAAGGGTTACGATCCCCAGGTGTGGCGGCAGTTGAGCGACGAGCTTGCGCTGCCGGGCATCCAGATCCCCGAGCAGTATGGCGGCGCCGGATTCGGCATGGTCGAGCTATGCATCGTGATGGAGGAGCTCGGTCGCTCATTGTTATGCGCGCCCTATTTTTCGACCACGGTGCTCGCCGCCAATGCCATCCTGAACGCGGGCACCGAGGAGCAGAAGTCAGCCCTGCTGCCCGACCTCGCAAATGGCTCGCGGCTCGCAACGCTGGCGATTACAGAGCCGAACGGTAACTGGGACCCGGCCAGCATCGAAACGGTCGCGCGGTTTCGGCTGGATGGATCAAAGAGCTATGTCGTCGATGGCCACATCGCCGATCTGCTGGTGGTTGCCGCGCGCGTCCCCTCATCCAGTGGTCGCGATGGTTTGGGATTGTTCACCGTCGATGCGAAAGCCGTGGGCGTCGAACGGCACCTGCTCGACTCGATGGATCCGACGCGCAAGATCGCGCGCATCGATTTTAAAGGCGCGCATACTACGCTGCTGGGCGAGCTGGATGACGGTGGGAAGCGCATCCAGCGCACGATGGATCAGGCGGCCATCGCGCTCGCCAACGAAATGGTGGGCGGGGCGCAGGCTCTCCTCGATTCGGCGGTGAGCTATTCGAAGCTGCGCGTCCAGTTCGGGCGCACCATCGGATCGTTTCAAGCCATCAAGCACAAGCTCGCCGATATGCTACTCGAGGTGGAGCTCGCCAAGTCCGCCGCCTATTACGCTGCGCAAGCTGCCGCGGTGGAAGACCCCGAGTGGCCGGCGCTGGCGAGTCTCGCCAAGGCCGCGGCCTCGGAGACCTACCTCCATACCGCGATCGAAACGATTCAGATTCACGGCGGCATCGGGTTCACCTGGGACAACGATACGCATCTGTGGTTCAAGCGCGCCAAGAGCTCCGAGGTTTTTCTCGGCCAGCCGAGTTACCACCGGGAGTTACTGATGCAGCGCTGGGGAGTTTGAACGATGAGTAACAGCACCGAAGCCGAAGTGCGTGCCGAGGTTCAGGCCTGGCTCAAGGATAACTGGGATCCCGACCTGCCGCTGGTCGCCTGGCGCAGCAAGCTCGCCGATTCCGGCTGGGGCATGCCGCAATGGCCGAAGGAATGGTACGGGCGCGGTTTGTCGCACGGCCTGGCGCGCGTGGTGGAAGAGGAGATGGCGAATGTCGGCGCGGTGAGCGTCGCCAAATCGGGTGTGCGGCTGTTGGCCGCCGCCACGTTGCTCGAGCACGGCTCAGATGCGCAAAAGAAACAGCTCCTGCGCCGCATCCTCACCGGCGAAGATACCTGGTGCCAGTTCTTCAGCGAGCCCGGCAGCGGTTCCGACCTTGCCGGCGCTACTACCCGCGCGGATTTGAAGGGCGACTTCTGGATCATCAACGGACAGAAGGTGTGGACGACGAGTGCCCATCATGCCGACCACGGCCTGTTGCTTGCCCGCACCGATTGGGACGTTCCCAAGCATGAGGGGATGTCGTATTTCGTCATCGACGTGAAGCAACCCGGGGTCGACGTGCAGCCGCTCAAGCAGATGAACGGGCACGCATCGTTTAACCAGGTGTTTTTCACCGATGCCAAGGTTCCGCTGGAGAACCTCGTCGGGCGCGTCGGCGAAGGATGGAAGGTCGCGATGACGACGCTGGCGCATGAGCGCCGCGGCGCCGATGGGCTGGCTTCGCCGTCCAAACGCGGAGTGCGCCAGGGACGCATCCACGCTGAGGAACGGGCCGAAACTGAAAAAGCCAACCAGCCCTACAAGTGGTATCCGCAACGCGCCGGTCGGGTGGATTTGATCCTCGAGCGCGCCAAGGAAACCGGCGCCAATAAGGATCCTCATGTGCGCCAGGAAATCGCGAAGCTGATGATCATGGCGAAGTCAGCGGAATGGACCGCCCGTCGCGCCCGCGCCGCTCAGCAGCAGGGACGTCCGCAAGGCCCTGAAGGCTCGCTGGGAAAACTCGCGGCCAGTCACGTTGCGCGAGCATGCTCCCGCGTGCATACGCTGATGACCGGCACCGAAGCGATGCTCACCGGCGCCGAAAGTCCGCGCGAGGGAACCATCGCGGAGATCCTCGTTTCGGTGCCCGCGGTTTCGATCGCCGGAGGCACCGATGAGATTCAGCGCAACATCATCAGCGAGCGTGTGCTGGGCCTCGAGAAGGAGCCTCGCTTCGACACCGGCCCGTTCCGCAACGTGCGCAGGAACTAGCCGTGCTGCGATGACTGACTGTTAGTCTCGGCACGCTCCGGCGAGGCTGCAAACGGCAACGCTGCGACGGCCTTCGCGCAAATCGTTGCGATCGAAACCGTTGGTGAGATAGCCGAAGGAAATTCCAGTCGCCGGATCAGCCCATCCAATTTGGCCGCCGAAGCCGGGATGCCCGAACGCTTCGGCGGAATTCGTCCGTCCGAACCCGCGCAGATTTCCCTTGCCGTCGCTACCCGCGATGACAATCCCGAGCGCGCGATTCGCGGTGATGCCGCGGGCAGTATCGATCAGATTGCCGCTGCGGATGCGCCGCGCCTCATGCAGCATCTCAGACTTCCAGACGCGCGTGCCGTCGGACGCTTTGCCGTCGTTGAGCAGCGCCTGGTAAAAAAGCGCGATGTCGCCCGCGGTGGTCATCAGCCCGCCGGCAGGAAAATCCGTCTCGCGCATGGCGGGATCATTCATCTCCAGCACCGCATCTTCGGTGATAGAACCGAGATTGGCCCTTGGCGGCGTCACGCCGAGCTTCTGATACTCCTCGTCTTTGGCCGCTTCCCCGACCCATTTCACATCGGCCATGCGAGGTTGGAGGGAGCGTGGCAACCCGATTCGCAGATCCGGCAGTCCGAGCGGCTCCGCGATGCGCTCGCGGACAAAATCGCCGAGACGCTGGCCGGTGATGCGTTCGATCGCCTCGGCAATCGGCCAGTAGTTCGCATGGATATGGTAAAAGAATTTTTCGCCGGGAGGATTCACCGGACGCCACTGCGCGAAACGTTCCAGGCGGCGCTTATGATCGCCCCAGTCCTTGAACGATCCCGGCGCGGTGGGAATGCCCGCGGTATGAATCAGCAGATGCTCGATGGTAGTCGGCTCCTTGCCATTGGTTCCATACTCGGGCACGTACTTGACGATCTTGTCGGCGGTGTTGATTTTTCCTTCCTGGATGAGAAGCCACAGCGCCGACGACGTGATGGCCTTGGTGGCGGACATCGCGACGAAGACGGTTTCATCGGTGGCAGGCTTCTCGACGCCGCCCTGGACCGCGCTACCAAACGTCTGCATCGCGGCGATTTTGCCATTGCGCGCAATCGCCACCTGGCAGGCCGGCAAGACGCCTTCCTTAACGTCGCGCGCGGCGCGATCCATCAGGGCCTGCACCTTATCCGGATTTAGTCCAACCTCGGCCGCACTCTCGGCGAAAAATTTCTCCGCTGGCATTGGGGCATCTCCTTCGGATCTCCAGGTCGTTCTCCGTGCCGCGATAATCGGTCATTTGGCCGTCGCCGCGCAACCATTTCGATAAACGCGCGATCGCAGGCCGGTATGCGCTTGCAAGTTCGCGGGCAACCTGTTTCTCATCCATAGCGAGCGTAACGCAGGCGGCCGGCTCGAAGAGAGGCACTATGGCATTCACCAATATCATGCTGGAAAAGCAGGACCTCATCGGGACGCTCACCTTGAATCGTCCCGAAAAGTTGAACGCGATGACCCCGACGCTCATTGCCGAAATGGGCGAAGCGCTTACCGCGATCGAAAAGGATCCCGAAATCAAGGTTGTCGTCATTCGTGGCGCCGGCCGCGCCTTCTGCACCGGCTACGACTTGACGGTCGGCCTGAGCGACGGCAGTGGGCAGCGCTACACCCTCGACGACGATCAACGCACCCTCAAGCACTATGTCGAACACTGGCTGCGACTGCGAGACTTACCCAAGCCGGTGATCTCGATGGTGCATGGCTATTGCCTCGCCGGGGGGTCGCAGCTGGCGATCTCCACCGACATGATCTTTGTCGCCGAAAACGCGAGCATCGGTTTTCCCTCGATACCCGCGGGAGCCGGTTATGTAAGCTCGTTCTGGAACTGGATGGTCGGGCCGCATCGCACCAAGTACATGGCGTTCCTTCCCGGCAGCCGAATCAGCGGCAAAGAAGCTGAGGCGATTGGCTTCGCGACGCGCGTGTTCCCCGCCGAGAGCCTCGAACAAGAGACCTACGACTACGCTCGAAGAGTTGCCAGGGTCCCGGCGCAGAAGCTGCGGCTGGAGAAGCTCGCGATAAATCGCGCGGTGGATTTGCAGGGATTCCGGACCGCCGTCCTCGCCGGCGCCGAGTTCGACGCCATCTTCCATTTCGGTCCCGGCAACGAAGAGATTCGCGCCATACAGAAGGAGCGCGGATTGCGCGGCGCAATCGATTGGTATGAGAACAAGTAGCAGTGTGCGAAATCAAAGCTCGGCTGGAAACGAAATCTTCCAGTTAGACGCAAAGTGGAGTTAATCCGATGGCTGATTCGACTGGAACTGCCAAGGTCCTGCGGGATATCACCCAAGCATATCTGGATGGCCTTGCGAAGATCAGCAGCACCATTGCCGACTTGGGCAAGCGCCGTATCCCGGACGGTGAACGGCGCGTCGAGCAGTGGATCGGCGTCGCGCGCGCGGCCAAGGACGGCTATGTGGCCGCGATCGATGAGGGCTTTGCGATTTGGGAGAAGCGCATCCGCCAAATGATGGCTCCTAAAATGGCCGCCGCCGAGAAGGAAGCCGCCAGTGCCTCGAAGTCCGCGTCCAATACCGTCGAAGGGTGGATCGACGAATGGCGCAAGGCGAACGAGTCGTTTATGAAATCGGTTCGCGAAAGCGGACTCGGCGAGGAAGCCGTCAAACAGACCAAGGAACTGCGCAAAACGTTTGAGGATGGCCTCAAAAATTTGCAGAAACTATGGCAGCCTTCCAGCAAAAGCGACAAATGAGATCGGCATCACGCCAACCGGGAGGTCATGCCCATGGCTTTTACCATTCGCCCAAACGACTTTCGTTTTGACCCGGAGCTTCGCGCCGGAGTTGCCGGCAAGCGCGTCCTCATAACCGGCGCCGGCAAGGATCTCGGACTCGGCCAGGCCTTCGCCCTATCAGCCGGCCTCAACGGGGCAGCCGCGGTAGGAGTTCATTTTCACAGCAGCTATGTCGACGCCTTCGACCTGGTCAAGGCGCTGCGCGATGAAGGCGTCAACGCATTTCCGGTGCAGGCCGACGTCACCAACATGGGCGACCTGTGGGCGATGCGAAGTTACGTCATCGAGCAAATGGGCGGTGTGCCGCCCAACCTTCTCATCTGCAATTCAGGCTTGACCGAGAAGGGCTATCCCTTTGGACGCGCGCTGCGGGAAATCCCCGAGGAGCAGCTTGCGATGCGACGCGCGCGCGTGCGCCAGCATTTTATCGATAACCTCGAGCAGTCGCGCATCGTACTCGATACCAAGATCGACGGATTTCTTGCTGCGACTCATCTGTGGGCGGGCGAAGCCGTCTATCATCAGGAGTTTCTGCAGATCGTTTACGTTTCATCGCGGATGGCGATCGATCCCGGTCCTACCGTGCCGGGCTATGCGATCAGCAACTGGGGCGTGCTCAAATTGCCGAAGGTGCTGGCGATCAACCTCGGCCGCAATGCCAGGTTCGTGAGCGCCATGTGCATCCTGCCGCCCTTTATTCGCACCGGGATGACCGAGGAGTATCTCGACAACCCGGAGGTCTTCGGCCGCTGGCAGCCGCGGATGCTGGAGACTTACGAGGCCGGCAAGGCGTTCATGCAGCTCATAAGTCGTCCGCAAGCGGAACTCGATCAAGGAATCTTCGAGCTTATGGTAGATGGCTCCGCGACCGACATTGGCCTCAGCTGGAAGCGGGTTCATGTCGATCTTCGCGAGGAGTCTTTGCCATGGAGCGCCGACAAGGTGCTGCGATTTTGATTGCGCTATCAGCACATCGCGCTTGACGACTTGCGCCAGGGCGGGTGTATCGTGCGAACAGAGAGTCTCATTTAGCTGCGCTCAATTCTTTAAGTTCCTCGTCACGCGCGGGAGAAACAGGCGATGGCTGACCAGCGAAATTCCCCGTCCGATCCGATAGCATCCTGGCGCGAATGGATGACTCAGTCCGAGAGTCGCCTGAACGCCCTCTTCAACGAGCTGATGTCGACCGATGGCTATGGCCGCCTGATGGGTGGGTTGACCAAGGTATTCGTCTCCATGCAAAAGAGCATGACCGAGGGCATGGAGCGCTACTTCACCACGCTTAGTCTTCCCACCCGCAGCGATGTGGTCGATCTGGGAGAGCGCCTGTCGCTTATCGAGTCGCGGCTGCTGGCCATCGAGAGCAGCCTCGCGAGGCTCGCGGGCACCGCTGCGCACGAAGGCGAAATCAAAGCGGCAGTGTCGCGGCCGCCGCGCACCAAAAAGCCTGCGGCTGGAAACGGAGCAGCATCGTGAGCTCTGCCGCGGTAGCCGCCGAGCCGTCGATCGCGGATCGAGTGCGTGCCGAAGTTCAGCGGACCCTTCAACGCAGTATCAAGGGACTCAACTATTTCCTGTCGGATGACCCTGCAATCGGCTTGACGCCGAAGGACACTATCTACCAACGCGGCACCCTCAAGCTGAACCATTATCGGCCGCTCGCCAAAGAGGTCTACCGAATACCGGTGCTCTTTGTCATGTCGCTGGTCAGCAAGTCCTACATTCTCGATTTGGCGCCGGGTCAGAGCTTTATAGAATTCCTGCTCAAGCAGGGCTACGACGTATATCTCATTGACTGGGGCGTGCCACGTCCCGAAGACAGCCGCCTGAGGCTCGACGACTACATTCTCGATTTCATCCCCGATTGCATCTCGCGGATAATGACTGATAGTGGCGAGTCGGATTTGTCGATTATCGGGTACTGCATGGGTGGGATGCTCGCGTTGATATATGCGGCACTGTTTCCGCAAGGTCCGCTCAAGAATCTCGTGTGCCTGACTACGCCGGTCAACTTCGAGGGCATGAAGCTGATGCGCCAGTGGACCGACAAGCGCTACTTCGATCTTGATCGCATAGTCGACACTTTGGGTAACGTGCCACCCGAGTTGATCTTCGCTTCATTTGATATGCTGCGGCCGGCCGCGCGCATCGCCTCACAGATTCGGCTGTGGGACAACATGTGGAACGATGACTTCGTGAAATCGTATCGTATGTTCGATCGCTGGGCGGCTGACCAAATCCCCTTTCCGGGCGAATGCTTCCGCCAGACCACTAAGGAGCTCATGTGGGACAACAAACTGATCAAGAATGAGCTGGTCCTCGGAGGCCGGCCGGTAGATCTCAAACAGGTGGTGGCCTCATTTCTCGCGGTGATGGCTGAGCATGATCACATCGTGCCCTATGAATCGGCTAAAGAACTTCTCACTTTAATTGGCAGCACTGACAAACGGGACATAGTACTCAAAGGCGGTCATGTCAGCCTCGTCGCGGGACCTAACGCGGTGCGTCGGCTCTGGCCCGAATTGGACCGCTGGCTTTCGGAGCGATCGATATGAAAGACGTAACCTCACGACACTATCCGCGCGAGGTCGACCTTAAGGGCTCTCGGGTGACGCTGCGCGAGATGAGCGGCTCGGATGCTTCGGTAGCGCTCGCCTTCGCGCGCGCACTTCCCGCCCATGACCTGCTCTTTCTACGCCGCGATATCACGCAACCCGAGGCGATCGACATTTGGCTAAACGGCATCGCGCGTGGGCGTATCACCAGCGTACTTGCTGAGTCTGCGGGCGCGGTGCAGGGCTATGCTACAGTGGATCGAGGAGAACTGTCGTGGTCGCCGCATGTGGCGGAGCTTCGTGTCCTCGTATCCGCGGCGATGCGAGGCAAAGGACTAGGTCGCCTGCTGACCCAGGAAGCTTTCGCCATCGCGCTAGGATTAGGCATTGAAAAGATCGTGGCGCAAATGACCGTCGATCAGAAAGGAGCGATCGCGGTCTTCGAAGGGATGGGATTTCGACCCGAGGCGCTGCTGCGCGATCAGGTAAAGGATCGCGCAGGCCGCAAGCACGATCTTTTAATCCTTGCCCATGAAGTCGCAAAGTTCCACGCGCAGATGGAGGCCTACGGTCTGACCAAGGCATTGGATGAATAACCGGGCACTGGCAAAACGCGACCGACGACGTTCTTACAGGAGAGAATGACATGGCCAACTTGCCCCTCGTCAAGGTTCCCATCGTAGATTACGGACCCGATCAGCCGGCGATGGTGCGTTATCGTAGAGAAGGTGAAGAGCGCGCGATGAACCTGGGTAACCGGGGTCCGCTTCGTTTCGATCGATACGGCGAACTCGAGCCGTCGATCATCGATGCATACTCACGCTGCGGGTTTTATGTCTTTGAAGGCTTACTGGGCGCGGAAGAACTCCAGGACATCGAACATGATGTGGCCGACATCCTGGCCCGCGCGCCGATAGCAAAAGATGCCAAGGTCGACAGTCAGGGACGCCCGGCCCTCGGGGTGGATTGCAAAGCGCTGAACATCAGCTGGGTCAAGCCGCTTTCCGATCCCATCGGCGGAACCTCTTATGCTCACGGCCGCCACCCCGTAAAGATGGCCGAGCCCAAGCCGCCGGAAGGCGCGCCCGAATACGTCGTGCAGCTCGTTCTGGGTTCGCTGCAATTTTCCGATGCCTGCCTTCGGCTCTATGGCCACCCCCAGTTATTGAAGGTTGCCGAGACCATCAATGGTAAGAATTTTACGCCCTTCAACGAAGCGGTGTGGATCAAGCAGCCAGGCTTAGGCGGCTCGGTAGCATGGCATCGCGATGGCTGGACCCACTGGGATAGCCCGGATCTCGACGAAGGCACTCATGGCTTCAACTTCATGGCACAACTCTATGGGTGCAACGCCGCGAACGGGTTGTGGGTCGTGCCGGGCTCCCATAGGCCTCGCAAAGTGGACATCAAGGCAATGGTCGAAGCAGCCGGCTCGGAGCGCTTACCAGAGGCGGTACCGCTAATATGCGGGCCGGGCGATGTCGTTATTTGTAACCGGCAGGCGGTTCATGGCTCGTTTGCAAATACCTGCGAAGATGTTCGCGTCACCATAAACTTCGGGTTTCATCGCCGGAAGTCTGTGCTGGGAGTGGAGAGCGGTGGCATCCACAATCCGGTCGCGGTTTACGATGATGACCGCATACATAAGCGCTCGCGTCTCATCATGTATGCGATCGATGCGCGGCAGCAGCGGTTCCCGAACGAAACACCTTACCGCTATGAACCGTTCGCCGGGCAGGAAGATCGCTATCGTTGGACCTCGGAAGTGAAGCCCGAGCTCAAGGATTACAATCTGCTTGATCTCGGAATTTAGCTGACACCGAGACTTGTCGCCTTCGATTCACGCCGCCTCAGGCAACTCCTATAGAAGTGGCGGTGGCGAAGGTCACTTGCCAACTCCCTTCAGCGTCACTACGGCGCTACCGGTACTCGGCGCGAGGGCACTAACCACCATCACCACCGTCGGAGCGTTACCCTTGACGCTGGGGCTAAAGTTGATCGTAATGCTGGCGGTCGCACCCGCTGCGAGTGGGCCGAAGGAGCCACCCGCAACGCTGTAGGGAGGGATAGCAACGGGGGTCCAGCTGCCACTCAACAGTCCCTTACCGCTATTCTTGATCGTCAAGCTGGCCTGAACCGTCTGACCGGCCGCTCCCGTGATGGTGAACGTCTTGGGAACCGAAAGCGCGCCGCCTGCGCCGACCCCAATAAGGTTGACGGCAGTGGTTGGCCGAGTGGCATCGTTACTTACCACAATCGCCATGGCAGAGTCGGCCGGTGCATCAGGCGTGAAGGTGACAGTCTCGGTCTGCGATGCTCCGGGCGCCAGGTTGAATGAGCCTGGGGTCACGGAGAAGACCGATGTTCGCGAGGGAGGAGCGATCAGTATCTGCACGCTTCCCGCCAGGTTGCCCTTTCCGGAATTTCTGATGGTGAAGTTCTTGCTGCTCGACTGGCCGATGCCTGTGGTCCCCAGGTTCAGCGAGGCCGGCAAGGTGATTTTCGCGCCGGATACAACCGGCGTGGGCGTAGGCATGGGAGTTTGGCCTGCGGTCGCGGTAGGCGTCGAGGTGGACATTGCAGTCGAGGTGGCGGTTCCGGTGGACGCCGGAGTTGCGGTCAGCGTGGCCGACGGGATAGCAGTCGGCGTCGCAGGTGTCGTCGCGATACTTGTAGGTGTAGGAGTAATAGGTGTCGTCGCCTTGGCAGTCGGTGTAGGAGTCGCGCCCGGCGATCCACTGACGAGTAACACGGCCTGCGCAATCATTACCGGATTGTTAGCCGCGGTCGCGCTCGCGAGATAAGCGGGTGATGGGAGCCCCGCAAACGGAGCAGCCAGATCCCCGAAGGCGAGGGCAAAGCCTTCATTTGAAGCACCAAGGTCGAAGCGCTGAAACAATGAGGCCGGCAGCGCGATGACCGGAGCGACTGGAGCCTGCGCTCCGTAGAAATATACCTGCAGGTCGTTGTTGTTGATCGGAGTCAGTGACGGAGCGGCGACGGAAACCGGGCTTACACCCCCGACAGTTGCGCCGGAGGAGTTTTCGATCGGTGAAGCGGAGGCACCTCTCCAGCCGCCCATCACTGCAGCGGCGAAGTTCGAGCCTATGGTCCATGAGTACGAAGCAGGCTCACTCGCTCCCGCAACCTTGTAGTAAAGCCACGAGGTCGCCAGGTTCGCGCTTTTTACGGCGTCGTGACGAATGCTGATCCAACCGGTTGGCGGCGTCGGCACGTCCGAAGCAGTGCCGTCATGGACAACAATCTGGGCGAGCAAGGTGTCACCTGACCTGATGCTCGCCGGTAAGAAAACCGTCACGCTGGTCACCGCGTTGCTCGAATCAGTCAGCGGACCTGCGCCGACGAAGCTGATATTCGAAACGGGGGTTGCCGTCGCGGTGGGAGTAGGAGTGGCCGGGATTGCCTTGGACAGGTAGGCGGCCTCGAACGTCTGCACGTCGGGCGAGCCCCATCCGGTCGCCAGATCAAATCCTACGGTCGCATTAAACCCTGCTACTCCATTAAAGCCGTTGTTACCGCTTACAACGTCTCGCAAACCTGACCTGGATGCGTTCCCCAAGGCCCCCAGGGTATAGATCCGGGGGTTCATATTTCCCAGGCGCCCTCCTGCAAGCTCAACTATCAGCTTGGAGATGCCCGCCCATACCGGGGTAGAGACGCTGGTTCCTCCGATACAGCAGGTTTCGAGCGGCGCGCCTCCGTTATCCTCAACCCAGAAGAATCCAGGTGTAATATTGCTCGCGGCCGCCGACACGTCGGGAATGTCGCGCATACCGTCGCGAGGGGTGACCGAGTTTTGATACAGCGGCTTGTTGAACAAGGTGCTGACGCCGCCGCCAGTTGCACCGGCCCCATTCGACCAGGCAGCCTCAGGTACATTCCCTACGTCGTCGCCCGAGGCATCATAGTTAGGAACAAACTGGGTTCCACCTACTGATGTGACATTGGGATCCGCCGCGACTTCGCTGATGTTCTGGGTGGTTGCTGTCACGCATGCATTGGCACTCGGAACCAGTCCCGCGGAACCCCAGTCACCAGTTGCGGCCATGACTGTCTGTCCTTGCGCGGCCGCCTGAAGGAGTGCGTTACCAATAGTGTTGGTATAGAAGGAGGCTGCGGCTCCGCAGAAGACGTAGGTGAAGCTGATCGTGCCGCAAGCATTGTCGGAGACGGCCCTTATCAGCGAATCGGTCAATGGGTCGACGGACGAAGACGCTTGATTGCCGATATAGACATTTATCGGAGCGCCGGGAGCGCTCGCGTGGGCCCATTGGATATCGACTAAAGCTTCGGTCTCATCGCTGTTCAACCCGGGGTCGGAGCCGTCGGAAAAAACCCGCGTGACGCTCGCGGATGGGAGCGAGAAGTCTGAATCGAATAGAGTTACCGCAGCATTCGAAAAATCCGTATCCTGAATAATTCCAATGCAATCACTCCCACTGCCATCGGTGGCACCGTTGATGGGCGGAGTCTCATCGTAGAACGTCCACAAGTCCTGCGGGCCGAAGGCGGGACTGCTGCTCGCCGCGGGTACTGCCCTCACCGCCTGTTCTGTCCCTTGAGGCAGTGCCTTGCCGGCCGTCGCCACTGAGGGAGCGTTCAGCTCAGCCGGTTGGGCAGTAACCGGGGTCCAATGGCGCAGGTTGTCGAGCCCGTCTATCGAACCTATGACGGCCGCGAAGCGCGATGGAATCCTCGGTTCAGCGGCATTGGAATAGATCGCGCCGTCCGCCGACGCCGCGATGGTAGTCGCAAAGGTCTCTTCGACCTGGGCTACAGTTGCGGCGGAGGTTAATTCGCGGCTCGACGAGTGCATTACCCGCAAGCCGTGCCCGGAAAGCCACTGTGAGACTGCATCGACCTCATCGGGAGTGCGGCCGAACCTTGCGTCGAACTCCGCAGGTGTCAACCATCGATGGTACTGGGGCGAAGCTGGATCTTGCAGACCGGCGAGAAGCTTCGAAAGTGCTTCAGTATTGCGAAGCTTAAACGAAAGATGGACGGTTAGCGGGCGATTCGCTGCCGCCCGGGCTGATAGCTTTGCTATTTGAGAAGGGCGACTATCGCCCAGCACCACAGTCTGTCCCAGCGATGAAGCCGCGGTGAAAATACCGACAACCAGGAACAGCGCGCTGGCACAGCCGGAGCGGAGCAAGCCGCGATTAAGTCCACAATTTCTCATACTTAGGCAGGCCTGTTCGAATGCATCTCGACATCGCTGGTGCGACTTTCAGAATTTTGCGAAATCGCAGCAAGAGGTCGAAGACAATAATGAGACCCTCGATAGTATCGACGCCGTCGCATGATGCTGCTCAATTGCCCACCCCCTTCAGCGTCACCGCGGTGCTGCTGGTACCAGGTCCAAGTATCTCGATCGGTAATACCACCGAGGGGGCCGTTCCTTTGGCGGTCGGGCTGAAGATTATCGCGATGTTGGCGGTTGCATTTGGTTGCAGCGCGAAAGAATTACCTGCGACACTGTAAGGAGGGGTAGCCACCGGTACCCAGTCTCCGCTTAAGAGTCCTTTGCCGGTATTTTTGATGGTCAGGTTGACTTGAGTCGTACCATTGGCTGGCGCCGTCATGGTAAAGGTCTTCGCCACCGAGAGCTTTCCCGCCGCACCGCTGCCATTCAATGTGACACCAATCGTCGGCCGGGTGGAATCGTTAGTGGAGATAATCGCCGCGGCGGAATCGATCGGCCCGTCAGGTGTGAAGACGACAGTTTCAGCCTGCGATTGTCCCGGCGCCAGGTTGAAGGAACCGGGAGTAACAGTGAAAACCGAGGCTCGCGATGGGGGATTGATTACCACCTGGATGGTTCCGACCAGATTCCCCTTTCCTGAATTCTTGATGCTGAAAGTGTGGGTGGTCGATTGCCCAAGGCCAACCGCACTCATGTTTACCGCGCCGGGCGCCGCGACCCTTGCGCCGCTAGGAACCGGCGTCGGAGTCAGGGTAGGAATTGGGGTCGGAGTTGCAGTAGCCGCGGCAGTTGAGGTCGCCGTCACTGTTGGCGTCATCGTAGCAGTAGCAGTCGCAGTCGGCGTAGGAGTCGGACTTGGACTTACCGTAGGAGTCGCAGTCGTCGTAGTTGTAGGTGTTGCGGTGGGCGTCGCCGTGACGGTTGCAGAGGTGAGTTGAAACACACCGCGTCCATGAGTGCCGGCGAAAGTTACTCCGCTGGAATTCTGCGCGAGGTCGTAGACCGGGACCGTAAGTAGTCCGCTGTTGAAGGGTTGCCAGCTCAGGCCACCATCAGAACTATGGAAGATCCCGATATCGGTCCCGGCGAGGATACTGTTGCTGCAAGCACTGGTGCCGCAAGTCCCGCTGTCGTCATTTGCGTCAACCAGAACCTTGAGTACCGGTACGTCGGGCAAACCACCGTCGGCTTCGGTCCAGGTCTGACCGAAATTAACCGTCTTGTAGATGTGGCCGACCTGGGTATCGGCGGTGAATCCTGAAAGCCCCAAATAAGCCACGTTTGAGTTATGCGGGTCGGGCGCAATCGAGGTCGCCTGGGTAGAGAGTGCGCCCAACGGGCTGGTGGTTTTGAGCACCGTGTTAATCGCGGCGGTCACATCCGACCACAGCCCGCCCTGGGCATTTGCGCCACCGAGCTGGACATTGGCTTGGGTCGTATTGCTGACTTCAAACTCAACCGTCCCGGTCAGGTTGCTCATTGCCAGCGCCCACGCCGGGTGGCCATTCTTACCGTCGAGCGGCCCAAACTCGAGGTCTTCGAGGGCACAGCTCTGATCCGCACAGGCGCTGCCTTCGATAGTGCCGTCGGCGGTCAGATCTTGATCGGTCTGTTGCGCCCAGTGAGCCATCCCATCAGTGGAAACATAAACCGAATGCGCGCCGAACCAGACTCGATGCGCGACGCTCGGATCAACCGCGAGTGGAGGATAGAACACCGGGCCTGGGTCGTCGGCTGCATTGATCAGATTCACCAGCGCCGGGGTCCATTCCTGGTCCCGCACGTTACAGGCGGAAATGCTCGAATTGGGAGTGCTGCACCAGGTCTGACCGCCATTGCTGGAGGCCGAGATCAGCGCGCCGTCGAGGTCGTCGAGGGAAAAGTCATGGTAAAGGAAAGTAGGATCGTTGGCATCGTAGAAGGCGAAGCCGCCGTCGCCAGTTTCGCTGTTGGGAGCCACCCAGCCGGAGACGGAGCCGCTATAGAGCTGGGTCCCATTGTCCTGGAAGCCGGCAATGAGTTGGCCGGCATTGGTCGGATGAGGTCCGATTCCCTGGATCTGACCGGCGTTGATGTTCTGGTTGAGCGAGATGAAGGTAGGACTGCTAGTGGCCGGATTGAACATGTACAGACCACCGTCGGTGCCGGCGAGAATCTGGTTGTTCGCCGGATCCCATGTCAGCGCATGAAAATCGTCATGAATTCCACCATTAGGCGCGAGGAAGGTCCAGGAGTGCCCGTAGTTACCGAATGACTTATAGAGACCTACTCCGCCAAAGAATACCGTCGACGCGTCGGTCGGCGTAACCAGCAAGGCTTGATCATAAGACGACTGAGAGAAGTTGCTCGAGCTGGTACCGTCGAGGGTAACGCCATTGGCAGTGAACGAAGGAATGGTCGGTGAAAGTACGCTGCCCGCATCCCAGGTCATCCCGGAATCGAAGGACTGGTACATGGCGGCATACTCGACTCCATCGGCAGCTCCGATCATCACATAGACCGCTCCGCCGGTCGGATTGTTGGGTCCCAACGGTATGCCCACTTTAGGGCCGATAGTCAGGCTTTGCCGTCCCTGGGTAACCTTGGTCCCGGGAAAAATGGCCGCCTTAAATGATTTTCCACCGTTGTTAGAGAAATAGATCGCATTGGAATCGATGGCGACGTAGACATTCTGCGCGTTGTTCGGATCGACTTTGACGTCATCCGCCGGACAGGGTGCGGTGCCGTCACCGACAAGGTCACAGTTACCGAAGGTCGATTCCGGATATTGAGTCCAGCTGGTGCCTCCGTTGGCGGAAAACCACAATCCGGCAACGCTCGAATCCGTCTCAAAGATACCGGCATCGGCGCGGTTGGCGCTGAACCCGTTAGTAGTACCCGCAAAAATGCGTGGCGTGCCCGGCGTGGTGGTAGTGTCGATCGCGAGTGAAGTGAACGCGGCATGATCGAATATTCCGGTTGGATCGAGCGAGGTCCAGGTCTGTCCCAGGTTGGCCGACTTGAAGATGCCTGACCCATACAAGGAATCGATCGAGCCGTTACCTTCGCCGGTGCCCACATAGATCGTGCTTGGAGTGGTGGTGGTATCGAGCGCCAGCGCACCGATGGCCTGGGTCGGTTGACCATCGAAAATGGAGGAAAAGGTCGTACCGTTTTTGGTGCTAAGCCACAATCCTCCGGAGGCTGCTCCAGCAACGATCAGTCCGGTGCTGTCAGCCGCCACGGCGGTGATGCGGCCGGTCATCATTACGTTGCTGCCGACGGTCACCCCGGTAAAGTTGGCCGCTTCCGACATCGGCACTGGCCCGATAGAAGACCAGGTTCCCGACAAGGCGGCAGCGGGCGCGCTCAATTCGCCATCGCCGCCTGCAATGGCCGCGGCGGAGGCTCCGCTCTGGCGCGCCATCATCGCGCGCATATTCGCCGCCGCGTGCACCATCGCCTGCTTCGGGATTCCGAACTGAAATCCTTGCCGCGAGGCCTGGTATATCTCTCTCTCTTGGACTCGACGGCGCTCCAGCAATGATCGAGATAGTTTGCGGTTCTCCAATTCGGATGCGTTCGCTCCGCGCGGGGAGAACCACCGACCGGGGTTGCCGATGAAGAACGACGCGAAGATCGAGACGATTGCCAGCGCGCCAAGAAGAACCAGGCTTCTTGACTGATGGGCACCAAGCCGACTGTTAAGACGCAATCTAACTCTAACCTCCGGAAACTAGATCAAACCGTTCGGATCCCAGGGCACAATTCGGGAACCGAACTCGAGTCCGAGGTTTCGGCTCGAACCACGCAGCCTATCAGCGTCGCGCAACAGAACAAGTAAAGGTGTAGCAGGGCTATCAATTCGCACCGGGCTGCCCCATCGAGTTGAAGAATAACTACTCACTACGTCTACTAACTGCGGCCGATACGCTCACGCCGCCAATCGCAGTGACCCGATGAGCTTCTCCCGAAATAAATTCCCCCAATAGATCTGCAAGTAGAATTCGAAGCGAATCAACGAAAAACTAATTGCGCGAGTTCATCGCTGGCATACGCGCTCGTGCCAAATCACACCCATCGGCCAGTCAAAGACGAAAATCACCAAAACAGTCAGGTATCCGGCCGCAGTTTTACCTTCACCCGGAAGCGAGATTCCGGACGCTGTCGCAGTAAGCTATCGCGGTTGTTAGTTCTTGTCCCCGTTTAGTGGTTGTAAAAAGTCTATCTCAATCTACCTAGCCTTTACAAGTGCAAACTCTCGTCAGGAGATACTACGCATGCTCCCACCCCAACACCTGCGTCGCATCGCATCTGACCAAGAATATCACCGAAAATTATTTTGCGGCTTCGAGCAACGGAACGCCAGAACCAATTTATCATCAGTGTCCCTGAACATTGTTCGCACAGAGGGCCCCGCAGTATGGTTGTCCTGAATCCGGTCAGGCCGATCATGGCCACGCGCGGCGCGAAATGAAGAATCGTCAGAGTCCATACTTTGCGAAGCCGTTGGGGAGTTGAGCTTTGTTCAAACGTGTATTGATTGCTAACCGAGGTGAAATCGCCATCCGCATTGCGCGTGCCGCCTCAGCGCTCGGCGTGGAGTCCGTCGCGATCTATGCCCCGGCTGACGCGCTCTCACTCCATACCCGCGTAACTACGGAGTCGCGCGCGCTCACCTCGAAGGCTCTTTCGAGCGATCCCGTGCGCGCTTATCTCGACCTCGAGGCGCTGATCGAGGCGGCCAAGTCGAGTCGCTGCGATTGCGTTCATCCCGGCTACGGCTTCCTCTCTGAGAATGCCGGTTTCGCGAAGCGATGCCTCGAAGAGGGCATCACCTTCATCGGCCCACGCCCGGAGACGTTGGCGCTGTTCGGCGACAAGACCAAGGCGCGCGAACTGGCCCGCTCCCTCGGCATCCCGATCATTCCAGGTAGTCCGCAAGCCCTGGCAAACGCGGAGGAGGCAATCGGCGTCGCCAAAAAGATCGGTTACCCGGTGATGCTGAAAGCGGCGGCGGGCGGCGGCGGGCGCGGAATGCGCATGGTCGCCGGCGCCGCGGAGATGCCGGCCGCCTTCGCGCGCTGCCAGAGCGAAGCGCAGGCGGCATTCGGCGACGGCTCGGTGTTCCTCGAAAAGCTGGTCGCGCGACCCCGTCACATCGAGGTGCAGGTCCTCGCGGACGGCAACGGCAACATCGTTCATCTTTATGAGCGCGATTGTTCGGTGCAGCTTCGCAATCAGAAGGTGGTGGAGATCGCACCCGCGCCGGGCCTCGACGCGAGTCTGCGGAAACGCATTCTGGATGACGCGATCCGCCTCGCGCGCGCGGCCGGCTACGTTAACGCGGGCACGGTGGAATTCCTGGTGAGCCCCGAGCGCGGCGAATATTTCTTCATCGAGTGCAATCCCCGCATTCAAGTCGAGCATACGGTAACCGAGCAGATTACCGGCATCGATCTCGTCGAGGCGCAGTTTCGCATCGCGGCAGGCGAGTCCCTCGATGCGCTCGGAATTCCCGACCAGGCCGCTCTCGAAGCGCCGCGTGGATTTGCCGTCCAGGCGCGCATCGTCGCGGGAGGGGCCGGCACTCTGACCGCGTACAAAGAGCCAACCGGACCCGGCGTGCGAGTCGATTCCTGCGGCTATCTCGGCTACGCGCCGCCGCCGCAGTTTGATCCGATGTTCGCCAAGCTCATCTGCGAGTCAAACTCGACCCACTCGTTCGCTTCGGCACTCGACCACACTCTGCGCGCGCTGGATGAGTTCCATATCGGCGGCCTGCCGACCAACCTGCGCCAACTGCGTGCCGTCCTGTCGCATCCGGTGATGCGCGCGGGTGAGGCGCGAACCAGTTTTTTCTCCGAGCATCCCGACCTCACATCATTAAACGGTGCGCACGCATCCGGTTCGGGCTCGTTGGCGCTGCTCGAACAACAGGCCAACGCGCTTACCGGCGGCAAGGCCGCGCGCGCCCTGTCCGGTGCGCATGCGGTCTCGGCCGGCCTCACCGTGCCGAGCGGCGAGGAAGGTGTGGCAAGCCCGATGGCGGGCGCCGTGGTCGAGGTCCTCGTCGAGGCGGGCGCCATGGTGGAAGCAGGCGCGACGCTGATGGTCATCAGCGCGATGAAGATGGAGACCGCGATCACGGCGCCCTGCGCCGGCGTCGTCAGTGGCATCAGCCCAACTGAGGTCGGCGCCAATGTCGCGCCCGGGCAAATCATTGCCACCATCGCTCCATCCACGCGCGCAACCGACGGAGCCTCGCCACGTCGCTATGGCGAGGAGACCTGGGCTCCCATGCTGGCCGAGGTGCAGGCCTTGCAGGCGATCGCGCATCGCCGCTTCGCGCCCGATTCGAAGGACCCTGGGGTCGTGCGCCAGCGCGCGCGCGGCAAGCTGACCTGTCGCGAACGCATTGACATGCTGCTCGACGCCGGCAGCTTTCGCGAAGTCGGCAGCCTCGCGGGCTTTGCGGACTATGACGACGAGGGCCGCGTCGCGGGCTTCACGCCCGCCAACCATGTCGGCGGATGGGGCAAGATTGCCGGCCGGACCACCGTGGTATGCGCCGACGATTTCACCTCGCGCGGCGGGCATGCCGACGGCGCCATCGGCGGCAAGGCCGCTCATCTTGACCGCCTGTCAATCGACCTTCGTTGCCCGTCGATTCGTTTACTGGATGGCTCGTCGGGCGGTGGCAGTATCGCCGCGATGGTGCCCAAGCAGCAGAAAGCCGGCGAGAGCAGCGCGAAGGAAAGTTCCGGCACGATAACCGCCGGCCGGCCTCGCGTCTCCGGCGAAGGCGGCTCGTTTCTGCCGGGCCACCTCGGCAGCACCATGTACGTGAGGCAGCTCGCCGAGGTGCCGGTGGTCAATGTGCTGCTCGGCAGTGTCGTG
>Ga0210398_10001619_pt1 | contig 22878 bp, 19 predicted proteins | sample IncBWC4OmetaG_FD_161047 | JGI IMG/M metagenome (GOLD analysis project Ga0210398, IMG submission 161047) | Forest soil microbial communities from Barre Woods Harvard Forest LTER site, Petersham, Massachusetts, United States - Inc-BW-C-4-O | ecosystem: Environmental > Terrestrial > Soil >...
GATTCTCGAATTGCTGGCCAGCCTGCGGCAAAGGTTTGGGCTGGCGATGCTGTTTATCTCGCATGATCTTGCGGTGGTGTCTCAGGTGGCTGATCGTGTGGCAGTTATGCGGCATGGACTGTTGCTAGAAGAGGCGTCGCGCGAGGCAATCTTTCGCGATCCTGTGCATGCGTACACGAAGGCCCTGCTGGGCGCGGTGCCGACGATGTCGACTGACATCGCCAGGCCTCTGGCGGTGCTGGACAGGTCAGTAGACACAACCCCGGTGCCCTTGCGGGAATGCTCGCCGGGACATTGGGCGCGCGCGGATGGCCTGAATTGACACGCAGTCGGCTCTTTGCATCCATACGGAGTAGGACTAGATTGATAAGTGGCCTTTTTGGTGGCTGATTTGGCATTTTATCCATGCGAGCTCTGATCCTTTCCGATATCCACTCCAACCTGCAGGCTCTGGATGCCGCACTGTCTGTGGCTCCGGACCACGATGTGGTCTGGAATCTGGGCGATGTCGTCGGCTATGGAGCCAACCCCAACGAGGTCATCGATCGGGTACGCGAACTGGGCCATGTGTTTGTGCGCGGCAACCACGATCGCGCCTGCAGCGGGCTCACGGGTTTGGAGGATTTCAATCCGATTGCTGGGCGCGCAGCCCGCTGGACGCGGAACGTGCTCTCGGCCGAACATACCGACTGGTTAAAACACATTCCCGCCGGACCAATCATGCCCGACGGTCCGCAGGTGAGCTGCGTCCACGGATCGCTGCTCGATGAAGATGAGTACGTGATGACCCTGCGCGACGCATGGGCTCCGCTGCATGAGGCCGAGACGCGCATCAACTTCTTTGGCCATACGCACCTGCAGGGTGGATTTGCGACGAATGGCCACGAATGGTTCCGATTGACTCCCCGGTATCACTCGCACACTGAGCCGGAGGAGTTTGAGCTGAAGCTGCGCGACCAGATCCGCTATCTGGTCAACCCGGGATCGGTGGGCCAGCCACGCGACGGAGACTGGCGGGCAGCGTTTGCGATTTATGACGACGCACAGATGACGGTGACGTTCTGCCGCGTTCCTTATGATGTTCGGTTGGCCCAGTCCTCAATCGTGCAGGCAGGACTGCCGGACCGGCTGGCGTCCCGTCTGCGCGACGGACGATGATGTCAGCTAGCGCTTGAGGTCGAGAAACCCCTGCGCGGGCAGACCGAATGCATTCGCCACTCGGTTGCAGAGGCCCATCATTGCGGCGACGTGCACGGCTTCGGCGATCTGATTGTCGCCCCAGCCAAGACCACGCAACTGCTCCACATCTTCTCTGGTGGATTTGAACGATTCGCTGTTCACTTTTCCGACATAGAGCAATAGTTGGTGCTCGGCATGGTTGATCGCGGCGTCATCGATCTCGCCGGCAATCAGCTTCTGCGCGACTTCTGGTGCGCCATGCACCAGAAGGAAAAATCCATGACTGTCGAGGCAGTATGGACAGGAGTTCTGCCTTGAGATCCAGGTGGCGATCATCTCCTTCTGTTGCCGCGTGAGATGGCCATCAGCGAAGAGCAGAGTAGAGGAGATGTCGATCATCTGGCGAACAAGCGCCGGGTCTGTGCCGAAGCATTTCAGAATGCCCGGAACATCCTGCCGTCCTGTCTGATCGCGGAAGTACTGATACGCCGCCGCTGTTTCCCCGGTGGCATCTGCTTCGTCGACTATCGGAATGTGAGTCTCGACGCGACCAGCAGCTGTGGGCCGCAGTTCCGCCAGCAGCGCGTATTCTGCGCGGGTCATAAAGTCTGCTCTTCGGTAAACGGCTTTTCCCAGCCGGGCTGTGTGTAGCCGACGGTAACGACACGATTCGCCATATTTCTGTAGATATGATCCTGCTCTGGTGCCCACGTAGCAAAACCGTCCACGTAGCGGTTGTACATGCAGAACGCGGCCGCGATCAGAACCGTGTCGTGAATCTCGAGGTCGGTAGCACCGAGGGTGCGTGCGCGATCGACGTCTTCGTTCCTCCCGAACTTGCCGCTTTGTTGCACCCTCGCCGCAATCGCGAGAAGGGCTTTGAGTTTTTCCGAGATAGCTGCTTCCTCGGGATTACGCTTAACGAAATCCACAAGGACCTCGTTGCCATTGAGATACGCGGCCGCGGTATATCCGTGGACAGTTTGGCAATAGTGGCAGTCGTTAAGCGCGGAGACATATGTGGCAATCAATTCGCGCTCGCCCGGTGAGAGCGTACTGTCCGACCGCAGCAGAATTTCCGCGAGTTGACGAAGTGGTTTTGCGGTCTCAGGACGGAATACCATGGGGCCGCGAATGCCCGGTACACCGGGCTCGAAGGGGATATGTGGCATTGCGTTGACTCCAAGGAAGATCAGAACGTCGGATGCGCTCCTTGGCGAAAGAGCGCATCCCTGCATCATTTAAAAACTAAGTCGTGCTGCGAATTGGAATGCGCGCGGACCGCCTGATCCGAAGACACCGCCCGCTGTTGAAACCGCTTGGCCGAAGCTTGAAGAGTAGCTGGGATTGCCGCTATCCGGCGACAACGTATTCGCAAACCCGGAGTAGTTCAGATTGCTGACGCCGAGAATATTGGTCACGTTGAAGATGTTAAAGGCCTCGCCGATGAGGTTAAGGTTATAGCGTTCTCCAAGGTGAATGTTGCGGCTGAGGCGAAAGTCGAGCGCATTGAAGCTGTCGTCGAAGTGCGCGTGGTTGCTCACCTGCGGCAGGATAACGTAGCTATTGGCACTCGCTTCATACACTCCGCCGCCTGCGTTGGTGCGGGCGATGAACGCATTCAATTGCTGCGCGTTATGGAACTCGCGTCCTCCGGCGTTGCGTTGCATGGTCGGAACACGCTCGCTTCCATCGGGAAGAAGGATGTCCATCGGAACTCCGGAAGCAATGGTCCAGACCGGAGAGAACTGGAATTTGTAAGGCAGATTGGCAATTCCGCTCATCACCAGGCGATGGCGCTGATCATTGGGCGGTGGGCCGTATTCGAGTTGCAGGTTGTTTGGATCGATGGGTGAATATTCAAATGGAATCTGGTCGTCATTGGCGTAGTTGAAGGCCTTCGACAATGTGTAAGCAGCATCAAACTCGCCATATTTTCCGAAGAGTTGCCGCGCGGCGACCCAAAGCGCGTCGTACTTGGTGCCGACCGCGGATTCGAGATTAGTCACCTCGTCCGGTCCGCCTGTCTGCGGATTGTAGACCGAGCCCACTGGATCGCCGATGATGAAGCGCGTACCGAAGTTGTGCACGCCGTCTACTTTAAGCGTCAGGCTGCGGTGTAATTGCGTCTCAATGCCCAGGTTTGTCTGCTGCACCATGGGATTGCGCAGGCGATTGCTGATGATGTCGATACCGGTAGATCCGGCTCCGGCGAAGAGAAATCCACTGAACGGGCTTGAGAGGACTTCGGGAGCTCCGGGCACGAACGTGCCATTCGGGTTCAGATAGACCGGCGTGCCGTCAGGATTAGTGACCGCGTTGCCGGCAGTTACGTCGAGCGCAAGCGCCCGTCCGTCGAAACCCTTTTCGAGCGACATGATCTCAAGCGTGATGCGATCGTAATAGATGCCATAGCCGCCGTGAACGCTGAGATCGGGATTAAAGGAATAATTGAAACCGATACGCGGACCCCAGTTGTTCCACCAGCGGTGACGGTTTCCCTGATAGAAGGAGTCAACAATCGGATTGCGCTGCGGATACCAGCTCAGGTTGTTGAGGTCGGTATCCATCTCCCAGCGCAAACCAAGATTGAGCAAGAGGTTGGGAAGGACCTTCCAGTCGTTCTGAGCGAAAAAGGCCAGATGATAATTGTCGCAATTCGGCAGGTTGAGCGGAATGGTGGGTGTTGAGCTGCGTAGCCCCACGGCGAAGAGCAGGTCGTTGTCGTTGACTACGCCATCACCGTTGCGATCGAAGTCGGGAAAGTCCTCGACGGTCTGAATATTGCCCTGGGTGAAAACAGGCAGATAGAAGTCGGCGTCGATGGACTGAACCTCGGCTCCAAAGCTCCAGGTTTGTTTGCGGTGAGACCACGTGAGTGTGTCATCCCCCTGCAGCCGGAATTGCCGCGTCGCTTGCGGAATGCGATAGGTTGCACCATCGTCAAGGTCGGGATATGTAATCTGCGGTCCCGCCACGATGGGATTGGTAATGTTGAGGAAGTTGTTGTCGGCGAAGCTCATGCGATTGATCAGCGTAGTCGTGAAGGTGTGCACCCAGTCACCGATCAAGCCCACGAGGTGATTCTCGGCAGTTTGGCGGTAGTTGGCCGTGCCGAGAGCGCGATCAAGCTCGCTCTGGCTGAGGTCATCTTCTAGCTGCATTGAAAAACGGAAGCCTATGCGGTCGCGCTCAGTCGGCTGCCAGTCGAGCCGTGTCGTTGCCAGAAAGTCGTGCAGAGGTGCAGTGGCGAAAGTCCGGCCGATGGTATCCGTGGTGGTGTTGCGCACGCCGACCAGGTCCGCGCCGAGTTGCTGGCGATCCTCGACGGCCACAAACCACCATGCCTTGTCCTGCCGGAACGGGCCGCCGATATCCGCTGCATATTGCTGGCGGTGAAATGGCGGAGTAGTCCCGATGCTCGGATCGTAGGTCGCGGGCAATCCCTGCAGAACATTGTCGCGTTCATACATGGCGACATCGCCGTGAATCTGGTTGGTTCCTTGTTTTGTAACCACGTTGGTTACAGCAGAACCTGAGCGCCCCAGCTCTGCCGAGAAGCGATTAGTGGCGATCTGAAACTCCTGTACGGCATCTTCAGGAATGTTAACCAGCGAACCGCCGACTGCATCGTCATTATTGTCCGCGCCATCGATGGTCACATTGCCGCCGCGGCCAACCTGGCCGGCCGTCGAGATGACGAAGGTATTCTCCTTGGTCGGGTCGAAGTTGGGTGCCGGCGCATTGCCGGGGACGAGCAGGGAAAGCTCCAGATAGTTGCGGCCATTGAGCGGGAGGGTTGAAATCTGGCGGGCATTGATCACACCACCGAGTGCGGACGTTGTTGTATCCACCGCAGGAGGCGTATCCGCTACGATCTCCAGCTTGGTCTGGCTCGTAGCCACTTCAAGTTTTACTGGAACACTGAGATCCTGTCCTACATTGACTGTCACGTTTTGTTCGTAGACAGCGAATCCGGTGGGAGGAGTGACCGTGAGCCGATACTTGGCAGCATCGAGAGTCGTGAAGGAGAACGATCCATCCTCCTGTGTATCCAAGCTTCGAGCCGTGCCCTGGGCTAAATTTGTGATGGTGACGGTTGCATGCTGAACGACCTTCCCCGAGGGATCGGTAACAACCCCGATGATTCTTGCAGAAGCCAGTTGTTGCGCATTAGATCCAGGGGTGAGAAGTAGCATTAGAACGCAGAAAAGCGCGCAGGCGCTTCTGCTTGAAACAAGCTTGATCACAACTTCCTCCGTCGACGGCCTCAAGTGAAACTGTTGCGTGCTCTCTCAGCGAATATGAATGGAGCATCGTAGCGACACTAAGGGCGGAGGGGTAGTAAAGTCTTGAGTCGAAAGTTGCGGGTGCGGATCAATCGAAAGTTCTAGCGCGTGCTCACTTCAGCGGGTCCTCAGGCTCGTGGAAGACTACGACATCTCCAAAGATGTCTCCCCGAAATCCCTGACCCTGATAAAACTCCCACTTCTGCGCAACGTGCGCGCAACCAAGGCAGACGATTGCGCAGGGCGGAGGCACTTGTGCTGACCTGAACTTCTCGGTCGAGTTGTCAACAGCAACATACGAGAAGGTTCGAGGCTGCTTGTCTTCGGTTATGAGAGCAAAGACCGGATAGTCGAAGTGCAGCAGTTTGGCATCGAGCCCGATTGAGCGGCAGCGCAGCGAGGCCGTCGCCTTCGACGCCGCGATGAAGGAATCGGTCTTGTCCTGATGGCGGTCGAGGAAGTAAGTCTGATCCCGCGGCATGGCCAGAATCCCCAGGCCGCGCGGGTGAAGTTTTAACAGTGGGCGCGCCTCGTTCATCAGCGCCAAAGGCAGCGCAATCATCAGAGGGATAAGAAGGACCGTCGCCAAAGCGCGCCGAGGCAGAATCTGTGACAGCACAACGGCGATGAACGCACCTGCAACAACGAACAGCGGCAACTGGTATCGAGCGCTCCAGGGCGACCAGCGGAGCATCGCCGAGTACATCGTGAACGAGCCGACGAGGCCGAGTGCAAACCAGCCGGCCGCCGGGCGCATTTTTCTGAAATTTACGAGATAGAGAACGCCGGCCAGCAGGAACAGGAACAGTTGTAGTTGATTGCCGCTGTTGTACTCGTACTTGGGCTCGAAGTGAACCGAGAAGGGAATGCAGTTGCCGTTCTGTGAACAGAATATTTGCCCGGGATCACTTGGATTGACGCCGAGGGCCAGCATGAAGCGGGAAAAGATCCGCGTCAGCAGATCGTTGAGGTGCGAACTGGGGGTAGAGACGTTCAGGGCAAGATATCGCGCCACACTGGCAAGCGTTCGCGCTGGGGTGATGTGAGCGTTAGCGAACATTCGTCCCTGAATGCTTCCCGAGCCGTCGAAGTAGGGCAGCCCGAGAATGGAACCACTGAACGTATGGTTGCGCACCCAGAGCGGTCCGCTCACAACGACGCATAGCAGCGCGAAGACAGGCAGGCGAAGGACGAAGCGGCGGAGCGCCTCCCGGTTCCAGGTGAGCGCGCAGGCAATAACGAGGCAGGGGAGATAGGCATAGGCCGTTCCCTTGGTAAACACGGCCAGGCTCAGCGTTGTGCCGAGCGCAAGGGTATGCGCCCAATCCTGGCGCGTTCTCCACCGGAGAAGGGAATAAACGGCGAGCGCGATCCAGAAGGCCAGCACTTGATCGTTCTTGGTCCCGGAGGCTCCGAGAACGGCGGTGGGCAGGGCTGCCGTCAGAGCCGCGCCGAGCAGTTGCGCGCGACGGCTCCCGCCGAGCTCCTCAACGACGAGCGATACGCAGAGGATGCAGCCCACGTATGCGAACCACTGTACAAGGTTCACCAGCCGGTCTGACCCGTACAGGAGGTCGAGGTGCAGCACGATGTATTCGGCAAGAGGAGGCATACTCAACTGGCCGCGATCGATGGTTGGGTAAAGTTGCACGCCGCGATTGGAGATCCACGCTATGACACGGGGCAGGTGATACTCCATCGCGTCCCACGTATTGGGAGCAGACACAAGCGCGGTGAGCCCGACCACTGCGGCGAGCAGGATGATGAATCCCAGACCGAGCCGGTCGGTTAGATCGAAGCGGGAGAGCGACGGATCGCACAAGTCACCTTGTGGACCGGTCATCCCACGTGGAGCGCGCTTGGCCGAGGCCAACCATCCGACCGATGCCAGGGCAAAAATCAGCCACGATACAGCCAGGCCCGCTCTTGTAAGCCAGTGGACAGCGCTGAGGCCCTCAGTGATAAATGCTGTGAAGAGTGCCCACGGGATCGCGGCGTAGAGGAGCGACCTTCTCCAGTCGAGTTGTCGACGCCTGAATGCTTCGACAAGCAGGCCAAAGGACACGAGTGGCAGCAAAACGAGCATGAACGAGTCTCAGATATGGCTGAATCAGACGGGGAGGTCAGGCGGGGGCCGAAAGGGCGATGGAAGAATGATAGCAGCCGCTAAGGTGCGTCCGAATGGCTATTTGGTGCCAGTGTTCGGATCGACGAAGCTCGAAGTCCCGTCAAAAGAAGTGTGAGCCTGTGTCGTCTGATCATGCTGCGCCAGCCAGAGATCCGCCATCTCCTGCACAAAGGATAGAGGCAGGCCACAAGCCCATTGGGCTGTCACTGCATTGCCGGGGAAGCACGCTGCGATGAGTTCGAGGTGGGTATCGCCGACGCTGATGCTGCCCTCGGGTTGCGGCGTGGTGACGTTCATCACGGGCTCTCTCCTCTTTCACCAACAGCGGGGCGGCGCGGGCGGCGTTTATCTTTGGACTGCTACCAGAACATGGTGGCACAGTTTGCGGACAGCTCCAGTCCGCAAGATGTGGCAGACTTAATCCATGCTTGAGACCTCGGCCCGACTGCTTCGTCTGCTCTCGCTCTTTCAGGCGCGACGCTACTGGTCCGGCGCTGAACTGGTTGACCGGCTGGAGGTCACTTCGCGGACGTTGCGACGCGATGTGGACCGGCTGCGGCATCTTGGCTATCCAGTACATTCGACGTCGGGGACATCGGGCGGTTACCAGCTTGGCGCCGGCGCGACACTTCCTCCCTTGCTGCTGGACGACGAAGAGGCGGTCGCCGTAGCGGTGGGGCTGCGAACGGCAGCCAGCGGCGGAGTGACCGGCATTGAGGAGTCGTCGGTGCGGGCACTCGCGAAGCTGGAACAGGTGCTGCCGTCACGACTGCAACGGCGGATCAAGGCACTGCACTCGTTTATTGTGCCGGTGGCAAATGCCGGGCCTACGGTCGACGCGGCAACTCTCTCCCTGATGGCCGGCGCATGCCGCGACAACGACGGTCTGCGCTTCAGGTATCACGGAAAGAAAGGCGAGCCCAGCGAGCGGCAGGTCGAACCGCATCGCCTCGTGAGCTTTGGCCGCCGCTGGTATCTGGTGGCGTGGGACGCTGCCCGCAAAGACTGGCGCACGTTCCGTGTGGATCGCATCGATAAACCCGCGCTCTCTGGCCTGCGCTTCGTCACCCGAAAACTGCCTGCGGAGGACATCGCGGCTTACGTCACGCGCGGAATCTCGTATGAGCAGTATCCGCATCGGACGACCGTGATTTTGCACGCGCCAATCGAGCGCATGGCAGAATTCGTTCCCTGCACGCTCGGCACCTTAGAGGCGGTCGACGAGAACCGGTGCAGGGTGCATATCGGCGCCTACACGATCGAAATGCTGGCCGGATATCTGGGCATGTTCGGAGTGGACTTCGAAGTCACCGAGCCACCGGAGCTGGTCGAGAAGATCCGCCACATGTCGGAGCGGTTCAGCCGTGCGGCAGGTTCGCACACCCAGTGACTACGCCGGTTTTCGCTAGGCAGCAGGAGCTTTCAAGTATTTGTCGAACCAATCGATCATGCGGGTGATTTCGTCGATCTGGTCTTCGCGCTTGATAAAGCCGTGCCCCTCCTGCGGGTAATAAACGACATCAACTGTGCGGCCGTCCTTCTTGAGAATCTCAACCACCTGCGCGGCTTCTTCACGGGGAACGCGTATATCGTTTTCTCCCTGCAGCACCAGTAAGGGAGCCCGTTCGTTGTGCAGGTACTTGATGGGCGAGGCGGCCTCGTATTTGTCGCGGTCTTTTTCCGGATCGCCGAGGAGCGACTTCTCGTACTCCTGAAGATAGGGATCGGAATGTTTCAGCATGGTGTACCAGTCGATGATGCCGTATTCCTCGACAGCAGCCGCCCAGACATCAGGCGCCTTACCGATCGCCATGAGCGTCATGAAGCCGCCGTACGAGCCGCCAGTGATGCCGATCTTCTTAGTGTCTACGTAGCCGGTCTCCTTCATGAATTTGACGGCGTAGACCTCATCCTGCAGATCTCCACCGCCCAGGTCCTGATAATTGGCCCGTTCGAAGTCGGCTCCGTAGCCGGTCGATCCGCGTACGTTGGGCGCAACGACGATATAGCCCCGCGAAACCAGCGCGATGATGCGCGGCGAGAAGCTGTCGACGGTCTGACCTGTAGGCCCGCCATGCGGCAGAACGATCAGAGGATTGGTTCCGTCGCGTTTGAGGTTGAATGGCATGGAGAGGAAAGCGGAGATGATCTTGCCGTCGAAGCTGCGATAGTGGACGATTTGCGACTGCGGCAGAACTGCAGTACGAAGCGACGCGCTTTCAACGTGCGTAATCTGCTCCGGCGCTGCCCCGCTACCGGCGAGAACGTAGAGATTGGGCGCATGGGTGGAGTCCTGGTGGGAGAAGAGAAAATTTCCGGTCGAGGAGAACGGCGAAGGATCGCCGACTTCGAAGTTCAGGCCTTCGGGAATGTTGGTGGATACCGGCTTCAGGGTCTTCGCGTCTACAAACTGAATAGAGGTGCGCCCATCGGCGTTGAGCGAATATGTGAGACGGTCGCCGCTGGGAGAAAAGCTGCCCGGAGACGCTTCCCATTGCGTATCGGTGATCCACGTCTTCTTCCGTGAGGCGATGTCGAGCAGCGCGACGTTATCGAATCCGCCCTTTTCGTTTGAGCCGATCAGGAGCGTCTTGCCGTCGGGAGAGATGTCAGAGGCGGAAATCAGAACTCTGCCCTGGTGCGGAGTCAGCTCGACCGACTCGCCGGTTTCGACGTTGACCTGGTAGACGCTGGAGTCTTCGTGCAGATCGCCGCGGTCGGCATACAGAAAACGCTGGTCGGGACTCCACGCAACCATTCTCCAGCCGAGTTTGGGGTTCTGCTCGTGTGTCAGCTGGCGAACTTTGCGGGTGGACCACTCCATGATGGCGAGATTCGTCGAGGGTTCTTTCTTCTCCTTGGTCTGCAAAGCGATCAGCTTGCCGTCGGGAGAAAAGTGCGGACTGGTTTCATTGGTCTGCGCGGTATTGGTGAGATTTTCCGGTGCGCCTCCCGAGGCGACAACGAAGTAGAGGTCATACATCTCATTCCCGCCCTGATCCTGTTCGAAGATAATTCCGCTGCCGTCCTTCACCCAGATCGGGCCAAACTGAGCGTCGTCGGACTGGACGAGTTGATGAGCTCCTGAGCCATCGGCATGCATGAGCCAGACGTTGAACCGCCCGGAAGCATTGCCGGTATAGACGATTTGCTTGCCGTCGGGCGACCAGGCGGCGCCGGCGAGACGCACGGTGCCAAGCAGATCCTTGATGTCAACCGGGCCGGCACCCGCTTGCTGCGCGGAGCCGACGCTGGCGGGATCGGTGGGTGTGCGAGCCTGAGGACCCGAATCTGCGCGACCCGAAGCTCCAGGACCCGAAGCCCCAAGACCCGAAGCCGTAGGTCCATTGGCGGCGAAAGCCAAAGTTGGCACGACGAGCACAGTTATTGCGGCAAGGCACCTACGGGTCATGGATCAATCTCTCCGGCGGGGAGTCACAACTTCGCCGATGAGTGTACATGAGCGGCAATGCGCTCAGCGGTTTTCCTAATTTGACCGGCTTTTCTTATTGAGCTGGCCACGGCCTTACTCATTCCGTAAAGCCTTGATTGGCTGGATAGACGCGGCGCGCAGCGCGGGCAGGAAGGCCGCAAGCACTCCCACAACCAGCAGGGAAAGAACCGAGAGGGCGAGTGATTCGACGACTCCCGAGCCGAAGGACGCGAAGGACTGGCGCAGTAATCGGTCAGCGACGATCGACAGGACGGCTCCAATCGCGAGGCCGGTGATTACCCAAGCCAGCGCGCCCCTGAGAACAAGAAAAACGACATCAGTGCGCTGGGCGCCCACAGCCATGCGGAGGCCAACCTCAACCGTTCGCTGGCTGGTGACATAGCTGATCAGTCCGTAAATGCCAACGACGGCCAGCAACAAGGCAAGGCCGGCGAAGGCAGCCAGCATATCAACGATCAGTCGGCGGCCGGCCAGCGATCCGGAAATGAGGGATTCAAGCGGCAGGATGTCAGTAACGGCCTGTGTGCTGTCGGCTGCCGTCACGGCTCGCTGCATGGCGGAAGCCAGAGCGCTGGGATCGCCGTCGGTGCGGACGAGAAAATCAGCGCGGACATCTTTGGCTTGCGTCAAGGGGTAGTAACGCATGCCGTCACTGGTGTCCTGCTCCAGCGAGCTGTTACGGATTGTGGAGACCACCCCGATGATCAGGGCGGCCTTGGGTCCTCCGCCCGCAAGGTGCTGTCCCAGGGGACTCTGATCGGGCCAGAATTTGTGGGCGAGCCGGCTGTCGATCACGACTACCGGCTCCGTGTTGCTCCGGTCGTCCGGGGATATCCAGCGCCCGGCGATGAGGGGAATCTGCATCACCTTCAGGTAGCCGGGCGATGCAAGGGTGATATTGCTGTGAGGGCCGGGATCGTTCGGGGCGAGCGGGCGCCCGACGATCTGGAAGGAACTCGATCCGCCATTCGTTGGGTCGAAGGGCAGCGGATTAACCGCAGCCGCCGCGCGGACTCCGGGTTGGGATGACAGATTGTCGATAACGGTGTTGAGAAAAGTGGCCTGCTGTGCCTCGTCCTTCTTGAAACTATCGCCTGAGTAAAAGACGGAAGCGTCGAGGACGCCATGCGGGTTGAATCCCGGATCGACCTGCTGAAGCGCGCGAAGACTGAAAAGGAAGAGGCCGGTGCCGGTGAGCAGCAGGCAGGCAAGCGCAACTTCTCCGATGACAAAGGCGCTGCGCAGCCGTTGTTTCTCAACCGACGCCGTCGCGTTGCGTCCACCCTCGTGCAGATCGAGCGACTCATGCTGGCGCAGCAGGCGAAGCGACGGCCCGATCCCGGCAATGAGCGAGGTGAGGAGGCCGGCGCATGCAGTGAAGGCAAGGACCGCGGGGTCCATGTGGACCTCATACCCTTCGGCGAGGCTGTGCGGTATCAGCCAGAGCAGGATACGGCCGAAAATTGGTCCGGCAGCAATGCCGATGAGGGTCGCAGCACCGGCAAGAAGCATAGTTTCGGTGAGCAACTGGCCGACGATGGCAGATGCGTTTGCGCCCAGTGCGGTGCGGATGGCGAATTCGCGGGTGCGAGCCGCGGTGCGCGCAAGGAAGAGTCCCGCAACGTTGGCGGAAGCGATAAGCAGAACGAGTGCGACCACCCCAAAGAGGACATAGAGGGGCTTGCGCAGTGGGCCAGCAGCGAATTGCGTCAGCTGCGAGGCGTAGAAGGACCAGCCCGAGCTGTTTCCGAAAGAGCCTGCACCTTCGGTGCGAATCTGCTCGCGGACTTTCCCGTTTATCCCGGCGTTGATCTGGGCGATAGTCGTGCCGGGCCGGAGACGAACGAAGGTCTGATAGTTTTCGTTATAACGCTGGTCTGCTGCGAAGTCTTTTGGGGCGAGCGCGATCGGTGTCCACACATCGTTGCGGCGCGGCCAGTCGAAGTCGCTGCGCATCACGCCGATCACCTGATACGCCTTCTGATCGAGCATCAGCGTCTGGCCGACGACATCACGGCTTCCACCGAAGACACGCTGCCAAAGGCCGTAGCTGATCACAGCGACCGGGCCGGCATTGGGCTGATCTTCCTCTGCGGTGAAGGTGCGGCCCAGGATCGGCCGCGCGCCGAAGATCTGGAACCACTGCGAGCCGACCTGCGCGCCCGTCACATGTTCCACCCTCGCATCGCGCTCTGTGTTGAAGCCGATCGCGCGCTCCATCGCCGCCGCCTCGACAACAGTCTTGAGCGAAGCGGTATCGGCGTAATCGGGAACGGAGATGAACGGGACATCCAGCGCCAGCTGCTTGTAGTACACGTTCATGACCGCGACGCGCTCCGGATGGTCGACACCGGCCGGGTGCCGGAGCACGGCATTCACCACGCTGAAGATGGCGGTATTGGCTCCGATGCCGAGCGCAAGAGTGATGATGGCAATGATGCTGAAGCCGGGCAGGCGGACAAGCTGGCGGAAGGCGTGGCGCAGGTTGTAGAGGACCATCGACGGAATACTCCCGTAGATTGTCTACGCATGCGAGAGGCCGCGCGGTTCCCGTCCGTATCTGATTGAGGCGAAAAAGGAAACCGAGGGTCTCAATCAGCTGGGCGTGTCCGAAACCGGACTCTGCTGGCCGCCAGTGGGCGTTTTCCCGCCAATTCGGTGGCAAGGTCCTGGCAAGATCAAAGACCGGCGCGGGAAGGCATCTTGCAATAATCGAGCTGCCCCGTTCGGGGTAATGAATCTTCCGTAAATAGTTGTTAATCTAAATAGATATGAAACGTGTGTTGTTATATAGCCAGCCAGGATGCCCGCCCTGCTACGCGGCAAAGTTATTTCTGCAGGTACATGAAGTGCCTTTCGAGTACAAAGACGTCCAGGCCGATCCGGTGGCGCTGCGCGAGCTGATGGAGTTGAACAGCCGGTCGACCCCGACCATTGTGGTCGGTGACGAAGTGATGATCGGCTTCGATCCAGATCGGCTCGAAACACTTCTCGCCGGTTGAGTTGGCCGAGAATTACGCGGAAACCGCTAAAATAGAAATAAGAATTGAAAAGGCCCGGTCGCCAGTAGACCGGGCCTTTCCCTTTCTGGCAGCTCTGCTGAGCGGTGTTGCAGCCGTAAGTCAAGCGGCAACAATCAGTTACAAGTAAAGATCCTGATATGAATGAGTTACAAAGTACATTCCGCTAACCCCAACAGAATGAATGAATAACAACGGCAATAATATACTTGACGAATCAAATCGTCGAGAGGATGATTGCCAGAGCGGGGGCGTGCTATGAATAGCCCTGCTTTAGAGAGAGCCTTCGTGCATCTTGCGTACCTTGACGAAACGGGGACTAGTGGACATAGCTCGGTCGCTATGTTTGGAGCGCTAATTGTCCCGGCAGGCAAATTTGGATACATCTCATCGCTTCATGAGACCGCCATTCAGCAGATCCTTCCCACGGAGAGGGCTACGGAATTTAAGGAATTTCATGCTTGCCATCTTTATAAGGGCACGGAGGTTTTTGCGGGAATTGAAGAGACTAAACGTTTCACTGCAATTCAAGTGCTACTGCAAGCAGTGGGATCAGAGAATCTTCCTTTTGTTTATGCCGCCGTGGATCGGAAGAAAATGGCTAGCAGTCCATTTTCGATAATGAAACCCCTCCATGCAGCCTTCCACATGTGTCTGTTAGGAATTGAAAACTGGGCGCGGGCCAATCATTCCTTTGGTCGTGACGTTAACGCTGGGGTACTTCTCAACTGGGAAGACACATACCTTTGCATCCTAGATGACTGCAGCGATAAAGCACTAAAGGCGGATTACAAAAGCACTTATCGTTCACTGCGGACCAAGCGCCCGTTTTTTGAGATTGCAAGGAATCGGCTGTGGCATGCACATGACGATATGTTTTTCGCTGATTCATCGGACTGTCTTGGCATTCAGATCTCAGACTTATGTAACTACTTTGTTCGAATGCACCTAGAGGGAATCGCAGAACCACAGAATTTCTATCAGATGATTTCTAAACAAGCCATTTGCGCCAAACCCGAGCCAGAGTGGAGCCAGTATGGGCATCTTTTTCATAACCACGCTGATTGCGAGACCAAATGAAAGTGCCTAAAGAGTTCGACATCTTCGACCAAGCGATGGAGACGATCCTTCGCGCCAATCCAAAAGCAGTGAAGGAAGCGATGGAAGCAGAGAAGCAGGCGAACGCCGAGAAGCGGAAGGCTAAGACTCCTTCTGCTTCGGACCGCGCTTCAGGCGATAACGATTAGTCTTGCGTCGTTTCTCCAACCTTGCCAGTTAGCTCGGCATAGGTAAGGCGCTTTCCGGCAACCTGCATCATTGCGAACTCGAAGCGGTCAGCATCATTCAGCGGATTGTCTTTGGTGGCGCGAAGGTTATAACGAAACACTTGCTCAGCAACGTAACGGTCAATATGAAAAGGCTCGACAGCAACGTAGGTTCCCTTCAGGCCGCGCTTCAGGAGACTCCAGAAGTTCTCGATGCCCTGAGTGTGGACTTCGCCGCGAACGTATTCCTCGATGTGGTTCACGGTGGCGTGAATGTACTCCTGAGCGGCCAGAAGATCGTAAGCAGGAGATCCATCGGTGTAGACGGTGGACTTGTGCTCAATCTGATTCAGGATTTCGTTCTGCAGGGTTTCACGGCGAACGTTGGGAACAACCTTAGCGCGAACCTGACGGCTGCTACGGTCAAGCATTCCCATGACGGCGGTTTTCTGTCCGGCCTTCAATCCTGCCTTGAGGGAGTTCCGTCTGACTGCGTGCATGTTCTTGGCGACACCACCGATGAAGGTTTCATCCACTTCGATGGGTCCACCGTTGCCGCCCATCTTGAGCAAGGAGCCACTAGTCAGAGCCTCACGAATTCGGTGGAGCATGAACCATGCGGTCTTCTGGGTGACGCCGAGCGAACGAGCGATTTCATAGCTGCTGACGCCGTTCTTGGCATTGGTGATGATCCAGACAGCGGGTAGCCACTTTTCAAGGCCCAGAGGCGAATCCTCGAAGATAGTCCCTACCTTGGCGGTGAACTGCCGCTTGGCGTGAGCACTCTTGCACTGCCACTTCCGCTGAGTTGCCAGAAAGGTCACATCATTCCGTCCACAAGTGGGGCAAGTGACCCCGTTTGGCCAGCGACGTTGGGCCATATATTTCAGGCAGTTATCGGCATCGGCGAAGTAGATAACAGCTTCTTGGAGGGTGCGTGGCGCTTTCATGTTCAAAGCATAACGAATCTATCTTGATTCGTCAAGTATATTATTGCCATAACAAACCACAGGATTAGCGGAGGGGGAGGGGTAGCCCGGTCTATGAAATCGCGTGAGCAAGGCGCAGGTAGCGCCGCGCGTAAGCTACGTCCCTAAGAATTTGCGCCTTCAAGGCTTCAGGTGAGTCGAAGCGGCGTTCTTCCCGGATGCGTGCGAGGAAGCATAGCTCGATGGGTGTGTCCTCGGTCAGGTCAATGCCACGAAAATCGGTGGGACGCAAGTCGAGCAGATGCGACTCGATGGCATAGGAGTCCTTCCCGAAGGTCGGACGATTGCCCGCGTTCGTCACCGCGTCGAAGGTTTCCCTGTTCAATCCTGAACCAATCGTGACGCGAGTGATATAGACGCCACTGGCGGGTACCAGTTCGTCATACGGCGCGAGATTGATCGTGGGCACAGTGAGCCGTGTGCCGATCCCCCGGCCACGAGCCGGCGTCGACCGGATCGAAAATGACCGTCCCAGAAGCACGCGGGCGCAGGAGACATCCCCTGCGGCGATCCGTTGCCGTATCTGCGAGCTTGAGACGGCGATTCCACGAATGGCTAGCGCAGGATGCGCGGCCACCTCAAAACCGAGCTGACGTCCTAGTTGTATAAGCTCCGCGGTGCCCGCCTGGGCTCCATGGCCGAAGCGAAAATTGTCCCCCTCATGAACCTCGATCGCGTGCAACGACCGGCGGAGAACGCCGTCGGCGAACTCGTGCGCGGAAAGCTGGGAGAACTGCTCGGTGAAGGGAATGACCACAGCAAAGTTGATCCCGGTCTGTGCCATCAGATCGAGCCGCTGCAGCAGCGGCGTGATGAGCCGCGGCGCCTGATCCGGACGGAGAACCCGCACCGGGTGGGGATCGAAGGTCACCGCCGCCGACTTTGCGTCGAGCAGGCGGGCTCGCTCCCGGACCTTCTGCAGGATTGTCTGATGTCCGCGATGCATGCCGTCAAAGTTGCCGATGGCAAGAACGGTGCGAGTCAGGCTGGCCGGTATCGATTCGAGAGATGAGATGACTTGCATGGTCTAGATCTCGAAAGGAATCCGCAGCCCGTCGTATGCCAGTCGCACGTGCGGCGGGAGCTCGTTTTCCGTCTCGGAGTGATCAAGCTCGTGGGACATGTGTGTGAAGAAGGCGCGACGTGGCGCGACCAGTTCAGTCCACGTAAGGGCCTGATCGATGTTGGCGTGGCTGGGATGCGGTTGTTTGCGCAGCGCATCGATGATGAGCACGTCCAGGTCTTCGAGCAAGGGGAGACTGCTCTCAGGGATGCTGCTCATGTCGGTGAGATAGGCGGCTGATCCGAAACGAAAGCCACCCACCGGGAGGTCGCCATGCAGTAAAGGTACGCGTTGAAACCGGACGCCAGAGACATCCGCGGACTCGCGATCGTTGAGGCGGCGCAGGTTAACGCGTGCGCGAGTCGGGTACTTCGCATGCGGCGAAAAGGTGTATTCGAAGATTCGCTCAAGCACGGATGCGGTGGTTTCGTCTCCGTAAAGCGGGAGGCCGCCGGGATGACGAAAACTCAGCGGCCGTAAATCATCGAAGCCGAGAATGTGGTCGGCGTGGGCGTGCGTGTAGAAGACAGCATCCACGTGCCGGATCTTTTCGCGCAGGGCCTGACTGCGAAAGTCCGGGCCGGTGTCGATAACGACCGTCTGCCCGGCACTGTCATCTTGCCACTGGACGGCAATGGATGGGCGGCCGCGCTGATTGTGCGGGTCGTCTGAAGTGCAGACCTGGCATTCGCATCCCAGCGTAGGGACGCCCATTGAGGTTCCGCTGCCGAGGATGACGATCTCTGCCTGCAAGCGCCTACTTCTTCCCCTTGGGCGGATTCTGCGCCTGCTGGGTGATGGCGTTGGTGATCTCGAGGAACATCATGCGCAGCTCGAAGAGGGCATTCTGTAACAGGCGCTGTTCTTTTTCGGTGAGATTTCCCTTGGTTTTCTCCTGTAGCACGCCCAGCATGTCTACACTCTGGCGGGCACCCACGATATCGATGCGGGGCTTCTGGCCAGGTTCGGTTGCGGCACCCATGGCCATGATGGCCGAGATGTAGATCGACTGGATGACGTGCTCCATGGTGACCTCAGCCGACGGGCCCATTCCCGGATTCGCCTGGCGCAGCATCGAGTCGAGGTGCTGGGAAGACGCTTGGTACGCGGAGTGTTGCTCGGCGGATTCCTCGGCTGTTGGCTCGGGAAGAGGCTCTTCCTCGTCCAGCGCAGCAGTTCCGGTTGCTGGTATAGTGGGCGGAGTGACGAGGCGCGGCCCGGGTGCCGGCACAGCGGGAGCCGCCGCAGGCGTAAAGGGCGCGTCGGGAGTTGAGGCCTGACTGGTTTCGGAGGATGGTGCAGCTTCATCGCGCAGTTCGCCTTCGAGCGTGAACTTGCGGCGATCGGAGACGGTAAAAGAGGGCTTTTCTTCTGCCATGAGAGGTTCCTTCAAGTCTTAGATGGTCGGCGGTGCATCCAGCGGTGCTGCTGTGCCTTCGCTATATGTGATGGGCGCTTTACGCTCGAGGACTTCGGTCCGGATAAATCCGAGCCCCAGCGTACCGGTGAAGCCGGGGAGCTGGTAGCGAGCAGCGCTCGTGAGCTCGCCGACCGGATTTCTTTCGGTCCCTTCCGCGTTCAGTGGCGCCGTCTGCCCGGGTTCAATCGCCGGAGCATTTCCGGTCAGGGAGAACTGCCGCAGTGTGCGATGAATAGTGGCCCGCGAGCGGATGCGTTCGACGATTTCCTGCCCGAGATAGCAGCCCTTGTTGAAGTTGAGGGCGCGTGTCTGCGCCGTCTCCTGGACCAGATGGCGCTCCAGGATGTCCACACCATACAGCGGAATGGCGGAGAGGACACGCAGAGCCTCGATCGAGTTGACGCCGCAGGGAATAGCTCCGGCAACGACGAGAGCCGACCAGATCGACGGCAGCGATGCTGAGGGCACCCAAAGTCCGAACTGCGGGACGACCGGACCGTAAACTTGGACGAGCGTCACCACGGATCCCGCAACTTGGACCTGGGCGAACGCATTCTCATCCGGTGGTGTGAGGCCTAGTTTGCCGAGAATCTCCGTCGCTTGCGGACCGGCGATGCCAAGGACGGTCGTCGATGCGTCTAACTCATGCAGTTCCACCTCGTCCATAATGATGAAGTGGTCGAGGTGGGCGGCAAGCCGGGCGATCTGACTGCGATCGGTTCCCAGAAGCAGGTGATCGGAGAAGTGGTAAATCGTTGCATCGCCGAGGATTCGGCCCTGGGCATTGAGCAGGAAGCTGTAGTTGGAGTGGCCTTCTTCAAGCGACTGCACGGTGTTCGTAACCATACCGTTAAGCCAGCGGACGCGGTCGTTTCCACTAATCCGCAGAAAGGCCATGTAGCCGAGATCGTAGATACCTGCCGATCCGGTCAGAGCGGTGAGCTCGCTGCTGTATTCGGAGAGAGTCGCGGGAGTGAGCGCCCCCCGATAGGGCAATAACTGCATTTCGGGTTTACCGGCGGCAAGATAGGCAGCCAGCGGCGTTGCAGCGGCTGGACTTGGCGGTGCGGCAGTAGCGACTTGGGGAACGGCGCTCATTGGTGTTGTTCTACGAAAATTATAGCCTCGCAGTAACGGCAAAGCTTGAAGGGACAGGAATGAGATTGATTGGAAGAATGCGCGTGACCGGCATACTGGTGGTGATAATAGCGGCCACCGTATCTCTGCAAAGCCAGCAGGCGCCTCCACAACAGGCGCAGGACGCGCCGAAACCGGAAATTCGCATGACGTCCACGCAGGCGAAGGAACTCTTCGCTTCCGTCGACACCATCATGCAGTTCGCTTCTGACGACTCAAAGCTGGCCATCAAAAGCAAAGTGAAGCGGCGGCTGACCTCTCGTGATGCCGTGGAGAAATACCTGGTCGACAAGATGAAGGAAGACAAGGACGCGAAGCGCATGGAGCGCTCCGAAATCGTGCTGAAGAAATTCGGCCTCATTGACCAGGATTTTCATCTACAGCCCTTTCTTGTGAGCCTGCTGAAGGAACAGATCGCGGGCTACTACGACAGCAAGACCAAGACCGTAAACCTGCTCGACTGGATCGAGCCGGATACACAAAAGCCTGTCCTGGCGCACGAGCTGACCCATGCGCTGCAAGACCAGCGAGTGAACCTGGAGAAATGGGAAGACGCGAGCAGCGATGACCTGTCGCACAATGTGGCCGAGGATAATCAGCACATCGCGACTGACGAGCAGGACACCGCGCGGGAGGCAGTCCTCGAAGGCCAGGCCATGGCCGTGCTCGTTGACTATAGCCTCAAGCCGATGGGCCAGAGCGTGATAAGCCAGCCCGATTTGGTGAAGGCTAAGGCTGATGAGCAGAGCGTGGATGCCGATTCTCCCGTACTGCAGCGGGCGCCGCTGCTCCTGCAGGAGGCGCTGCTGTTTCCGTATCGCGAGGGCCTGAAGTTCGAAGTGGATCTGCTGCAGGACAAGGGTCCGGGCGGCGCGTTCGGCGGGGTACTCGATCGTCCGCCGGCAACCAGTTTCGAGATCATGAATCCCCGCGCGTACGAGGCACGAGTCAAGGTGCCGCTATTGAAGATGCCGGATGTGCATCCCCTGCTCGATACGGACTATGCGCCCTACGACATCGGGGTAATGGGCCAGCTCGATGTACGCATCCTGGCCGAGCTGTTTGGCGGACCACAGACAGCCGCTGCTCTGGCCCAGTCATGGGCTGGCGGCGTCTACTACGCGGTGCAGAAAAGGAATGCGCCGGACAAGAGTTCAACTTCCTCCATATCCCTGCTCTATCTCTCGCAGTGGAAGTCGCCGGAAGCGGCCGCTGCCTTCGCAAGGATGTATGCCGATGAGCTGGCGAAACAATACTCAGGAGTGACGCGCGACGTGCAGACTGAGTCCGACGAAGGCGAGCAGGTTTTCAAGACGAACGAAGGCCCGGTGCTCATTTCGACGAGCGGAAAATCCGTCTTCGTGAGCGAGAGCTTCGATCTGACGCTCGCCCGCAAGCTTGAATTCCTGATGATGGGCGCGCAGCAAGGCAATGATCAGAACCAGGCGATTGCTCTCGCGCATCCCAACCACGCCCTGACCGGAAGCATGGTGAACTTCTTTGCCGGATGCGGGCTAATGCGCGCGGCGATTCCGCATGGCGCAGCCCGTTTATACTGAAGTTTCTGCATATTTTCACTCATTCGCTAAACTTCAGTCGGAGAACAGATTGCAACAGGCAGAAATTGGAATTATCGGCGGCAGTGGCCTGTACGCCATGCCCGGACTCACCTCTGTGAGTGAAGTGCGCGTGGAAACACCTTTCGGCGACCCAAGCGATGCCTTTGTTCTGGGTGAACTTGAAGGCCGCAAGGTCGCTTTCCTGGCGCGGCACGGCCGTGGCCATAAGCTTCTCCCGTCGGAACTGAACTTTCGCGCCAACATCTACGCATTCAAGAAGCTCGGCGTGGAGCGGATACTCTCCGTTTCCGCTGTTGGGTCGCTCAAGGAAGAGCACAAGCCCACCGACTTCGTCATTCCTAACCAGTTCATCGACCGGACGACGAAGCGCGTCTCGACATTCTTCGGCGACGGCATCGTGGGTCACGTAGCCTTCGGCGACCCGGTGTGCGCCGGGGTTGCGCGTAGCCTGATTAGCGCTTGCCAGTCCGAAGGACTGGTCGGCAAAGCGGGCGGGACCTACGTCTGCATGGAAGGTCCGCAGTTTTCGACTCGAGCCGAATCAAATCTCTATCGCAGCTGGGGCGCAGACGTGATCGGCATGACCAACCTCCAGGAAGCCAAGCTGACCCGGGAAGCGGAGATCTGTTACGCAACCGTCGCCATGGTCACCGATTACGACTGCTGGCACGACGGACACGATGACGTGACTGTGGACCAGATTGTCGCCGTCTTGAATCAAAACGCGGCCAACGCCTGCAAAGTGGTCAAGGCCGCAGTAGCGGCGATGCCCAAGGAAAGAAGCTGCGCCTGCGCATCCGCTCTGAAGTATGCGATTCTCACTAGCCCTGACGCGATCCCTGAGGCCACCCGCGAGCGGCTGGATCTGCTGATCGGCAAATATCTAACCGTAGCCTCGAAAGGATAATTGATGGCGATCTTAGTCGTAGGCAGTGTCGCGTTCGACACCATTGAGACGCCTTCTGGCCGCGCGGAACGCTGCGTCGGAGGAGCGGCCACCCATTTTGCGCTCGCTGCCAGTTACTTTACCGACGTGCGCGTGATTGCAGTAGTCGGAGAAGACTTTACCCAGGAGCACGAAGCCATCCTGACCCGGCGCGGCATCGATACGCGCGGCATCGAGCACACGACCGGCAAGAGCTTCTTCTGGAGCGGGTCTTACCTGAGAAATCTGAATGAAGCACAGACGCTGAACACCGAACTCAACGTCTTTCAAAGCTTCACTCCCAAAATTCCCGCCGAATACCAGGACAGCGAGTATCTCTTTCTGGCCAACATCGATCCGGTACTGCAGGCCGACGTACGCAGCAAAATGCCCAAGGCAAAGCTGGTCTGCGGTGACACGATGAACTAC
>Ga0210398_10001620_pt1 | contig 22876 bp, 22 predicted proteins | sample IncBWC4OmetaG_FD_161047 | JGI IMG/M metagenome (GOLD analysis project Ga0210398, IMG submission 161047) | Forest soil microbial communities from Barre Woods Harvard Forest LTER site, Petersham, Massachusetts, United States - Inc-BW-C-4-O | ecosystem: Environmental > Terrestrial > Soil >...
TGGGCTCGGATGATGATCCCCCCATTGTCTGTGTACTTCACCGCATTCCCAATCAGATTCATCAGGATTTGGCGAAGATGCGTTGGGTCGGTCGTCACTCTGGGGAGAGAAGCACCAATCGCGAGGGATAGGTGAAGCTTCTTTTCGCCAAGTAATGGTTCGACCTCACTGGCGACATCCAGGATAAACGGACGGAGATCGATAGTTTCCGAATGAATTTCGAGCCGCCCAGCGGCCATTTTCGCCAAATCGAGAATCTGATCGACAAGATGCCGAAGATGATTCGCCGACACTTCGATACGGCGGATCGGGCCAGCTTGCCGAGGTGTTAACTCGCCGTATACACCATCGCGAAGGAGATCCGCAAAGCCAACAATCGCGTTGAGCGGCGTTCGCAACTCGTGTGAGACGTTGGCGAGAAACTCACTCTTCATCTTGTTCACCCGCAGTAGCTCGGTCGACAGATGCTCGAGTTCCTTGGACCGTTCCGCGAGCTGGCGGGCTTGCCGCCGCTCATAGCGGAGGGCCAGCACAGCGGTGATCAGGATGAAGAGACCGGTCACCCACCCAAGATGGACCTGCAGTTGCGCTAGCACGGTTCCGGCTGATGGTGAGGCTGTATATTGTTCGGCCATGACCGACCACGACAAACTCGTTCAGCTCCTCGCGACTCGATCAGCCCGACATGGACAATTTACACTCGCGTCCGGGGCGCAGTCGACACTCTATATCGATGCCCGGATCACGACCATGAGCCCTGAGGGGTTAGCGGTGATTGGTCCACTGGCATTGGCGGCACTGGAACAGGCTGGGTGGCACCCAGACTCCGTGGGAGGGCTCACCTTAGGCGCCGACCCGATGGCATACGCGATCGCGTATGCCAGTGCGCTGGCCAACGCTCCGATTCGTGCGTTTACCATCCGGAAAGAGGCCAAAGCGTATGGAACCGGAAAGCTGATCGAGGGACCATTTGCCGCGACCGACCGTGTGGCGATCGTCGAGGACGTAATTACCACGGGGGGATCGGCGTTAAAGGCGATTCAGGTGGTGAAGGAGGCTGGAGCAACAATCGTCGGAGTGATCGCGTTGGTGGACCGTGAAGAAGGGGGACGAGCTACGATTGAAGCGGCAGGCTACCCGGTGGTGGCACTGACAACCGCGACGCAGATCGTGGCGAAGATGCCATCTGTTTCGGCGTAAACGCTGGAATCGCCGTTTTAGGGATCCACCCCGGGTTGGCCTCAACCGGATGAAAGACTCGGAGTATATCGAGATAGGGGAGCACGAGCTCTTCACGAAACTGTTGTAGCAACAACTCCCCCGTGAACTTTTGACGAAACTTGACGGGCGACATGCCGCAGAGACAGCGGACGTGTCGGCTGAATGCCTGTGGTGATGAATAATCCAGCTGGCCCGCGACCGTCGTGACAGAAAGGCCAGTATTTTCGAGCAGCCGGGCAGCTCGAATAAGCCGACCAATATCGATATACCGTTTCGGGGACGGGAGCTGAGCCCGATAGAATCGACTCATGAGTGTGGTTGGAAGAATATTCATGTAGCGCCCCATCTGCCGCACCGTTGCGATATGCGGACGATGTGTGAAGAGCAGCTCGAAAAACTGCCAACAGTCGGCTGGAGATCCCACCAAATCCAGATTGAGCGCGCCGAGCGCGAGACGTTGCACATCATTGGCCTGTTCTTCCATCAAACGGTGGCGGAGTGCGATCCAACCAGATGGCTGTCTGACATCGATCAGTGTCCGGACACCAATTTGCCCGAGCGCGTGTACCGACTGCGGGGTCGACTTTTGCACATCGGACAACAAAGCAAATGTGGGAACTCGTGGAAATTCCCGGACCATCTCCGCCATCCGAGCCGAGGAGTGGCTATCGTATCTCGACGCAGAAAGCAGCACCGCCTCCGCGCGTTGATCCCGCAGATCGTCCAGGACATCCTCAATTGACGACCGGTGTAACGTACTGTAGACCCCTTGAGCGGCAACATCGACGCGAATGCGTTCGATCGGGGTGAGTACTGTAGCGACCGTCGTTGGTAACGCCATTGCCGTCATATGACGACGGCCCTTTCGAGTAGAACGCATGTTGTCGGCAGTCCTCGGAGAAGAATGACACATGCAAAAGGGTACGACCCAGCGTCACCACTGCGTCACCGATTCCATTACCTTACCCATGGCTGCCGGCTGGACGGTCGCGTGATAGTATCTGTACGATACTATTTCGAGGAAAGTCCGGGCTCCATTGGACACACTGCCAGGTAACACCTGGGCGCTGGTGACGAAAGTTGCCGGTGACGGACAGGGCCACAGAGAACAGACCGCCCGCGCGCAAGTACGGGTAAGGGTGAAACGGCGAGGTAAGAGCTCACCGCGTTCATGGCAACATGGGCGGCACGGTAAACCCCAGTGGGAGCAAGGTCAAATAGGCGGCGAGGGGTGTCCACCCCGATCAAGACGCCGCGGGTAGACTGCTAGAGCGTCCGGGCGACCGTACGCCGAGAGAAATGACCGTCGCGGGATCCACCGCACAGAACCCGGCTTATAGGTCGGTAGCTATTTTTGATAGAGCCCTGGGGACAGGGCTCTATCTCCTTTCTCCCTGATGAAACGGTTCTTTCCTGTCTTTCTGTCCGCCATGCTGGGGTCCAATATCCTGGCGTGCGCTACACGGCCACCGGCCGTGACAGCTCCGGCTCCGGTGGCCAAACCAGTGGCAACCGTACCAGCGGTGGTGGCTCCTGGAGGATCTGGGGTGCATCCTTTAAAAAATCCCAGCGGGCCGTGGACATTCACGTATACCCCAGGAACGTATCGATACGCGATCGTCACGACAGCGAAACTCGCTTTACAGACAGATACGACTGTGAAACGGGATCTTCCGATGGTGTCAGAGCAAGCCAGCATCACCGTCACGAAGAGTGGCGACGTTCGGGTGATCGATCCAGCGCCATCTACTTCGGTCGTCTGCGATACGATAGCGGCGCTCGTGACACGTGCCCAGCAACTCCTCCCGAAAGTCCCCGAGCAACTCACCGCCGATTCTGTGTGGAGCGACTCATTAGTCACGACAGGGTGCCGAGGGTCGATTCCCACAACGGTCAAAGCGATCTACAACTACACCGTGTTACACGATACCCTGTATGAAGGGACCGAAGCGCTGCACGTCAAACGTAGCGATGTACTTACAGCGCAGGGAGCAGGAAGCGAAGGACAGCACCAAATCTCGCTAGCAGCGAGTGGTAGTGGCACGATGGATTTTTACTTAGACGTCACATCTGGCCTGTTGCTAGGATCAATTACCAACCAGGTGACGAAACTCGACATTACGACATCTGGACAGACCGGTCACTTTCTCCAATACGTCACAGAACAGGTCGCGCTGGCGAAGACACCGTAGCTGTCGTTCGACAGCTACGACTCAGTGCAACAGAATATCAATCCATCAGCCGTAATGGCATCACCAAGCACATATACGTCGCCGCGTCAGTCCACCCTTCCGGCTCGAGCGTTGCGGCCCGTTCAGGGGCTCTAAACGTCAGCTTCACCTCTTCGGTTGGGATGAAGCGCAGAATCTCGAGCAGGTAGCTGGCATTAAAGCCAATATCGAGCGGATCACCCGTGTACCGGACTGGAAGCTCGTCTTGGGCTTCACCGAGATCTGGCGTGGTCACACTGAATTTGATCATCCCGGAATTGAACGACAGGCGGATCCGGTGCGTCTGATCGCTGGCCATGACCGACATCCGGCGAATCGCGCTCGCGAGGGCGTTTTTATCCGCCACCGCGAATTTATCATTATCCCGCGGGATAACCTGATCGTAATTCGGATACGGCCCTTCGATGAGGCGCGTGAACACCGAGGTAAATGGGGAACGGAATCCAATGTGGCTATCGCCACGAGCCACTTCCAACTCTTCCTCAGCTGGAAAGAGGCGTCGCACTTGTTCCAGTCCCTTAGGTGGCACGATCAAGTCACTCGCCGGCGCGTTGCTCGCCTGAATTGGGGTTTCCATTTTCGCCAGCCGGTGCCCATTGGTCGCCACCATACGCATCTGCTCGGGACGCAACTCCCACAGGACGCCATTCAAAATCGGACGGCTTTCTTCGTTCGACACCGCAAAAGCGGTCGAAGCAATCAGCTTTTGCAAATCGCCGGACTTGATCCGCCAGCTCTCGTTGAACTTGACCACCGGAAACGTCGGAAACTCGTCTCGGGGAAGGCCGAGCAACTTGAATTTGGAGCGCCCGCATTCGAGCGTAATCCGCTGCTCGCCAAGCGCGGCGATCTTCACCGGTGCTGGAGGGAGCTCCTTGGCCAGCTCTCCCAGCTTTTTGGCGGGAATCGTGACGGCGCCAGCATCATCCACATCGGCCGCCACCTCCGTACTGACGGCGATATCGAGATCGGTCCCAGACAGACGAATTCCGCGGTCGGTGGTTTCGACGAGGATATTCGCTAAGACAGGGAGCGTGGTCTTCGTGGGAATACTCGCCGACACGGCGTTCAGCCCTTCTTGGAGCTTCTCACGAGAGATCGTAAAGCGCATCCGGGGATCCTATCTGGGGGAAGTGTGGATGAAACGGGGTCCCTATAAACAACCTATATGATATAAAAATCTAGTCGTCGTAGTAGGGGGGTGTGGATTCGTGGAGAGATTGGCTAACTGATGATCAAAGAACGACTTCCAACGTTTTTGGGGGTGTGGACGTGGGGTGGATAACCAATGATTTCACCAGTAGTTCACATGAGTGGGCTTCGGTCCTCTACGTTAACCACATTTCTGCACAGTATCGACCAGTCAGAATGTTTATATCCTGAGGCTTTCTAACATTCCACGCACTCGGGTGATCCGTTCCCACGTTTGTGGTTCCGATTCGGCTATTCCAGCGACCTTTTCCAGGCTGTGGATGACCGTCGAGTGATCCCGTCCTCCAAAAGCCGAGCCAATCTCCACAAGTTGCAAGCCGAGCATTTCCCGAGTCAGATGCATCGCGATCTGACGAGGGACTGTAAGCGTCTTCGTTCGAGTTTTGGAACGAAGGCCTTCGACCGTAATCCCCCACTCTTTGGCCACGGCTTGTTGAATAACTTGGATGGTAAGGCCAGCGCCTCCCCCCTCTAATGTTCCGAGCTCAGAAGGCCGCAGGCGGTCGCGTAAAGCCTCCCGGGCAACCTCAATGGTCACGGGTTTATGGCGGAGTGAGGCATAGGCCAACAATTTGATGATAGAGCCTTCTAGCTCGCGGACGCTGGACCGGACATGTTCGGCGACAAAACGGATAACATCATCCGGAATGGTCGTTTCGAGATCGTCCTGTTGCGCTTTTTGTTGGAGAATGGCGATCCGGTGCTCAAAATCCGGAAGCTCGATGTCCGCGACCATCCCCCATTGGAACCGGGTGACAAGCCGCGGCTCGAGTCCCCCAATTTTGGAGGGGGGCAGATCGCTGGTGATGATGATTTGCCGGCCCGCTTCATACAGCGCGTTGAACGTGTGAAAAAATTCTTCTTGGGTCGACTCTTTCCCTTTGAGGAACTGTACGTCGTCGATGAGTAAAAGATCGGTTTCCCGATACCGGCGCCGAAATTCGGAGTTCGTACGGGTTTGAATGGCGTGTACCATCTCGTTGGTGAACTGCTCGGCGCCAACGAACATGATTCTGGTGTGTGGATCGCGCTCGCGGATCGCGTGTCCGACCGCCTGCATGAGATGCGTCTTGCCAAGTCCCGTGTCACCGTAGATGAAAAACGGGTTGTAAATCTTGCCAGGCGCCTGCGCGATTGCGTGTGCCGCAGCGGCGGCCAGCTCGTTGGACTTCCCGATAACAAACTGTGCGAACGTGTATCTATCGTTCAGTGACGCCGTGGCGGCGCCAGTCTGTTTCGATGTGACAGTGGATTCTTCGGGCTTTGGCGCGACGAAGAAATCCATCTGCGGTCTGTTCTTGCGCTCCTCGTGCACTCGGAACACAATCTTGATCGGCTGTCCGAGTGCTACTGGTGCGTATCCCGCCAGAATATGTGCGTGCTTCGTATCATTCCAATCCGCCGCGAACTGATCTGGAACCCCGATAATCAGCGTATCCCCATCCAGCTGGAGCGCTTCCGTGGGCTCGAGCCACGTCCGAAATGTCTGCTCCGGCAAGTCGAGCTTGGCCCGGTTCAGGAGGCGTGTCCAGATGTCAGCGGGGGAGAGATCGAGTGGCTCCATTGGGGCAGGCCAAAGTATGACCAAAATGTGGATAAGTCAATCTTCCCTCATACGACGCTAGATGAGGTTGATTGACCTATGTCATTGAGATAGCTATATTTAGCGGCTATTTATGAAGAGACGACGCGTGATGAGCGTCAGCGCACTGTTTCAGCGAATTCAGGAATTCAAGAGGACATATGGGCAAGCCCACCTATCGGCCGCGGAATAAGCGCCGGATCAAGACGCACGGTTTTCGTGAGCGGATGTCGACCCGTTGGGGACGTGAAGTATTAGCGCGTCGCCGCAAAAAAGGGCGCAAACAGTTGACGGTTCAACTGCCGTCGAAGTACGCCGGCGCGTAACACGTTCTCACCCGCACAGCGTGTATCGCGTGCGGTAGAGATCGAAAGCGTCAAACGGATGGGGAAGCGGATCAAAACCGGACATCTGGATGTTCGGGTAGCCGCTTCCCCGTTTGCGTATGCACGGGTGGGGATCATCGTGCCGAAGTACAAGCGGTCGATCGTAGAGCGCAATCAACTTCGACGGCGGCTGCGTGAGCTAGTACGGACCACAGTGTTACCGGTCATTCCCCCCTGCGACGTGTACATTCGATCCATGCCACACGCATATGGAGTCTCCTTTGACGTCTTGGCCGTAGATGTTGGGCGGATCGTGGAGCGTCTGGCGCCTCAGTCACCGGGCAACTAGTTGGATGATGAACCACGTCACAGAGCATGACAGTTGTGCACACCCATCCACCTCGGTGCAAGGGAGCCGTCTGACTCTTGTCGCGCAGATCCTCTGTTTAGGAATTCGTGGGTATCAAGTCGCACTCTCGCCCCTGTTAGGGCCAGCGTGCCGGTATTATCCCACCTGTTCACACTATGCGGTAGAAGCACTTGAGAAATACGGCGCCCGGAAGGGGGGATGGCTCGCCCTTCGGCGTCTACTACGATGTCACCCTTTTCGGCCGGGCGGGTTCGATCCTGTCCCGTGAACACGTAATCAATCATGGATAACAAACGGTTTTGGTTGGCATTGGCGTTGTCGGTCGCTACGGTCTTTGTGGTTCAGAAGTTGTTCCCGACATATTATGGACACGGGGGACTGTCCAAGACTATTGCTGATGCCATGGTCGCCCCAAAACCAGCGCCGACTGGAGCACCTGAGACGTCGCCGCAAAACACGCCGTCAGTGATCCCCGCGACGGGGAAGCTCTCTGGCCCTGTGGCCGATTCCATAGCGGCGAAAGTCGCCCAAGCCGTCCGTGCGGAGACGACCATCGTCATAGGTCGTCCGGATAGCGGCGCCCAATATGTCATGAGTAGCGTTGGCGCCACGCCTATCTCGGTTGTCATGAACGCCTTTGCGAATAGATCACGTGCCAGTGGCAAGGTGAATCTGGCCATGCCCGGAATGCCGGTCCTGAAATACCAGCTGATCGCCAATCAGGGAGCAGCCGTGGATTTGAGCGCCACACCATTCTCCGTGACCCAGCAAGGCAATACGCTGACGTATCAAACCGGGGCGACCCCGACCGTTCCGGCGGTGTCCATTCAATATCTCTTCGCGCCGGACAGCTATACCGTGCATGTGAGCGGCATGGTTACTGGAGCCAAAACCGGAGATCTCGTCGTCAACCTGCCAACAACATTCCCAATGACGGAAGCCGATACGGCGGACGACCGGAATTACTTGGCGTACGCCTATTACTCCAAGCGAGAGGGAGCCAAGAACATCGCCTTCCGCTCCCTTGACCCTGGGGAACAGACCCCCGTCGTCGAGCCGCTGCAGTGGGTCGCCGCCAAGTCGAAGTACTTCGTCGTCGGACTCCTCGCGCCGAAAAATGGGAGTTGGCTCAGTGAAGCCACCTTTGTGGGAGGCGCACGGACCTCGAAAGTTGCGACTAACGCGGCGGCCGCGATCGCGGTTCCTATTCATGATGGCACGTTTGCCTTCGATCTCTACACAGGGCCGCAATCCTTACGGCGCCTGGAACATCTCGGCCGGAATTTCGATGAGGTCAATCCTTACGGATGGGCGTTTTTCCGAAGCGTCATGCAGCCTATCGCGTTCGGCGTAACACGACTCGTCCTGTGGATGCACGAACGCCTGTCGTTGAGCTACGGATTAGTCGTAGTCCTCCTAGGTGTCTTAGTCCGTCTCGTCCTCTGGCCGTTGAACCAGGGCGCCATGCGGTCGTCGCTCAAGATGCAGGATCTACAACCCAAGCTGCAGTCCATTCAAAACAAGTACAAAGACAATCCGGAGAAGCAACGCACCGAGATTATGAAGGTGTACAGCGAACATGGCATGAGTCCGCTGTCACCACTCCTCGGCTGTCTGCCTATGCTCTTGCCAATGCCGGTGCTATTCGCGCTGTATTTCGTCTTCCGAAATACCATCGAGTTCCGTGGTGTTTCCTTCTTATGGTTAACCGATCTCTCCTCACGGGATCCGTACTTTATCCTCCCAGTCATCATGGGTATCTCGATGTTCCTCCTGTCGTGGATCGGGATGCGCAACTCACCCCCTAATCCGCAAGCCAAGATGATGGGCTACATGATGCCCGTCATGTTCGTCGTCTTCCTGGTTCGGGCGGCGTCTGGGCTGAATCTCTATTACGCAGTGCAAAATCTGGCGGCATTACCGCAGCAGTGGCTACTAGCCCGTGAACGAGCAAAACGGGGAATAACGGAGCCACTTCGTCCCCCCACTCCTTTCTATCCGCGTTCATAGTCAGCACAGGACATCGCGTTCGTTGGTAACGCGATGATACTAATTGATCTCCAGGGGCTCCTATTCTCTTCCCCGACGATACCATTGCCGCCATCGCGACGCCCCCCGGCCGAGGGGCGATCGCGGTTGTCCGCATATCCGGGAGTCGAGCGCACGAGATCACCCGTCAGCACGTTACACCATGGCCAACGGCAGACCGCCAAGCGACGCTGTGTACGATCGAGGATGGCCACGGCGCCACGCTAGATCAAGCGCTGGTCACTCGCTTCACCGGACCACGGTCGTTCACCGGCGAAGATATGGTGGAGATCGCCACCCATGGCGGCGGGGTCGTCCCAGTACTGGTGATCGCCGCTCTAGTGGAGTCCGGTGTCCGGGAAGCACTCCCCGGTGAGTTCACCCGTCGCGCCGTCCTCAACGGCAAGCTCGATCTCATCCAAGCGGAAGCGATCGGCGACCTGGTCGACGCCAACTCTCGAGCGATGCACCGCGTAGCGCTCCGCCAACTCGACGGTGGCCTCTCTCGGCGTATTGCCACCTTGCGCGAGATGATCATCGGCCTGGAAGCGCTCATCGCCTATGATATCGACTTCCCCGAAGAGGACGACGGACCGATCTCCCGAGACCGTGTCGCCCACGCCATCGATGACCTGCTCCGCCAGCTAGATCAACTCCTCGCCACCGCGCCAACGGGAGAATTGATTCGCACCGGTGCCGTCATCGTAATCGCTGGCACCCCCAACGTCGGAAAATCGTCACTCTTCAATGCACTACTCGGCTCACAGCGCGCCATTGTGACCGATATTCCCGGTACAACCAGGGACGCTATTGAAGCGGTTCTTGACATCGGTCCATGGCCAGTCCGTCTGGTTGACACCGCCGGTCTCCGCGACACGGAGGATATGGTCGAACGGCTAGGAATCGAGGTAAGCACGAGATACCTCGCCTCAGCCGATGTTGTCCTCGCTTGTGGCGATACGGATACCGAAGTCGCTGAGACGGTTGCCAATATCACCGGCATGACCGATGCGGCGATTATTCACATTCGGACGAAGGGCGATATTGGCCAGTCCGGGATCATCATCCAGGTCAGTGTGCTCACCGGCAATGGCATTCCGCAACTCCTCGCATCCGTCGAAACAGCACTCGCCACTCGGCACGGACCGCTGGCGACAGACGCGCCGGTGCTCACCAGGGAACGACATCGGTATGTTGTGGGTATAGCGCGTGGCGAAATCGCCGAATTCGATCGAGCGTGGCGAGACGGGCAACTCCCCGCCTCCGTCGCGGCGGTACATTTACGGGCAGCCGTGCATGCGCTGGAAGAGATGATTGGAACAATTGATGTCGAGGATGTGTTGGACCGGCTGTTTGGGACGTTCTGTATTGGCAAGTAACTCCGGGATCTATGCCAAGAAAGGTCTATCGGGAAGGCGCGAAGGGTCGTAAAATCAAGCTCATGAAAATCGTAGCCGTCTTTCTGTCCGACGAAACGACGACTCGTCGTTTGGCATTGGCGTTTCGAAACCGGTGTTTAGTGCGTCGGTTCGACGGATTTGAGAGTGCCAAGAAAAAGTTGCACATTGATAATATCATGGCGTTGGTTGTCGATATGCGAGGTCGCGGTGAACGGGGAGTACCAACAGTCGTCGACTTGATCGCGCAGCTGCATGGGACGTGGCCATCGTTCCCCGTGATCGGCTACGTGAATTTCTCGCCCCAGCGGATGCGAGATGTGTTGGCCGCAGCACACGCGGGAGCAACAGAGCTTATTCTGGACGATTACGATGATCTGGATCGTGTCGCCAATAAAATCGCTGATATCGGCACGTCGAGTGATGCCACCACGCAGATCGAGGTCGCAATCCGGGACTTCGTGCCGGACCATCTGTGGGAGTTCTTCCACTTCTGTATCGCGAACGCCCGTCAAGCGGTGGATGTCGATGGCGCGGTGATCCGGATGCGGCGAAGCCGGAAAACGCTATCGAATTGGCTGCAACTAGCGCAGTTACCACCTCCAGCGCGGATTATCGGCTGGACAAGAGTGTTAGTGGCGGCCCGAATGCTGGAAGATACGACGCGGTCGACAGAGAAGGTCGCCCGCGAGCTGCACTTTATGAGCGGAACGTCGCTCCGGAATATGGTGCGGCGCTATTTGCACTGTGGTCCGGAGCAGCTTCGGGAACATGGCGGATTTCAGTACGCTTTACGGATGTTTGTGGAAGAGCTAGCCTCTCGAAGTCACGTACGGCAGTGAGCGCACGCTAGGCGCTCACTGCCGCACTCTGACCGATCGCCAGAATTTCCTCAGCACTGGCACGGACGACCCACGGGAGCCCATGGGTCGCGATCGCGGCTTCGGTCATTTTGGCCCCAACGAAGTATCCGCTACGCTCTGGGATCACATGGCGGTCGACGGTTCGTGCTTCGTCGCTCATCCCACCGGACAGGTAGCGCAACCGTAAGCCAAGTCCCGCCCGGTCGAGATGCTTGGCTACGGTGCGCGTAATAAATGGCTCAGCTTCACGGACACGAGCGAACTCGCGGCGGCCGTAGCCGAAGTATTCCCACGCCGCGTGTCCTGGACTTACGGCACGGCTGGTCTGCACGGCGATCCCTTCGTTGACGATCAGCTCGCGCAGTGAAGTCCGGCGCCCCGTTTCCCAGTAATCGTAATAGCCACCAGCGTCAGCGATGATCTGGCGAAGCTCGCTCCGGCTGTTGGGTGACGTATATCGAACGGCATGGGCCACTTCGTGGGCAAGCCACAATGGCAGGAGCTCAGGCTCGAGGCCGAGCGCACTAGTTTCAGGATTTGGCTCACCGGTGAAATGCTCGATAGCCACGAACGCGGCACCGCGCCCATTAATCACGAGCTCGCCAGCATTGGCGGCGCCGACTCCAACCATCAGGACGACATCGATATCGACATCGGTATCCAGGACGCGTCGGCTTTCGTTCTCGGCAGCTCGGGCCAGGGTGACGATATCCACCCGGTTGAGCATATTGCGGAGATCCGTTCGCGACGCATGTGCTGTCGCGCGAACGACTTCCGCAAAGTGCGGCCCGTCGGGATCGAGGACGTAATTGGCCCAGTACGGTTCGAGAAACCGCCGATGGGCAGCGTAGTACTGGAGGTAGGCGGCGACGCGATCGGTGCTGTCTAAGACAGCGAAAAAGTCGGGGACCAGATTGATCAGCATCGGCCTCGAAAATACTGCGTAACCATTTCGTAAGGAAGTAGGGAACGCGGAATCCAATGATTGGAGGACGTGGTTTTGCTCCTGAGCGATGGTCCGTTATGGTTAGTGTCAAGCTAATCATAGCTCTGCAACGCCTCCGATACCACGGATGTGTCGGATTGGCCGTAAGGGAGATTGACGATCTAGTCGAAAGAATGGCACAAAACTTCCCTTACTCTTTGTGGACCCTGGGTATCTAGGAGGAGGGACGTATGACGGCGTTACGGCGTATTGCGCTCTGTTGTCCCTCATGCGGTCATGAGTTTCGATCGCAGGTGGTGATTTCGACGGACCCACTCGCGGCGAAGAGCACCGACTTTCATGAACGAGCGGCGGGTACACCCTCGCTCCCGTATCAGGTACATATGTGCGACCAGTGTGGATACGCAGGCACCGAACGTGACTTTACGGAGCCAACAGACGTGAGTCCGGTGGTGCGCGAGCACATCTGGACCGAGCTCTCTCCGCAAGTGCGGTCCTTCCTCTTCGGCTCGGAGAAATATGAAGCCGCCGCGAAAGTCGCGATCTGGCAGGGAGCGGATCCTCGGCGAGTCGCGGAGCTGCTCCTCCGTGCCGCCTGGTGTTGTGTCGAAGAGGAAGATCTCGAAGCCGAGCGATACTTTAGACGGAAAGCCGCTTGGGCGTTCGAGCAAGCTCTCGACACCGCTGACCTAGTTCCCGATGACGAGCGAGCAGTCCTAGCCTATCTCATCGGCGAATTGTGGCGCCGGATTGGCGACGTCCAACAAGCCAGCCTCTGGTTCGAGCGAGTCGCGAACGAGGTCGTCGACTCAGTGTGCCAAACTTGGATCGTCGATGCCGCCCAGCGGCAGCAGACCGATCCTCGGGAGTGGTTTGGCTGAGCAGATCGTCCGGCCGAGGTCACCATTTGCCAGAAACCCTGGACGTCTCCGCTTGCTACGTCTGTTTAGCGCCGGTTTGACTGTGGACAACTATTCCGCTGTTGATAATCGTGAGGTTTGGCGTTTCATTTCTTCCTCATGAAAGAATACCAAGCGGTGGTCGTCAAGCTGACGCGGCACACGCATGACGATGAGGATACCCTGACAGATCTACTGAACGAACGCAGCCGTGGTGGGTGGGAACCGGCCTTGATGAGTCAGGACGAGCATCGGCTAGTGATTCTCTTTCATCGGCTGACTGACACTGACAGCGATTAACGGGTTGTCTCTAGGCGTCTGTGCTGTGGGTAAGCTCTGCGGACGCCCTTCACGTACCGCTACTTCGTGGCTCACACGTCCAGACCGCCTTTCCCTTTAGAGAGCATACATGGAACTCCAATTCGCCGGTGCGGCCCGAGAGGTCACCGGCTCCTGTCATATTGTGCGCGCCAACGGCAAGACGATCCTGCTCGATTGCGGGATGTTCCAGGGGAAGCGGAGCGACTCCGCGGCGAAGAATCGCGAGCTACCAGTGCCCATCGCCGAGATCGACGCGGTCGTGCTGTCGCATGCCCATATCGATCATTCGGGGCGCCTCCCGTTTCTCGTCAAGCACGGCTATAGCAAGACCATCTTCGCCACCCCAGCGACCCGGGATCTATGCGCCGTCATGCTGGCGGATTCCGCGCACATTCAGGAGAGCGACGCGGAGCATCTGGCCAGGCGGCATCAAACCGCCATCGAGCCCCTGTACGGACTCAAGGACTCGACACGCACCCAGTCGCTGATCGTGGGCGTGCCGTATGACAAGACCTTTGACGTTGTCCCTGGCATTCGCTGTACCTACGTGGACGCGGGACACATCTTAGGCTCAGCGTCGGTCGTGTTGGATGTGACTGAGGGGGACGTAACCAAGCGGTTAGTCTTTTCAGGTGACATCGGGCGGACGGGACTGGCGATCATCCGGGATCCTGTGCCACCACAGCAGGCCGACGCAGTGATCATGGAGTCGACCTATGGCAATCGTGACCATGAATCGGTGGATGGGGCGCGTGCTAAGTTAGCCCAGGTGGTGCGAGAGACCGCCGCCCGGGGCGGGCGAGTGATGATTCCAGCGTTCGCGGTGGGGCGCACGCAGGAGGTGTTGTACAACCTGCACGGACTCATCCGCGAGAGAGCCATCCCCCAGATCCCCATTTACGTCGATAGTCCGCTGGCGATCGATACGACTACGGTCTTCGAACTTCATCCGGAAGTGTTCGATCATGGTGAACCATTGGTCGACGAGGTCAAGAATCTCTTCCATTTTAACCCGGTCCACTTCACCCGGACCGCTGGCGAGTCCAAGGCGCTGAACGTCGCGCATGGGCCCATGATCATCATCGCCGCGTCGGGGATGGTCGAGACCGGCCGGATTCTGCATCATCTCCAGCATGGCGCTTCCGACCCCAGGAACACCGTGTTGATCGTCGGATTCCAAGCCGAGGGGACATTGGGGCGCCGCATCGTCGAGCGGCAGCCGACACTCCGGATTTACGGCGAGGACATTCCACTCCGAGCGCACGTCGAAGTGATCGACGGGTATAGCGCCCACGCCGACCGGACCGAATTAGCGCACTGGCTCGATGGCGTCAAAGCCCAGTCGCCGAAGTTAGGCTCCGTCTTTCTCGTGCACGGTGAGCCCGACGCGCAAGACACCTTCAAAGGGGTAATGACCGCGAAAGGGTATCAGGTCGACTGTCCGGAGCCGCATACCAAGCGAGTCGTCTAGGATGTATCTCATGCGTTAAACCCATTCCTTGTTGGCATGGCCGGATAACCGTAAGCCTTTGGTATTTCGACACTTAGCGTAATTGGGCAAAAAGGGAACGCAGAGGGAGCCCTTCAGCAAGGTGACAGTCCCCGACGGATGTGACGCGGCGCGTGATCCTGGGTTACCATAAGTAGCGTATGATCGATGCTGCCCTGATTACCCAGATCCGCGCAGGGGATCGTGAGGCTGCCTCTACCTTAGTCGGGCGGTATTACGACGACTGCTGGCGTTTCGCCTATCGGATGATGGGCGACCGTGCCGACGCGGAGGACGTGGTCCAGGAGACGTTTTTCCGTGCGCTGCGAGGGCTGGAACGGTACCAAGAGCAGGAACGGTTTCGAGCATGGCTGTTCTGTATTCTAGCCAATCGGTGCCGGACCATGCTCGTCCAACGTCGGCGATCGCTCCGGTTTGTCAGCGAGGACCGGCTGGATCGGATCGCGGCCGACTCGGAGAGTGAGATCGAGGACGAAGAGGCATATCCACCCGAACGTCTCGCCGACGCCCTACAAACGGCGCTCGCCCGGCTGGGGAGCCGATATCGGGAAGCGTTTCTCTTGAAGCACGCCGAAGGGATGGAATACACCGAAATGGCGGCAATAACAGGAGCCAGTATCTCGGCGCTCAAGATGCGTGTCAAACGGGCATGCGAAGCGCTGCGTCCACTAGTGGAGGAGAATCTCCGTGACTGACCAGGATCGCGATAACGAGGAGTTCGCTTGGGTGCGCCGAACGTACCTGGAGACGCCCGCGCCTGCACCGGCGGCGGTCGAAGCCGCGAAGAGAGCGGCGCGAGAAGTGGTGTCGCCGGTACTGGAGCGTCAACCGGCCCAACTATCAGGGTTGGAGACATCTACCGCGACCCGAAACACACTGTCGGCATCAACACCGGCATTGGTGTCTAGAACTCGACGGCTCCCTGCCTGGAGGCGGTGGCAATCCATGGCGGTCGTTGTCGCGGCGGCCGGGATCATCGTCGTCTTCTGGTTGAAGGACTATAGTAGTCCTAGTACGGTCGTTCATGTCTCCAAGGACGTCGCTGGGCCATCTCCCATGGTGCCGCCATCAGTAGCGGCAACGGCGGGTTCTTCTACGACTAGCGCCTCAGCAAGCACTGGGACGCAGGACGAACAGAGCGGATCGTCCGCGGACCAACAGACACACCCGTCGAACGCAACTCACGCCTTGCCACAAGGACTCGTCCCGTCTGGCGGGGGGTCGCCAGGAACCCCACAGACATCAAGTGTCGCGACACTCCCCCTCGTGTCGCGCGTGAATGCTGTGCCAGTGGACAAGGCAAACCCATCCACCACACCTGCGAGTGGACTTCCCCCATCCACTGTTGCCTCGGCGCGTCCCGTGGATTCCGATCAATCCTCGACACAACGTCTGATCACCCGCGCGGTCGACGGACTCGACACCGCGTCCGCCGTCCTGGTGCGGCATATCCTGGATAGCGCGTCAGGGCAGGGACTCCCCGTAGGTGCGCTAGCGTCACGCGTCCGAGAAGGCGTCCGCCGTGGCGTCCCCGGTCCACGCATCGCGGTCGTGACCCGCAATTTCGCGGCGGCACTTGGTGCCGCCAGGACGACGTTGGGATCTTCCGCCTCTTCTACAGAGATCCAGGCAGGCGCCGAAGCGATCGCCGCTGGCGCGCCACTGGCGGCATTACGCCAGATCCGGTCTGCCCGGTCGGGTGGATCCATCGCCGAGCCACTCGTCGCGCTGGCGGACCTGACCACACATGGCGTAGCCCCCTTACAAGCGAGCACCGCCCTGGCGGCCTTGGTCGCGCGAGATCGATCGGATGTCCCAGTCCAAGCATTGCGAGCCCGTGTCGTGGGTGACATCTTACGAGGGACACCACCGAACACCGCCCTGGCGGACCAAGTTCGTCAGACGACTCCGCTCGATCCACCGCGCCAGCAAGTACCATTCAGGAGTGGAGGAGCAGGGCTTCCGGACTCGGCGGCACCACCGCGACCTACCACGCCATGACTGAGCCGATTCGATCCATGATCCGCGCTGGCTATCCTCTGGGACATCGGTGCTTGCCGTTGGTGCTGTCCGCCGCCTTTGTGGCAACGAGACTGCAAGCCCAGGAAACATCACCAGATGGCCTTGGTCTCCAGATAGCGGCGCGAAGCGGGTTCCTCACAACGCCATCAGATGTCGCGGTGTCGAAATCGACGACGCAGCCGTTGCTCAATATGACACAGGCCGGTCTCCTCGCGAACTGGCATATCGGCTTCATCGAAACGACCGCGTCCCTGTCGCTAGCGTCGGCATCGGCCTTTGGGACGCAAGGGACACTCCCCATCGGTCTGTTGCACGTCGCGGTTCGTCATGGCCCATTTACCTTGATGCTCGGATTGGAGCAGAGCGTTGGGGTTGCCGCCAACATACGCGCCCGAGCGAAGCAGAACACCACACCGACAGACACTACGAAAGGATTTGCCCAGGGAGTTCCCGGTAGAGACAGTGTCGGGTCTGGTACCTCTCCGACGAGTGTCACACAGTTTGGTCTGACATCAGGGCTGGCAACGACATCTGCCGCCCTCGTCCGGACCGCCGACGCCGTTGGCGGTATCGGATGGGAGCATGGACGAACCCGTCTAGCCCTGATCGCTGGCCTCCAAACCGCCGATCTGACATCGAGCGGCGCCTGGATCAGCGCCACGGCGGACATCGCTGTCGGGGACGGCGCCGCCATGACACTGTCCCTGCGCCAGGAGTCACAGAATGCCACGGTGCAGACACCAGCCGTCTCGCTCGGCCTCAGGCTGGTGCATTGGCCAACGATATTCACCCGACGGTCGAAGCCGGTTCCGGCATCGGCCACCGGGGGGAGCCAACTGCATGGCGTGGCGGCGCTCCCTATCCGCGTCGATGTCGCCGACAGTATGGTGCATCTCCATGTTTTACTTCAGGGAGTGCACCAAGTCGTTATCGCGGGTGACCTCACCGATTGGCAGCCGGCCGCGATGACGGACGAACAAAAGGGCTGGTGGGGGATACAGCTCCCCCGCACCGACGGAGTGTCTCGACTCCATCTCCGAAGCGATGGCGGCGACTGGACGCCCGTCCCAGGGTTGCCGACCACCCCTGACGAATACGGTGGCACCGTCAGTCTCCTCGTCCTGTCGCCAAAAGCCGCTCCTGCCTCATCACGCCCTTCCACGCCATCCCCCGCGCTGACGGCTGCACAGTGACGGTCGATGTCACGGTGCCGTGGCATTGGTCAACGCCGGTGGCTGTGATGTCACTGGCACCTTATCCGACCGAATGCTCGATGACGCCGTCGGCTGTTGCATGACGAACGCCAGCATGCTCTTTCGGGAGATCTGCTGGACAGCGACGTGCCATTCATAAGCGGATGTTTTGTAACTAGCGCCTGAATACCATAACGTGACGTTATCACTGGCGGCGTCATACTGAAGTGATGCCCGGTATACGATATCCGAGAACTCCGGAATCGCGCCTCGGCTCAACAGTGGTGTGGGAGCCGTGGTCCAGTGGATACCATCCGGGCTAGTCGCGAAGCGGAGCACACCGGTCGTGCACGACCCCGCGACTTTCGCGTTGTACACCGCCCAGAATTGGTGGTATGCCGGGATCCAGCTCACGTCCATATGCCAGGGAAAGTCCTCCTGGTCCCCCAACGACACCGTTTGCGGCGCCGACCATTGGATGCCGTCCGCCGACGTTCGAAGCTCCACCGTAGTGGACAAGGCCGTGCAGCCATCCGCCCCGGAGTTCACTGCCCAGAGTCGCCAATCAGTCTCATTCATGCGGACGACAGTTGGAGAGACCGCCTCATGGTTGGGCACCGAGATCACTGTGACCGGGACGCTCCAGTGGACCCCGTCGGACGACCGAATCATGAGAATCTGGTTTTGTGTGGTGACTTGCCGGTAGTACAGCCACAGCTCGTTGGTCGTGGGATTGTACAGCTCGTCCGGATCCGAGAGATACCCCTCAGCGACAGGTTGCGCGATGGGATTCTGTACCCCGTCTGGGACTTCCCAGACAGTCGCCGATTGGCCGATGAACACCGACGGATTCTCGTAGGAGGCTTGTCCCCTGGGATACGGCGTGACGACCAGGTTGGATGAACTCAATCCTCCCCAACCCGCCGCTGTCCTGACTGCGTCGGGGTGGACAGCTTGGCCGGAGCCGTCGTACGTGATGAGGGTGAGTACCTGGATCAAGCCAGGTGGTGAAGATGGGGGAGGAGGTGGAGATGGGGGCGGGGATAGGGGTGGAGATAATGAAGGAGGTGAGGGCGTAGGTGCGCGAGGCGAAGTCGTGCCATCAGTACACCCCATTAGGATGGCGCTCACGACCACTGCCGCTATGGCGCCGTTCCATAGCGCGCCGTTCCTTCTCCTGCTGCCACTCCATGATGTGGCGCCGCGTCTCTCTGCCTTGTCCAACACTATCCTCGGTGATCAGTACACTCCTATTCAACCGAGGAACAGCGTTCAGGTCACACCGTCTTACCGCTCTGGATGGTATCTTCTCGCCGCCCGAGGAATTCGCCGATCGGTGCGAGCGTATCGATGTGATCGCAGAAAATCTTCATCGTCGCGAGTAGGGGGACGGCCAGGAACGCGCCAGCGACTCCCCACAGCTCCCACCAGAACGCCAACCCGATAAACATCGCCACCGGATTCAGCGCCAAACGGTGGCCGAGGACCAACGGGCTCACCAGATTCCCTTGCAACAGATTGATCGTGAGAAACGCGCCAGGAATCAGCAACGCATGCGCCGCCGTATCAAAGACCGTGAGTGACGCGATCGTCAGAATGACGACAACCGCCGCAGCACCCACATAGGGGATAAACTCAAAGACGGCGACTAGCGCCCCCCAGAGAATCGCGTCCGGCATATGCAAGAGGTACATCACGAGCGCCACGACGCTCCCTTCCATAACGTTCAGGAGCGCTGACGTCATCAGATACATGGAGATGGACGACTCGGTCTCCTTCGCGATTTGGACCGCAGTTTTCTTATCCTGCAGCTGTGGCAACACTTTGATCAGCTTTTGAAGAAAGAGATCCCCCGCTGCCAGGAGAAAATAGAGTAACACCAATACTTCCAGGATTGCCCCCATCAAGCTCTGCGTCGTACCAAACAGCCGGGCACGCATACTCGGCCCTTGCACGACGACGGAGGTTGGCGCCGGACCACTACCGCTGGCCGCTGAGGTCTCCTTCACGACCTGTTCGGCCGTTTTGGTGACCTGGTCCACTGGCTTGAGGAGACGGCGAAGCTTGACCTCAGCTTTCGAGAACGTTGCCGGAGCGCTATTCAGCCATTCCCGCGCTGGAGCTGCGAGCTCGTACGCCCCCGTACCAAGAATCCCGATGGTGGCCAGAATGACCACCGCCGCGCTCGCGGCTGGAGGGATCCCAATACGGCGCGCGGCGCGAATGAGCGGACTCAACAGAAAGTTGAGGAGCAGCGCGAACACGACTGGGACAAAAAAGTCATGTCCGAAATACAGCGTATAGATAACTGCCAGGATCGCCAGGATCGTGATCCCGATCGACGGGATCGCGGCGTCCGTGTGGAGCTTCTCGCTCAGTGTTTTGAGCGAGACCGGGTGTGTCCCAGACTCAACTGGTGCCGCGGACGCGGTGGAGTCGACGACGGGTGTGAGGACCGAGCCTGAGGACGGATCGTCCCCAGGCTCCGACCAAGGGAGCGAGCTTGTCATGCCCCAATGTACGCGTTTTCGGCTACACTGCTCGTCGTCCCGAGATTAAACGGACGATCCACGTCAAAATGACCGCGCCCAGGATCGCGACAAGGATGGTATAAATCATCCCCCCTTGGCCAGCGAATCCAAGCGACCGCATGATGAAACCGCCAATCATCGCACCGATGATCCCGATAACGATGTCCATCACGACGCCGTAGCCAGCGCCCCGCATGAGCTTCCCTGTCGCCCAGCCGGCGATCAATCCTACGATGATCCAGCCAATGATATCCATGATTCGCTCCTGAGTGGTTACCGCCCTGTTTTGCAAATTGCGGTCCACGGTGGATGGTGGTGGACTGGGTGAAGGGAAATGGCAGATTTCTAGCCCTTTCGGGGCGTTGTGGAGCTGTCGCCCTGGAAGGGCTAGAGATCTGGCACTCCCGGTAAAGTGCTGGCAGACCGCTTGCGCCTCCTCGGAGGCACTTTCATCTTTGGCGGACTCTTCCTCTCATTCTGGTAGAAACAGATGATGCCGTCCGTCTCCACTCCCCTCCTTCCGGATTTCGGCGACCAGACCCGTCTCGACGCATCGCTCGCGCCGCTCGTGAATGGTCTCCCCCCGTCGGCGATTCTCAAGATCGCGACTGAGGTCCGTGCGCTAGTGACCGCGGGGCGCGAGGTCGTGAATCTCTCGGTTGGGGATTTCAATCCGGCATATTTTCCGATTCCTGATTCCTTATTACATGGGATTCAGCGGGCGCTGGCTAGCGGGGCGACGAATTACCCGCCGCCACCTGGGCTGTTAGCGCTGCGCCAGGCGGTGAGCCACTATGTGGAGCGGGCGTGTGGCGTTCGGTACCCAGTGGAGTCTGTCCTGATCGCGAGTGGGGGTCGGCCTATTCTTTATGGTGCGTATCATACTGTCGTCGCCCCTGGGGATACGGTGGTGTATGCCGTCCCATCTTGGCAGAATGAGGCGTACCTGTGGCTCTCTGGAGCCAAGCCGGTCATGGTGGAAGCCAAAAGCGAGCATGGCTTTCAGCCGACGCTCGAGCAGTTGGCACCGCATCTTCAGTCTGCGCGGTTGATCTGTTTGTGTTCGCCAGGAAACCCGACCGGGACGGCGATGGAGCCAGAGACGTTCCGCGCGATTCTGGAAGCGGTGGTCGAGGAAAACCGGCGGCGGGAGCGGAGTGGTGTGGAGCGGCCACTATTTGTCTTGCATGACCAGATTTATGGCTCACTCGGCGTGCGTGACGACAAGCACCGCTACGCGGCGGCAATCGTCCCTGAGTCTGCACCGTACGTCATGGCTATGGATGGCGCTTCCAAGGCGTTCGCGGGGACGGGAATTCGTGTGGCATGGTTACTCGCCGCTCCCGCGATTGCGAGAAAGATGGGTGAGCTACTTGGACATGTGGGGACGTGGGCGCCGCACGCCGAGCAAGTGGGTGTGGCGGAGCTGTTAGAAGATCCGGCCACTGTTCAAGCGTATCGTCATGAGATGGACCGGAAGGTTCGAGACCGTCTCGAAGCGGTCTATAATGGGTTCGCGGCAATGCGCGCGGATGGACTGCCGGTGGATTGTATCTATCCGGATGGCGCGATTTACGTATCGCTGCAATTCCGGCTACGCGGGAAACGGATTGGCGGCCGTGTGATTGAAGACAACGAAACGATCCGGACGCTGTTACTTGAGAAAGCAGGTGTTGCCTTGGTCCCGTTTCAGGCGTTCGGGTTGCCAGGCGAGACTGGGTGGTTCCGCGGCTCCATCGGCGCGGTATCAATGGAGCAGATTGCGGCCCTATTTCCGAGAATCCGCGCTTTCCTTACTGAAGTGGAGTGATTGGCTGGCGTTGTACGAGGGTGAGAATCGTATAGATCGCCACCGACTCATCGTTTTGGTTCATCACCTCGACGTCCCAGGCCACGACGCCTTGGGGGACGCCGTCTGCTGGCGTGTCCTTGGCGGTCTTCTGCTTACAGGTGAGTCGGACGTGGATGGTGTCGCCGATATAGACTGGCTTGACGAAGCGGAGCCCTTCGAGGCCGTAGTTGGCGAGCACGGGGCCTGGCGCAGGGTCAACAAAGAGACCCGCGGCCGCGGCGAGAACGAAGTATCCGTGCGCGACGCGAGCCCCGAAGAGCGATTCTTTCGCGGCGATATCATCAACGTGTGCATAGAAAGTGTCTCCGCTAATACCGGCGAAGTTCACGATGTCGGCTTCGGTAATCGTGCGACGGTGTGTGATGAGCGTTT
>Ga0210398_10001622_pt1 | contig 22854 bp, 20 predicted proteins | sample IncBWC4OmetaG_FD_161047 | JGI IMG/M metagenome (GOLD analysis project Ga0210398, IMG submission 161047) | Forest soil microbial communities from Barre Woods Harvard Forest LTER site, Petersham, Massachusetts, United States - Inc-BW-C-4-O | ecosystem: Environmental > Terrestrial > Soil >...
TGGGCGCATGCGCTGTACGTGCACGCCGCCAATGGGCAGGGCGTCTTGAGCGTTGCCGGACTGTTGATCTCTGCGGTGCTCGTAGTGATTTATTTTCTGGTGAATTTCTGGAGCGTGAAGGTATTTGCGGATACCAACAGCGCCATTACTTTTTTCAAGCTCATCGTGCCGGCCGCAACCGCAGTCGCCTTGATGTGCAGCGGATTTCACACGGAGAATTTTCATGTCGGCGTGCATGGCGGACGACATGTGGGCAATCTTGCCGCGATTCTCACGGCCGTGGCGACCAGCGGCATCGTATTCAGTTACAACGGTTTCCAAAGTCCGGTGAACCTGGCGGGCGAGGCGCGCCACCCGGGGCGCAGCGTACCCTTCGCGATTTTCGGCTCCATCGCCTTGAGTACGGTCGTGTACTTGATGTTGCAGGTTGCCTTCTTAGGATCCGTGGCGCCGGAACATCTTGGCGAAGGGTGGGCGGCGCTGGAATACAGTTCGCCGTTCGCGCAACTGGCCCTCGCTCTCAATCTCAATTGGCTGGCCCTGTTGCTTTACGCGGATGCATTTGTCAGCCCCAGCGGCACGGGCAGCACCTACACCGCCACGACCGCGCGCATGATCTACGCGATGGAGCGCAGCGGCACGGTTCCCGAAGTGCTCGGTAGGGTCCACCCGAAATACGGTATTCCGCGGCCGGCGATGTGGTTCAACCTGCTGGTGTCCTTCATTTTCCTGTTCTTTTTCCGAGGCTGGGGCAAGCTCGCTGCGGTGATTTCGGTGGCCACCATCATCACCTACCTGGTGGTACCGATCAGTGTCATCGTGCTGCGGCGCACGGCGCCCAATTTGCACCGCCCGCTGCGCGTGCCGGGCTTGCCGGTACTCGCGCCCATGGCCTTCGTTCTTGCCACATTGATGTTGTTCTGGGCGCGTTGGCCGCACACGGGTCAGATCATGCTGCTGTTGATCCTGCCTTTGCCGGTGTATTTGTACTATCAAGCCAAAGGAAATTGGCGCGACTTCGGGCGGCAGCTGCGCGCATCGTGGTGGCTTCTCGCCTATCTCATTACCGTCACGGTTTTATCGTGGGCGGGCAGCAAAGAGTTCGAAGGACACAACTATATCGGCTACGGCTGGGACCAGCTGTGCGTCGCGGTCGCCTCGCTGGCTTTTTATTTCTGGGGCGTGCGCAGCGGTTGGCGTACGCCGGCGGTGATCGCAGTCGAACAAGACGCCGCCGAAATGGCAGCGGTGAAGCCCTCGGAAAGCATTAAGCCTGCAGCAGCTCTTTGATCTCGCTCTGTCCCGTGCGCAGATAGATTGAACGCTTGGGACGGGCCATCACCCGCTGCACCATGGGCGCGAAGAATTCCAGAGGCAGGGTGGCGTAGTTCGAGTCGAACGCATTTTGGTCGTGGCGCTCGCAGAACAGAGCGGTGCGCTGGAAATTCGGATGGCCGCGAAACTGTTCGCGCATGTTTCGATCCAGCCCCAGATGATGAAAGAAGTAATAGCCTTGGAAGATGCCGTGATGCTGCAGCAGCCACCAGTTCTCCTCCGAGACGAACGGCTTGAGTATCGTCGCGGCGAGTTCGGCGTGATTGGTGGAGGCGAGGATATCGCCCATGTCGTGTAGCAATGCGCACACGACATATTCCTCGTCCATGCGATCTCGATAGGCGAGCGACGCCGATTGCAGCGAATGTTCCAGCCGATCCACGGAAAAGCCACCGCAATCACCTTTCAGCAACTGCAAGTGAGCCAGCACTCGATTTGCCAGCTCGTCGTTGAAGGCATGCGCTGCGGTTGCGATTTTCTGCCAATCGGCCTGCGTGCTCTCGGTCATCGCCGTGAAAGTGGCGCGATCCATCTCGTTATGATCGGACATGTGTGCTCGTTCCTTACCGGCAGCCGGTTGTAGGATTATATCAGCGCAGGCCAGCGGCGCTCGTCAGGTACACCGCGAAGGTACCTAACCAATGGCCGCCCTCGTAATGTTCGCCCGTAACCTGAGGAAGTGCGGCGTCTCGATGCTGAGCGGCGATGGCGAGGAGCACGGGTATGCGCCGATCGCCCTTGGGCAATCCGTGCGCCATTCCTTCGAGCATCCACGCGCGGCTCAAGTTCAATCCATCAATGTGGGCGAGCTTTGGGTCCGAACGGTCGGTCACCACGCCGGGCTGCAGCCAGCCGCCGCCGCTGCTTTGGGGGATGCCCGGCAGAAACGCCGACAGCCACGCCGCGAATGCCTTGGGATCGAGGACTCTGCGCATGAAGTCCGCCTCCGCGAGGCAGGGCGAGAGGAAATCCTCGCCGGAGGGCTCATAGCTCAAAGGGCAATTGCGGTCTTTTATATAAAAGCGTTGCGCCGCATCGTTCAGCAGCGCGCGCATCGGAGTATCCGCCGCCACCCCGGCCCAATCCCATATCAACCCGAACGAGAAGGCGGTCTGATCGTGCTCGCCGATGCGGATCGGATAGTGCAATTTTGGCAGCCACGCCTTGATGCGAGATGCAGCTTCGGTTTCAAGCGGCTCAAGTGTTGCGGACCATTGTCTTGCCTGTGGATCATTCCACTCGCGCAGTTCGGCGGCCAGCCGCAGCAGCCATGCAAGCCCGTAGGGCCGCTCGAAAGAGGCACGGCCAGGGTGCTTTAGATAGTCCAACTCGCCTGCGATGTTTTCCGGCGTGAAGCTGCGCGCAAGCTCGCTGCGCGCCCGCGCGGCAAACGGCGCATTCGGCATCAAGCGCAGCAGTCTCACCAGCAACCAGTGCCCGTGGACATCGGAGTGCCAGTCGAAGCATCCGTAAAATGCGGGCGTCAGCGCGTGTGGAGCACGCGCGTCCGTATCGCGGTCCATAGTGAGACTGATGTGATTGGGGTATTCATCGTGCAAGCATTTGAGCGCCAAACCTGCGAATCGCGCCGCTGCGGCAGGATCCATCGCGGTCCCGGCACTCGCACTTGCGGTTGCGGCAATGCTCAAGGACAGGCTCAATAGAGTTGCAAGTAGCGCTATCGGACGCATGCAGGGCTTCCTTCGAATGATGGCAGATACGGATCTTAACGCGGTCGGGCACGGCGTGTGGCTTGCGCCGTGTAGGGATCGTCCGGCCAATAATGTTTGGGGTACCGGCCCTTGAGATCCTTTTTTACCTCGTGGTAGCCGCGATTCCAAAAGCTCACCAGATCCTTGGTGATCTGCACCGGCCGGCCGGCCGGCGACAGCAACTTAAGCACCAGCGGCAGCTTGCCGCCGGCCACGGTCGGGGTCGAGTTCAGCCCAAATAATTCCTGAAGCCGAACCGACAAGCTCGGATTCTCGCCGTCCAGATAGTCAATCGGGATGCGCGAGCCGCTCGGAACGGTGAAATGAGTCGGGGCTTCGCGTTCCAAGATGTTCCCTTGAGCGTGCGTCAGGAACGAGCGTAGCGCGTTGCCCAAGTCCAGCTTCGCAAAGTGTTCGCGCCGCGTGAAGCCCATGATCCAGGCCGGCGCCCACTGCTCGATGTCCCGATCGAGCGCCTCATCACTGAGATCGGGCCAAGGCGCGGGTGTCACGATCTGATATTGGCGCATGAGCATGGCGCGGGCGCGCCACTGACTCAGCTCTTTGGTCCAAGGCAGTTGCGCGATCCCGAGCTGCCGGAGTCCGAAGAGCACGACCTGCTGCAAAGCGTCGGGATCGGGATCACGCATCTCGGACGATGCCAAGAGCAAAGCGCCCAGGCGCCGCTCGCGTTTGGCGCTCGCCGCGCCTAGGCGATCGTCCCAGCGAATCTCCGCTGAGTCACGAATCAGCGCGCCAAAGTGCGCATTCAAGTCGTCGAGACCAATGGGCGCGGCGAGAAATATTCGCGCCTCGCGCTCTGCTCCGTCGAGCTCGGCTGCCACCAGGAATTCCGACTTCGCGAGCGCTTGCGCTTCGGCAAAGCGAGCCCCGCGGCCATTCGCCAGCAGGTACCGGCCACCATCGCCGCGGCTCTGGGCGATCCGATCCGGATAGGCCCACGCCAATAGGATTCCGGTGGCCTGGTGCGGATCGGCCGAGTCGCGCGAATCTTGGCCTAGGTCCCGTTGCCAATTGCTGGACGTACGCTGCGCTTGGGAGCGGGCGCGAGCATCCACGGAGACGCCTGCGGGCAAGTCGCGTTGATCGCCGCGCAGCACGGCAACCCTGAGCCGCAAGTCGCCGTCGCGCGCGCTGGCGTTCGCGCGCAGGATGTCGCGCTCGCTCACGATCGCGGCGAGATCGCAAGCGAGGCGCTCAGCGCCGAGAGGCTGTGCCTTGATTCGCATATGCGCGAGGCGCGGATGCATTCCCAATTTGGCGAGAATGCGGCCATGCGTGGTAATGCGTGCCGCCGCGTCAATGGCCTCGAGTTGATGCAGCAGGTCTCTTGCTTGAGCAAGCGGAGCCGCGGGCGGTGGGTCTAGCCAGGCGAGCCGGTCGGCATCCGTCGCGCCCCAGCAGGCCAGCTCCAACGCCAGCGGCGCAAGATCTGCATGCAAGATTTCCGGCGGCGTCTGTGGACTCAAGGAGGTGTGCGTGCCTTCTGACCAAAGGCGGTAACAATCTCCCGCGCTCAAACGGCCGGCGCGTCCCCGACGCTGATCCGCCGCTGCTTGCGACACCTTTCCTGTCACCAGTCGACTCATGCCCGTGGTGGGATCGAATTCCGAATAGCGCCGCATACCTCCGTCAACGACAACGCGAATGCCTTCAATTGTGAGGCTGGTTTCAGCGATGCTCGTCGCAAGCACGACTTTGCGCTCGCCGGGATCCGACGGCGCGAGTGCCGCGTCCTGCTCCGCACCTTCCAGCTCACCATAGAGCGGCATGATTCGCACGCCGCGATCGAGATCGGACTCCTGCAACGTGCGCTGCACGCGGCGGATTTCGGCGGCACCGGGCAAGAAGCACAGAATGTCTCCAGCATGGGTGTGCAACGCGGCGCGCACGACCTGTGAAACCTGCAGTTCAAGATGAATGTCACTGCGCCGTGGCACGTAGTGCGTCGTCACTTCAAAGCTGCGTCCCGGCGCGGACACGATCGGTGCATCGCCGAGCAGGCGCACCAGGGGTTTCAAATCGAGCGTGGCTGACATCACCAGCAGCCGCAAATCTTCTCGGAGGCTCTCGCGGCTCTCGATGCACAGCGCGAGTCCCAGGTCGGCATTCAGACTGCGCTCGTGAAACTCATCGAAGATCACGCAGCCTAAGCCTGCGAGTGCGGAGTCTTCTTGCAGCATGCGGGTTAGAATGCCTTCCGTGACCACCTCGATGCGCGTCTCGCGGCCGACGCGTGTTTCCAGGCGCGTGCGAAATCCAACTGTGCGGCCGATGGGTTCCCCTAACAGCGCCGCCATCCGCATGGCTACGGCACGGGCGGCGATGCGGCGCGGTTCGAGCATCAGGATCTTTTGACCTTTGAGCCAGGAAGCTTGCAAGAGCGCGATGGGAACGACCGTACTCTTGCCCGCGCCTGGGGGAGCCGCAAGGAGTACGGCGGGGCGTGCCATCAATGCCTCATGAAGTGACGGAAGGGCCTCTTTAATGGGCAGGTCGGGTAAGGGCGGGTCGGGTAGGGGCGGTGTTGTCACGGGCGCTGGTACGATAACTCAAGGGCTAGCGGGGGCGGGGGACGCCGCATGTTAAGATGCGCGCCGTCGGGCCTGTAGCTCAGTTGGTTAGAGCAGGGGACTCATCAATAATGGTGCCTTCGCATCGCAAGGTGCGAAGTGGACGGGATGAATTCAGGGAAACCTGACCAGCTTTCGAAGCTGATGGCAACCCTGAGCCAAGCCGGCGGTACACCGCCGGAAGGTGCAGAGACTACCTGAGCGCGTTCAGCCGCGCTTAATGACAGGCTAGAGCGTCCCGCACCCCACCGGGGTGAAGAGATAGTCCACTCCCTCCGGAAACGGCGGGGCAAAGTGAATCCCTTGGTCCTCGGTTCGAGTCCGAGCGGGCCCACTATTCGCGACGATCGCAGTCGCGATCATTCGTCTTTACCTGCCGGGAACCTTATGAATCCACAGTTTCGCGTGATCGTCATCGGTGGTACGGGGCAGGTCGGCAGCGCGGTGGTGCAAGCGTTGCTTGCTGACTCTGTATGCCGCGAAGTGGTCATGGTGACCCGCAAATCCGTGGTGATCTCTGATTCTGCGCGCCTACGTAACGTGGTGATGGATACGGGCGCCGCTGATTTCGAAATGCGTGTTGCCGAGGTGGCGAGGGAGGTCGTCGCCGGCGGCGATCGCGTGTCCGCCGTCAGCTGCGTCGGCGTAGGCAGCGGATCCTTGCAATGGACTGAAGAGCAGCTCAAACAGCTGGAGATCGGCGTGGTCGGCGCTTTTGCTCGCGGCGTGCGCCGAGCTGGTGTCGCGCAATTCTGCTTGCTCTCGGCAGTCGGTGCTAACGCGGCCAGCCGGATTAAATATGCCCGCATAATGGGTCTGAAAGAAGCAGCGATTCAAGCGGTTAATTTTCAGCGCTTGGCGATTTTCCGCCCAGGCATCATCGTCGGCAATGCGCATACGCCTCGTTGGGTTGCCTGGCTCGGCAAGTTGGTGCCGGGCTCGTCTGGGAATATCGAACAGCGCGACATCGGTAAGGCCTTCCTGGCCGAAATCGCCAATAAAGCAGCTGAAACCGGCGTTATTTTCTACGACAATCGGGGGATGCGTGAAAGCATTGCTGTCAAACGCGATTAGATCAATGTCGAGTGGGTGCGGAATTTCGGCGCGTTTCTCTGAGGTGGATGAGGGCAAAGCAAACACCCATGCATGCGCCCATGGCGGCAAGTGAGTAGCCGGTCTCGTCCAACCATACACTCGATCCCGAGGCAGCAACCGTCAACGGATTTAGGAACATGTCGCGAAAGGAGTTGTGGGTACCGTGCATGATTGTCGACGGCCAAACGCTGTGCGATTTCTGACGGATCCACGCTAACGCCACACTCATGCCCACCACCAAGACCGTGAAATTGACGATGCCCACGATCGGAACGCTGCCGAGCAACAGCGGAAAATGCCACAGCGCCCAAATAATGCCGACGATGAGCGCTCCCGGCAGAAATCCAAATCTTTGGCACGCTTCGGGCACCAAAAAGCCTCGCCACCCCAATTCCTCGCCCAATGCGCGGCCGCAGGAATTGATCGGGCCCACAATTGCCGAGACGCCGGCGTGCGCCAGCAGAATTGCGAGCGTCGAGCCACTCGAAATTCCCATGGCGCTGGCAATCCGAGCCACGAACTGCGCATTGGGAAACGTCGCTTTGCCCAAAAAACAAACAGCAGCATAGGCCGCACTGAGGCCGGCAAGCGGCACCAGCCAGCCGATGACAATCCATTTGAGGTCTGCGCCGCGCCATGCCAGGTCACTCAGCTTGCCGCCGGTAATCAGCAATGTGGCCGCGCCTGCCAACCCGGGGCACCACATCAAAAGCGCGATATAGGCGCCATAGCCGGTGGATGCGTGCAGCCACCAAAACGGCGTGCTGAACACTGCCGTCAACAATACAAAAATGACGATCCGTTTCATCGTGCTGGTGTGCCGTGCGCGCTGAGCGACCGCCGCGAAGCAGAAGCGGCTTCGACGCTCGAGGCGGCGGGCCGCATCAAGTTTCGATCGGCGGCGCGTCTTTCCACCGCGACGTATTCGAGTACAAAGTCTTCCGGTGGTGAAGCGACCAATTCCTGCAGCCTTTCGCGTCCGACGTAGCGTTCAATCGCGCTCGCCATCGCGAAGCCCACGTAATAGCCGGTCTGTTCCCAGCTGCCGCCGAAGCCTATATTTAGCAGTGATTCCAGCGGTGCATCAGGATCCCTATAAAGGCGGTAGATGATCGTGTCGAACAGCGCAAATGACTCGCTGCTGCGCGCCAAATTGCGCGTATATTCGCGGCGCGCCCGCTCGATTCCAGAGCCGTCTCCCGGCAGTGCGCGTGGATCGCCCACGTAATCCGCCATTCCCTCGATGACCAAATTGAGCAGCGCCGCGTGAACATTGTGCATTTCGCGCATTTCGGGCGAGCTGCTGGTAGAGGCCGCCAAGGCCGCACTCCAATCCGGTTGTACCGCCCCTTGCACGACATGAAATAGCTCATGCGCAGCCACCGCGATGAGGGCGTCCGCATCGCCGGATTGAAAACCGGCGTCGATGTAGAACACCGGCGTTTTCTGATCCGGGACCCAACCATTTTGATGAGATCCCAAGACCACGGCCAGCGTCGTGTGCAAAGTCAATCCACGCGGTGCATACATCCCCAAGCGGTCGGTGAGCCGCCCAGAAAGCTCGGTCTTGCGGCTCGTGAGATTCGCCAGCAGCGTGCGGACTTGCGCGGGATTGTCGCGGATCTCCCGCAACGCGAACGGTTCGCCGCCGCGACCGTTGACGGTCGCGAGAACGGCGGCAATAAACGAGTCCGCCGAGGCGGCAGGAACATAACGATGCTCCTTTGCGATCATTGCTTGAATACCGGGAAGCTCGAGCGCAGTTCGGGCCAAGGACTCCGCATCAGTCAGGTCGCCGGTGACGGCCTTCAAAACCGCTTCGGCCGCGGATGTATCGATCGTCACGGAAATGCCGCTTCGAGGCTGCGCGCAGGCGCCGGATAGGGGGACTGCGATTGTCAGCGCGGCAAGGTAGCGGCCCAACTTTACCGTCATGATGCATCCCAATCGCGGCCTAGTTCCCAGTTGGACTCAACGGCGGCATGAAAGGTTTGAATGCCGACAAGACTACCCGTTGGTTGGTACGCGTGCGTACAGCCTCAGTCCAAAAACCGGTCCCGCCGAAGAGCTCGGCTCCGGCTCGAAGCGGATGCGCAGCGTTGATTTTGCCTTGGTCAGTGCCTCGTCAATTGAATATTCTCGCTCCATGAAATCGCTTGGCCCCGCGCCGCTGAGTTGTTCGCTGGCCACGACCGCGCCGTCAACTAGAATCTTGAATCGACGGTCGCGCTCTTCGCCCCAATAGGTAGCTTGCAAGGTCAATGGGCCGGGGCGCGCCTTCACGGTGCACTCAAAAAACCCGCCGGAGCGCGCGTCGCGCCCGGCACGCCCCCGATAGACAACGGCATAAGAGATCTTTGATCCCAGTGCGTGTTCGCGCTCCGCATCCGCATCTCCGAGGCGCACCACATCCGTGGAACGCGCATCCAGTTCTTGTAACCGGGCGTGCTGTGCCTTGAATATGACTTGTTCCTGTTGCCACTCGGTTTCAGTGAAGTGGCGAAAATACACTGCGGTGTTGTTATCGTGCTGGAACGCGAAAGGGCGCAACGTCAAGTCGGTCGGATGCACCAGTCCTTGGGTGCGAAACACTGCGGGCTCCGCCGCGGGCACGATACTTCGCGCAAGAGCATCGCCTCGCGCAAGATCGTCGCCGACCAATACCGGCGCGAGGCCGTCCCAGCGTTGCGTCGCAGGACCTAAATCGCCGGCCAGCACCAGGGGGCCGAATAGCAGCGCAACTGTCCCCGGATCGTCCAAGGTCGGTTCAATTCGCAGCTTCCGCGGCAGCACGAGACGAACGACTTCTCCCGTGCGCCAGGTGCGGTGCAGCCGCAGATAGCCATCGACAAGGTGAGGGGCTGCGGCATGGCCATCGATGCTGACGCTGGGAGTTTCGCACCACGCCGGAACTCGCAGCGAGATAGCCGAAGCGCTTTTCATTTCCGCCCGGACTACCGTCAATACGATCTCGTCAGCATAGGGATAAGCCGTCTCGAGCCGCAGGCCGATCGGGGGATGCGCGAGATTCAATGTGGCGGGAATATAGAGATTGACGATGACCTCATTCCCGCGCGTCCAGAAAATGGAATCGCCGTGCTTGGCATGGCTCTCCATGCCCGTGCCGACGCAGCACCAGAAATCATCGAACGGTGTCGAGAAATCACGATGACTACCGGACATCATCGGCACCATGTAGGCAAACATGCCGGTTTGCGGGTGATGCTGCGCGAGAATGTGGTTCAGATGCGTGCGTTCGTAGTAGTCGAAATAGCTGGCGCGCGGCTGCTGCCCATAGAGATATCGAGTGAGCTTCATCATGTTGTAGCTGTTGCACGATTCGCAGGTTTGCTCGGTAATATGGCGCGAGATCGAACGCGGTCCTGCAAAATATTCCCGGTCGGCATTGCCGCCTATCACATAGCTGTAATTGCGGGTCACCGTTTCCCAAAAAAAGCGGGCAGCTTGCAAGTGGCGCGCCTCCCCGGTCAGCTCATGCAGTCTGGCGCATCCGATCAGCTTCGGGATCTGAGTGTTGGCGTGAATATTGGGCAAACAGTCCTCGCCGCGGCTCAAAGGTTCCAAGACCTTGCGGTGATAAATAGTTTCGGACAGGGCCAGCCAGCGCCGGTCGCCGGTCCGACTGTAGAGTTCCGCAAAGCTCTCGTTCAGTCCGCCGTGCTCGCAACCCAACATCGTTTGGATCTGTTCTTCATTTAGCGAGTCGAACACGCCGCCGATAAAGGCGCCCAATTTCTCCGCTACGCGAACGGCGGTTTTGTTGCCGCAATGGCCCTCTGCGTCGAGCAAGCCGGCCATCAACTTGTGCCAGCTATAAAGCGGAACCCAGGAACCGTTCAGATCGAAATTGCGGGCTCGGATATCGCCGCGACGAACCTCGTCAAATACCACTTTCCCCGGTTCAATCGCATCGCCTCGACGGCGGGTAAACCCTGCGACGAAACCATCGGCACTTTGTGCTTGGCAGAGCGCCAGTTCATCGACAATGTAGGCGACGCGGCGCTTGCACTCGGCGTCGCCGGTCTGCGCATGCATGAGGCTCAAAGCGGACAGATAATGCCCCAACGTATGGCCGCCGATGGTGTCGCTCTCCCAACCCGCATACACCGCGCCCTTCGGAGTCAGCCCGGCCTGGCTGCGAAAATTGTGCAGCAGCCGATCCGGATCCAACCGATGCAGATAGTCGAGATTCACGCTCACCGCGGTGAGATAGGGCGAGGGAAGCAGGCGCACCGCGCTCAGCGGCGCCGGCGTTGTGGGTTGTTGAATCGATGCGACCGCAGGCCGCACGGCCAGCAGCAGTGCGGCCGAAGCGCTGCCTTGCAGCACTCGCCTGCGATCTATATGAACAGGAGAATCTTCAGGCGGAGACATGCACCGGTCATTATGCGCGGACCCCGGGGGTTGCGCCACGCGACGCGGGATTGTTAGATATTGCGGATCGCGACCACCGGAGAGATCGAAGCCGCGCGCAAGGCAGGCCAGAGCACGGCGACCTGTCCCAGCAGCACAACGATGACCGCGGCGAGCACGGTCGAGCCGACATTCAGGCGCGCAATTTCGAATTTGCCCGCCATCAAAAAGTTCAAGGTCAGGGCCAGAAGGATTCCCAAAACCGCGCCCGCCGTGGCAATCATGAGATTCTCCGTCTGGAAGTAGCGCAGTATGGCGGTGCGCGACGCTCCCATTGCTCGGCGAATACCGATCTGCCGCCGCCTCTGAGATACCCAAAAGCTTGTCACGCCAATGATCCCAAATGCGGTCACGATCAGCAGCACGACGCTCACCACAGCGAGGACGATCGCGAGACCCCGGTCATCGCGATAGGCGCGCTCTCGGGATTCGGACATGGAGCGTGTCTTATCGTTGATTCGCCCGTGGTTGATGGCCAGCAGTTGCTTCTGTGCGCTGTTCATCGCCGCCCGAAGCTGGCCGGGCTTTGCGCGCACGATGTAGTGAGAGTACTGCTCGACGAAGCGGTACGGTAGAAGCATGGCGAATTCAACGCGATTGTTTGTGATTGAAACCCAGGGCTGCTGCAATCGCTCAACGATGCCGACGATCGGCGCCTTGCTCTTGTAGGTGCTCAGATAAATCGATTTGCCCAACGCATCGCCATTGGGAAATAGCTTTGTGGCCAATGCCTGACTGACGATCAGCGCGGCGGGCGGCTTGCCCTCCATGTCGTTGCGCTGGACGATTTCTGCCGGATCGAAGTTCCGGCCGGCAACGAGCTTCAGGCCCAAGGTCGACAGACCATGTTCGTCCGCGAAGTAAAGGGCACTGTTAGCCAGCCAGTGCGCGTCCGTGGCTTCGAGCGAGACCCCGTCATCCCAGCCGCCATTTGAAAGCGGATAGGATTGGGAGGCAAAGGCGTCAGCAACCTCTGGCAGCGCGCGCAGTGCGGCCAAATCCGCCTGCACTTTGGCCGCTAGATCCGGCGGATTCCCCACCCACTGGTTGGCCATGGTGAAGAGGTCCTGTTCCCGCAAGCCCGTCGGCCGTTCGCTGGAACGCAGCCGCTGCTGAATAAGGAACAGGCTATTGCACAATATGGCCAAGGTGATGGCCGTCTGGACGACGATCACAATGGCGCCGACCTTATTGCGGCGCATGGCAGAGAGAATTGGGTGAAGTTCCATGGACATTCCTCTTGTCCATGGTTGGAGGATCGCAAGAGCCTTATCGTTTAGATGCCCAACCTCAATGTGCAGGCGCGGATACGAGATCGCAAAACTTGGGTAAGTCGATGTTGCCTCCGGAAACCACCGCGACAATCGGTCCCGGTCCGGCCTTTCCGGTGAGAGCCGCCGCCAGCGATAACGATCCTGCGCCTTCCGCAATGACCCGAGCCTTCTCGGCCAGCATGCGCATCGCCTCCTTGGTCTGCTCCAGGCTGACGACGATGGCGCCGTCAACCACGGGCTTTAATCGTTCCCACATGCGCGGGAAAAGGCTTTGGCCGCCGGCGCCGTCGACGAACGAGGCCTTCCAGTCCTTGAAGACCTGTGGCGAGCCCATTGAAAACGACAAGGCCGTCGGCGCGGCGGTCGCAGGTTCCACGCCCCAAACCTTGATCGCTGGTTTCAACGCTTTCAAGGCGCTGCCCACCCCCGTAATGAGTCCGCCGCCGCCGATGGCGGCAATGACGGCGACCGTGTCCGGTGCGTCTTCCAGAATCTCAAATCCCATGGTGCTGTGGCCCGCGATGAAGTTCTGGTCATCGAAGGGATGCACGAACGTTCCGGTCACTCCCGGATAGGAGCGGTCTCCGAGGGCACGCCACGCGGCCTCGTAAGACACCGGTACCAGTCTCGCGCCAAGCGCTCGCATCCGATCGATTTTTGCGGTCGGCGCGGTTTCGATCGCGACCACCGTGCAGGGAACGCCCGCCAGCCGGGCGGCGTACGCGACGCCCTGGCCGGCATTGCCCGCACTGATGGTCCACACCCCCAACTTTCGTTCGGCCTCCGATAGCATCGCGACGGCATTGACGGCACCCCGAAGCTTGTAGGAGTTCGTGGCCTGCAAATTCTCGAGCTTGAGACGGATGTCTGGGAATTTCGGCCCCAGGTCAAGACGCACGAGCGGCGTGCGCACAATGCTGCCCGCGATTCTGCGCCGTGCTTCCTGCATTTCGACCAATGTTAACGGCCGGACCGCCTGGAGCGTCTTGAGCACAGCTTTCTTCCTGATGGTTTGGGATGTGGATATTACGCCGGTCGAATGATGGAGGCGCGCGTGATCTCACGCAGATTGCGTGCGCCGACTCCCACCATGGCGAGCGTCAGTTCGTTGTCCAGCAGCTCGAGAACTCGATCGACACCGGGCTGCCCATAGGCGCCGAGTCCCCAAATATAGGGCCTGCCGATTCCCACCGCGGTCGCACCCAAGGCCAGGGCTTTGAGAACATCCGTTCCGCGCCGCACGCCGCCATCGAGAATGACAGGAACTCGACCGCGTACCGCGGCCGCGATATCCGGCAGGCACTCCAACGTGCCGCGTCCGGTGTCTGTGGCTCGGCCTCCGTGGTTGGATACGACAATGCCGTCAGCACCATGCGCAACCGCGAGTTCCGCGTCTTGGGCGGACTCCAGCCCCTTGATGAGAATTTTCATCTTGGTGACGTCTCTCAGCCGTTTGATGAAGTCCCAGGTGAGCGATGACGAGGTGATTTGCAGACCGGCCGCATCAATCTGCGAAAACATCGGGCGCGAAGAGAAAGCGGATCCGGCCGGCGCGTGGCAGGCGGTGCAGGCTCGGGTATCGGTGCGTGCGAGGCGCAAGGCCGTCTCAATGTTCCTGCCCGCCGGTAAATCCACAGTTACCGCGACAGCGGGGCAGCCGGCGGCTTCAGCACGCCTTACCAATTTGGTGGTCACATCGAAACTGGAGGTGGTGTAAAGCTGGAACCAGACGGGCGCGCCGCGCGCGGCGATGACATCCTCGACACCGGTGGAGGTGACGGTCGAGAGAATCTGCAAGTGACCCCTGGCCTTTGCTGCCCTCGCGACCGCGATTTCCCCTTCCGGATGAAAGGCTCGCTGCGCGCCGAGCGGACAAAGAACAATGGGACTGTTGAACTTCTCGCCGAACAGCTCGACGCTCAAGTCGATTTTGCTGACGTCGATCATCCGGAGGGCCCGCAATTGATAGCGCGAATAGGCCGCGCGGTTTGCCTTGAGCGTGTCTTCTCCGTCCACGCCGCTGACCAAGTAGCCCCAATGGGCGGGTGGTATGTTCCGGTGTGCCACGGGCTCGAAATCAAACACATCCAGCGCCTCGCCGGCGCGAGAGATCGGGCCGTCACCGCCGGTTGCCGCAGGCGTTTGCGCAAAAGACCTGCTGAAAAATCCAAGTCCCGCGTACAACGGGCTGGAGGCCAGAAAGCTGATGAAGGCACGCCGACTGTTCATTTTAGGCTTTTCTCACTGAGATAAGCGTCGATTTCCGCTGCGCTGCCGGCGGAATCAGCCACGCCGATGTAGCCGTCAGGGCGCACCAAGTATGCCGCGTTGCGCTTAAAACCCGACTGCCGCATGCCCGCACACCAGGGGAAAACGTGCAGCGGAATTTTTCGACCGTCGGCCAGCGCTTGCAGGCCAGGGGCGGCCGCCTCTCCGTACACGTGTATTTGCCAATCCATCGACTCCAACGCAGTAAAGTTGTGCTCTTCGCCCTGACCGATTTTTACCCATGGCAATCGATCGCCGCCCTGCAACGTCCCTGTTTCGCCGCGGCTCAAGGGACTGCCGCGGTAGTTCACCGCGATTTGCGAGACCGTGCGAAAAGCGAATCGACGCACGGCGGGAATACGGAACAACGCGGGCGCGAGAGCAGGAATGGCTTTGGTGCGCACGAAACGGGCGAACGTGCTGTCGCTAATCACCGCGGTGAATGCGCGATCCGTGGTCGCGACCAAGCGCCGCGCGAATGCAATTCGCTCCGGCTCGTAGCTATCGAGAAGCGGAGAGCTGCGCGGTTCCTTGAGCGAGGCGGCCATTTTCCAAGCGAGATTGACGGCATCGCCGATGCCAGTGTTCATTCCTTGGCCGCCGACCGGGCTATGGATATGCGCGGCATCGCCCAACAAGAACGCGCGGCCTTTGCGAAAATGCTGCGCGACGCGATGATGAACGCGGTAGGTTGAGAACCAATTGACCTGCTTCACATCAATCCGAAGATTCTGAATGGCGCGGCCGCGGACATCTTCGAATTTGAGATGCTCATGGTCCTTTGCCGCATCGTCGCGAATCGAACCGATCAGGCGTGCTTTGCCGGTTTGTTGCAGCGGGAATACGGCGAGGAAGTCGGCATCATCGAGGTCGACGTGCAATTCGCCATTCATGGGGGGGCCGGCGGCGGCGATATCCGCGACATAGAACAAGTGATCGTAGGTTCCGCCGGGGAATCCTGTGCCGAGCACCTCCCGGACACGGGAGCGGGCCCCATCGCAGCCGGCGAGATAGGCATAGCTGCCGGCTTCCTCGACGCCCGCTTTGCGCAAGGTCGCGCGAATTTCGCCGCCGCGATCTGCGAAATCAATCAGTTCCACCTGACGCTCGATTTCGATGCCGAGATCGCTGAGGCGCTCGATCAGCAATGCTTCGTGTTCATCCTGTGGAAAAATAATTGGAAATGGAAAGGGCGTGAGACCTTGACCCATTTTCTCGAGCGGAACGCGGGCAGCGGGCTTGCTTTTGACCCAAAGATTCAAGGCGGGAACCTTGTGGCCGTGGTCAACCACGGCGTGAGCCAGTCCGAATTGCTGATAAAACTCCAGCGTGCGCCCCTGAACTGCCAACGCACGCGATGTCGTACCGGAGGCCGCGAGCTTGTCTATGATTCTGATAGTGACCCCGAATCTGATGAGCCACAGGGCCAGCACTAAGCCCGTCGGACCTGCGCCAACAATCAATACATCCGCTTGATTGGAGCTGTCGATCTAGCTCACGCGGGAAAATCGTAGGACAGCGCGAGATTTCGCTTTGGCAGCCTCTTCTTCGCGATTTCTCGCGGGTGCGTTGGTTTGCAGCGAGTCGAGCAGCTTGCGCGACGCGGCTTCGATTTCATCGATCGCGCCCTGAAAAGCCGGCTCGTTGGCTTTGGACGGTGTGTGAAAACCGCTCACCTTGCGTACGAATTGCAGGGAGGCCGCGCGAATCTCATCGTCGGTCACGGGAGGATTGAAGTTGAACAGGGTTTTGATGTTGCGGCACATGAGGTCGGAAATAATCCGCGCCGGCCGCTTTGTTTGTCAAGCATCCAAGATTGCGCCCAACAGCGCAAAAATATGGGCCGCGGCGGGCAGTGAGCCGATCACGATCACCTTCAAATGCGCGTGCCCTGGGTCGTAAATCGTTTCGACGCGCAGCGCGGCGCCATCATCGCGCGGCGTGTTCACGGCGTTGCGAAGATGATCGGCAACTCGAAGCGCTGTGTGTTCGGTTACCGCATCCATTTGTACGACGCTCGAAGCCTCGGCGCGCCGACGTCGCGCAACCGCATCGCGTGTATTGCTGGCGCCGACAACGGCTTCGAGCTCCTCGCGCGCGACGCGATATTGCTTGCCGATTCGGATTGCCCTGAGGCGTCCAGCGCGAACATAGGCGCGCACGGTTCTCACGTGAAGGCCGAGCCGCTTGGCCACCTGGTCGAGTGAATAAAAACGCGTTTCCTCGCTCATCGGTGAAAAATGCCTTAAGCTGCTTTATAAGTCACAATATTATCGCATATAGGTATGTTTAGGTAATTGTCGCCAAGCGCTCGCCACGAGCCCAAATAACAATTAGGCTGGGGTTCGGCCCCGCCGAGGGTGAATTTTGTATCTTCCCGCACATTTCAACGAAACCCGCCCTGGGGTGATGCACGCGCTGATGCGTGTGCATCCGCTCTGCACCCTGGTGACACAGTGCGACTCCGGGCTCGTGGCCAATCACGTTCCGGTACAAACGCTCAGTGAGCCTAAGCCGCTCGGTTGTATTCGCGGTCACATCGCGCGAGCCAATCCGTTATGGCGGGACTATCGCCCCGGCACCCAGGCACTTGCCATCTTTCAGGGCCCCCAGGCTTATATCTCACCGTCCGTCTATCCCTCCAAATATAAGACCGGCGAGGTCGTGCCGACGTGGAATTACGCCGTGGTGCACGCCAGCGGGACACTGCGATTTATTCAAGATGCCGGCTGGTTGCGCGATTTCGTCGCTGGCCTCACGGCGACGCACGAAGCGCCGCGCTCCATGCCTTGGAAGATCGGCGATGCACCGGCGCCTTACATCGATAAGATGCTGAGCCTGATCGTCGGTTTCGAGTTTTCGATTGCGGCGCTGTCCGGCAAGTGGAAGGTGAGTCAAAACCGCTCGCAAGAGGATCGAGAAGGTGTAATGCGCAATTTGCGAAATGCGGACGATGCGGACTCGCGTGAAATGGCGGCGATGCTTGCGGCCTTGGCGCGGGGATCGGAATCACCGACCGAGCGATGAAGTGGTCTGTACTCGATCAGTCTCCCTCCTCGGCGGGAAGCGCTCAGGACATCGCGATCCGCGAGTCCATCGCGCTCGCGCAACACTGCGATGCACTGGGATATGAGCGCTACTGGGTCTCGGAGCATCACAACAGCGCCAGTATCGTCGGCACGGCGCCCGAAATTCTGATCGCGGCAGTCGCCGCGACGACACGGCGGATTCGCGTCGGCAGTGCAGGGGTCATGCTGCCGCATTACTCCGCCCTTAAAGTGGCAGAGCAATTCCGCGTGCTCGAGGCAATCGCTCCCGGCCGCATCGACCTGGGAGTGGGGCGCGCACCGGGATCGGATGGGTTGACCGCCCATGCGCTCAATCCTCATTCACATGGCGCGGAGGAGTTTCCGCGGCAGGTGCAGGAACTTCAGCACTGGGTGTCGGGCATCGAACTTCCTGCCGGTCATCCATATCGCAATATCATGGCGCTTCCAAAGGGCAGCAGCAGTCCGCAATTGTGGATTTTGGGAAGCTCGGACTACGGCGCGCAGTTGGCCGCGCATTTCGGCCTTCCTTATGCGTACGCTTATTTCTTCACGGAAGGAGCGGGTGTCGAACAGGCCTTGAACCTATATCGCAGGAATTATCGGCCTAGCGAACGCTATCCCCGCCCGCAGGCGACGATCTGTGTTTGGGCACTGGCCGCTGACACCGAAAGCGAGGCACTGCGCTTGCTTAAGACCCGGGAATATTGGCGAGCGGGGTTTGAGAAGGGCTTGAGGCTGCCGCTGGAGTCCCCGGAGCAGGCTGCCGCCTATCCGTACAGCGACGCGGAACGCGTCATGATCGACAAGCTCCGCGCCAAGGCGTTGGTGGGCGACGCCCCCCAAGTCGCCGATAAGCTGAATGCATTGGCGCGTAAACTAGAACTGGACGAGATCGTCATCAACACTTGGACTTTCGATGCGGCCGCGCGGCGACATTCGTATCAGCTCTTGGCTGAAGCATTCGGCTTAAGCTTCTTGGCAGGCGCGACCCAATGAGTTCGATTCAATCGGTGAGCGTCATCAGAACCGCCCGGCTCGATTTGCGTGAATTGGACTTTGGCGATGCGGAATTTATTTTGGAACTTTTGAACGAGGATGGATTTATCCGCTTCATCGGCGACAAGGGAGTCAGGACGCTCAGCGATGCCCGCAACTATATTCACCAAGGTCCGATGGACAGCTATGGGCGCAATGGATTCGGCTTGTATGCTGCCTGCCTGCGCGATGGGACGCCGATTGGGATTTGCGGCCTGGTCAAGCGCGAAGGACTGAATGATCCCGACGTAGGATTTGCGTTTCTGTCCCGATACCGGTCTCTGGGGTATGCCGTGGAATCCGCGGCCGCGGTTCTCGCTCACGCCAGGAACTCGCTGCGCATCGAGCGAGTGGTGGCGATTACGTCCCCCGATAACTGGCCGTCAATCGCCGTTCTGGAAAAAATTGGCCTGAAATTCGAGCGCATGATTCGTCTCGTCGACCACAGTCCTGAGCTCAAGCTATTCGGCTCGGCACATAACTGACCGGGCGTTAACCAACTGCAATATCGCGGAGATCTCTATGCATCCCTTCCCGCATCAATACACCGTCAACGCTTCTGTCCGTCCCGACGGCGATGTACCGCTATCCACTGAGGGCGTTCGAATCATCGAATCCTCGCCGCCCAAGGAATTCGATGGCCCCGGCAATCAGTGGTCGCCCGAAGGCCTGTTGACTGCGTCCGTCGCCGACTGTTTCGTCCTAGGCTTCAGGGCTATCGCAACCGCGTCGAAATTCTCCTGGCACCGGCTCGAGGCGCGCACTCAAGGAACGCTGGACCGGGTCGAAGGCAAGATGCGCTTCACGCGCTTCGACACGCACGCCAAGCTGCACGTCGCGGCGGGCGCTGATGTCGAGCGGGCAAAAAAACTTCTGGAAAAAGCCGAGAGCAGCTGCCTGGTCTCCAACTCGCTCAACAGTGAGCGGCATCTGACCATGGAAGTAGTGACCGGCTGAACAACGCGTCGTCATGGACTCCCTCATCGCTGCCGCTGCTCGCGCCCTTGCCGCGGGCGACGCGCTCGGCGCACTCAGGCGAGTTGCTCTGCGCGACGACCCGCCTGCACTGGCCCTGCGCGGGATCGCCATGGCTCAACTCGGCGAGCATCCGCTCGCCCGGGCGCTCCTGCGGCGCGCTGCGCGCGGTTTCGGCGCCCACGAGGAGCTCTCGCGTGCTCGCTGCGTGGTCGCCGAGGCCGAGGTGGCGCTGGCAATGCGTGACCTCAGCGGCGCGCCGCGCTCTCTAGCCGCGGCGGCGTCCACACTGGAGGCGCGGGGCGATCGCGCCAACGCACTGCAGGCGCGGCTGATTGCGGCTCGCCGACTCTTGCTCTTGGGTCGCTTTGACGAAGCCAGGACCGCGCTGGCACGCCTCGATGCGCGTGGACTGCCGCCCGCGTCGGAAGCGATCGCTGAGCTGACCGCAGCCGAGCTCGAGCTGCGTTCACTGCGCGCCGGTCCGGCGCAGGCGGCGTTCGCGCGTGCGCACGAGGCGCTCGCGCGTGCGCACGCGGCGGCCGTTCGTGCTCGCGTGCCGGCGCTCCTGGCCGAAGTGGGAGAAGTGTGGGCTGCGCTCGATCGTCCCGCGGCTCGGCGCCTCGCCGGCGGTAGTGATCAGACGCTGCGCCTGCAAGAGGTCGCAGCGCTCTTTGACTCGGGCGCGCTCGTGGTTGACGCATGCTCTCGTGGACTGCGATGCGGCGCCGCGTGGCGGCCGTTGGCGCAGCGGCCCGTGCTGTTCAAGTTGGCGCGCGCGCTCGCCGAGGCGTGGCCTGGTGAGGTCGATCGGCAAACCTTGATTGCGCGCGCGTTCGGCATGCGTCGCCCCAACGAGTCGCACCGAGCGCGTCTGCGAGTCGAGATCGGCCGGCTGCGCGGGCTCTGCGTGTCGTTGGCGCGCATTGAGGCCACAAGCCGAGGCTTCGTCATCCGGCCGTCCGGCGTGGGCGTCGTCGTGTTAGCCCCGCCGATCGACGGCGATCAGGGGTCGCTGATGGCGCTGTTGTCCGACGGAGAAGCCTGGTCGACCTCGGCCCTGGCGTTGGCGCTCGGAGCCAGTCAGCGTACCGTCCAGCGCTCACTCGTCGAGCTCGAAGCTGCCAGACGGGTGCACTCGATTGGGCGGGCGCGGGCGCGCCGTTGGCTGTCGCCGCCGCTGGCAGGTTTCACGACAATTTTGTTACTACCTGACGCGCTGTCGTTTGAATAGAGTTGTGTTGCGGCGCCTATTCCCGAGGTGCGTAAGGAGCTAGCCATGTCCCCTAAAACTACAAAATTCGGATCTCAGGAGAAGGTGCGTGCGGCCAAGATCGTGCGTGAATATGGCCCCTTCGTCGGCGGCGCACGCGTACACGGCGTCAGCCACGATGGCCGCCATGTCTGGGCCGCCATCGGCACCCGGCTCGTCGCCTTCGATCCCGAGAGCGGCGAGACGACACGCTCGCTTGAGCGGGCCAGCGACGCCGGCACCGCCTTTGACGGAACGTACCTTTATCAGATTGCCGAGGCGCGTATCGACAAGATCGATCCCGCCACCGGCGAGGTGGTGGCGTCGATTCCTGCGCCCGGCAGCGGCAGCGATTCGGGGCTGGCCTGGGCCGAGGGGAGTCTCTGGGTTGGGCAGTACCGAGATCGTAAGATTCACCAGATCGATCCCAATACCGGTGCAGTCAAGCGGACGATCGAATCGAATCGTTTCGTCACCGGCGTGACTTGGGTAGACGGCGAGTTGTGGCACGGGACCTGGGAGGGGGATGCGAGCGATATCCGTCGAATCAACCCCGATACGGGCGCCGTGCTCGAACGCCTGGAAATGCCTCCCGGCATGGGCGTCAGCGGGCTCGAGTCCGACGGGGCGGACCTGTTTTATTGCGGCGGTGGATCGAGCGGAAAGGTCCGGGCCGTTCGGCGTCCGGGATAGATTCAGTACCGTCAATAAAACGCGGCGTGGTACGAGACCACACCGCGTGGCCTGGATATTCCGAAGGCTAGAGCCTGGAAGTATTCGGGCGGCGCGCCGGGGAAAACGAGGGCCGGATCTGCCAAGAAACCGAATCGTAGTAAGCCGGCTCGCCCAGCACCACGCAGCCGGCAGCGGCATTTTCCCGAAGAATGCGCAGCGCTTCATTCATGAGACGCCCGCCGACGCCACGGCCTTGATACGACGGCAGAACGGAAATGGGGCCAAGACCACACCAGCCCGGCGTGCCGTCGGATACGGATACGGGGGACGCGGCAACGTGGCCTATTATGTTGGCCTCGGCCACTGCAACGAGCGAGACCAACAGATGTCCGGCTTCGCGCAACGCATGGACGATGAACTGCTCGTTGTGGCCCGAGTGCGGTGCATTCAAAAATGCCGAAATCGTCACGGCCTCAATCGCCGGCGCATCGGCTGGGATCTCGTTTCTGATTTCGATGTTCATCAAATCGCTCGTCACTGCGCGGCCCTAAAAAAACAAGGGCCCATCAGAGGGCCCTTGATTCGCCATCGATCGCGCCGATTTCAGTCATCCATCAAGAAACTGCGCAGCTGCTCGCTGCGGCTGGGATGGCGCAGCTTGCGCAACGCCTTGGCTTCTATCTGACGGATCCGCTCACGCGTGACATCAAACTGCTTGCCGACTTCTTCGAGCGTGTGATCGGTGTTCATGTCGATGCCGAAACGCATGCGCAAGACCTTGGCTTCACGGGGTGTCAGCTGCGCCAGAACCGAATGCGTGGTTTCGCGCAGGCTTTCCGTGGTCGCGGAATCGATCGGCGAGGATACCGAGGTATCCTCGATGAAATCGCCCAAGTGCGAATCCTCATCATCTCCGATGGGGGTTTCCATGGAAATCGGTTCCTTGGCGATCTTCAGCACCTTGCGAACCTTGTCTTCGGGCATTTCCATGCGCACCGCGAGTTCTTCAGGGGTCGGCTCGCGTCCCATCTCCTGGAGCATTTGACGGGAGATGCGGTTCAGCTTGTTGATGGTTTCGATCATGTGCACCGGAATGCGGATGGTGCGCGCCTGGTCGGCAATGGAGCGGGTGATTGCCTGGCGAATCCACCAGGT
>Ga0210398_10001623_pt1 | contig 22851 bp, 23 predicted proteins | sample IncBWC4OmetaG_FD_161047 | JGI IMG/M metagenome (GOLD analysis project Ga0210398, IMG submission 161047) | Forest soil microbial communities from Barre Woods Harvard Forest LTER site, Petersham, Massachusetts, United States - Inc-BW-C-4-O | ecosystem: Environmental > Terrestrial > Soil >...
GTGAAGGGCTGCCGTATCATTCGCGCCCCGCATCGGGCGGGTGTGCCATGAGCCCCGACCCGGTCGAGAAAACTGTCGCAAGTTATTGATCGGAGAGGTGGCCGAGCGGTCGAAGGCGCTGGACTGGAATTCCAGTAACATCTCAACGGGTGTTCGTGGGTTCGAATCCCACCCTCTCCGCCACCCGTCCTCATCAGGTTCTGAAGCGGCGGCACCCCTTGCCGCGGGTTGACCGCGCAGCTGCGGTGGCGGCACAGAGCGCGCTGATGATCCCATGGGCGCCAGCGCGCGTGAGGCGCAACCGTTGCGGTTGAAGTTGTTCTTTTTTAGCCGTGACGCCGATGGGACTGTGGATGAGCGGACGCGGCTCGTCGACCCTCAGGTCGAATTGCTGCGGGATGTCCCTGCGACGGTTGGCGCAGAGCTGGTGATCGGCGTCGAAGCCCGACTGCCACTGCGAATGTCAGCGTGTGAGCGCGCAGGTGTACCCCACAGCGCCGAGCCTCGCGCTGCTCATCGCCAGTGCACCGCTGCACCGCTGCACCGCGACCGCCGCGTGGAGCGCTCCGGGTCTCTGGATGGCGAGGCGGCTCAGTATGTTAGGCGAGCGCGCAGCGGCCGCGGCCGCGGCCAGAAGAGCGGCCGGCCTGTGATAGCATCGCCGCGTCCGACCCAAGGCTTGAAGCTGAACCCTCGGACCTCAATCTGAGGCTACGATCATGGTGGCCCGCATCGGTTTCTCCGCGACGACCAGTCGTGAATCCCGTCAGGGCCGGAAGGCAGCAGCGGCAGCGGCGATGTCGGGTGCCGGAGCTCAAGCTGGTGCGGGCCGCCTCCAGTATCCGCGTTGCTGAGGAGCCGCATGAGCTATACCGCGCTGGCGCGCAAGTGGCGACCCAAGAAATTCTCCGAGCTCGTCGGTCAGGAGCACGTGCGCCGCGCACTGGTGAACGCTCTCGCCAGCGGACGCGTGCATCACGCGTTTCTGTTCACCGGCACGCGTGGGGTGGGCAAGACCACCATCGCGCGCATCTTCGCCAAGTGCCTCAATTGCGAGACCGGTGTGAGCGCCGAGCCGTGCGGCGTCTGCGCCAGCTGCCGTGAGATCGATGCCGGGCGCTTTCCCGATCTGATCGAAGTGGACGCGGCCTCGCGCACCAAGGTCGACGACACGCGCGAGCTGCTCGACAACGTGCAGTACTCCCCGGCGCGCGGCCGCTACAAGGTCTACCTGGTCGACGAAGTGCACATGCTCTCCGCGCACTCGTTCAATGCGCTGCTGAAGACCCTGGAAGAGCCGCCACCGCACGTGAAGTTCCTGCTCGCGACCACCGACCCGCAGAAGCTGCCGGTGACGGTGCTGTCGCGCTGCCTGCAGTTCAATCTGAAGCGCCTGCCGGTCGCCGAGATTGCCGCGCACCTCGAGCGCATCCTGACCGCGGAGAGCATCGCTTACGAGGCCGCAGCGCTCACACTGCTGGCACAGGCGGCCGATGGCAGCATGCGCGATGCACTCTCGCTGCTCGATCAGCTGATCGCTTTCGGCGCGGGGCGCGCGGGCGAAACCGAGGCGCGCGGCATGCTCGGCACGGTGGCGCGCGATCAGGTGCTGCGCCTCGCGGAGACGCTTGCGAGCGCGGACAGCAGTGCGCTCATGCGCTGCGCACGCGCACTCGAGGAATTCTCGCCCGACTACGCCCAGGTGCTGGATGAACTCGCCGGGCTGCTGGTGCGCGTCGGCCTGCGACAGGCAGTGGCGGATTACGCGGGCGACGAACTGTACGCGCCGGAGCTGCTGGACAAGCTGGCACAGGCCCTGGCACCCGAGGACGTGCAGCTCTACTACCAGACCGCGATCATCGGCCGGCGCGACCTGCCGCTGGCCCCTGATCCCAAGAGCGGCTTCGAGATGACCCTGCTGCGCATGCTCGCCTTCCGCCCGGCAGGCAGCAGCGTGCGCGCAGCGCAGGAGGGCGCCGCAGTGCCTGCGGCGCCCGCTGCGCCGGCCGCCCACGCTGCTGCCGTCGCCGGCGGCACAGCGGCAGCGGCGTCTGCCACGGACGGCTGGGCGGCTATCATCGGCCAGCTGGAGCTCACCGGGGCGGCGCGCCAGCTGGCGAGCCACTGCACCTTCATCGGCCACCAGGGCGCGGTCGTGCGCCTCGCGCTCGACCCGCGCAACCAGCTGGTGCGAACGCCGGCCACCGAGGAGAAGCTCGCCCAGGCGTTGTCACGCCATTTTGGCGAGCGCGTCAGGCTCGAGTTTCAGGCCGGCGAGGGCGCGGCCGAGACGCCGGCCCAGGCCCAGCGACGTGCCTCGGACGCGGAACTGTCCGCGGCGCGGCATGCCTTCGAGGCCGACCCGGCGGTCAAGAATCTGCGCGAGCGCTTTGGTGCGACGGTGCTGCCGGAGAGCGTGCGCCCGGTAAAATGACTCATTCGAAACCAGTGGCGCGCGGCGCCTGAGGCATCTCCCATGCGGGGCAACTTCAACAATCTGATGAAACAGGCGCAGGCCATGCAGGCCAACATGCAGAAGGCGCAGGCCGAGATCGTCAACATCGAGGTGGTGGGCGAGGCCGGCGGCGGCATGGTCAAGGTCACCATGAACGGTCGTCACGAGGTCAAACGCGTGCAGATCGAACCGGCGGTGAGCGGTGAGGACCGCGAGATGCTCGAGGACCTGATCGCGGCGGCTGCCAACGATGCGGTACACAAGGTCGAGGCGCGCGTGCAGGAGAAGATGGCGAGTGTGACCGCAGGCATGCAGCTGCCGCCGGGAATGAAGCTGCCCTTCTGAGCGGATGAAGCATTCGCCACAGCTCGCCCGGCTCATCGATGCGTTGCGGACGCTGCCGGGGGTGGGCCCCAAGAGCGCCCAGCGCATGGCCTTCCATCTGCTGCAGGAGGGCCGACCGGGCGCGCGCGCGCTCACTAGTGCGCTCGCCGCGGCGCTCGAGTCGGTCGCGCGCTGCCGTCGCTGCCGCATGCTGACCGAGGGTGAGCTGTGCGTCATCTGCTCCGCACCGCAGCGCGAGACCGCGCTGCTGTGCGCGGTCGAGTCGCCGGCGGATGTGGTCGCGATCGAGTCCTCGGGCAGCTACCGCGGGCGCTATTTCGTGCTCATGGGCCATCTGTCACCGCTCGACGGCATCGGGCCCGAGCAGCTGGGCGTGCGCGAGCTGGAGGCGATCCTGGCCGAGGGCGCGGTACGCGAGCTGATTCTCGCCACCAACTCCACCGTCGAGGGCGAAGCGACCGCGCACTTTCTGGGCGAACTCGCGGCGCGGCGCGGCATCCGCGCCAGCCGCATCGCACACGGCGTGCCCCTCGGCGGCGAACTCGAATATGTCGACGGCAGCACGCTGGCGCACGCGCTCGCCGGGCGGCAGTCCGTCGGCTGAACGCTCAGCGGCCGCGCGCGCTCAACTCCGCACGCAACCGCCGCAGCCGTCGGTAGCTCTCGTAGCGGCGCGCGTGCAGCGCACCGCTCTCGGCAGCCGCGCGCACCGCACAGCCCGGCTCGCGCAGGTGGCGGCAGTCGCTGAAGCGGCAGCCCGGCGCGAGGCGCGCGATCTCCGGAAAGCCGAGCGAGCGCTCATCGAGCGCATCGAGCGCGGGTGCAAAGTCGCGTACCCCCGGCGAGTCGATCAGGCCGGCACCGCCCGGCAGCTCGAACAATCGCGCGGCGGTGGTGGTGTGGCGGCCTTCCTCGGCGCGCACCAGCTCGCCGATGGCAATGTCCAGCCCGGGCAGCAGACAGCGCACCAGTGAGGACTTGCCGACTCCCGATTGGCCGACCAGCGCTGCCAACGTGGCGGGCTTGAGCACGGCGCGCAGCTCCTCGAGTCCGGTGCCGCTGCTGGCGGATACGCGCAGCGCGCCGTAGCCGGCGCTGGCGTAGGCGGCCAGCTCCCCCTCCAGCGCCGGGCCCTCGCCGAGATCGCACTTGTTCACCACGAGCGTGGCAGAGATGGCGGCGGCGGTGGCGGCGGCCAGATAGCGGTCGACGACGAACAGGTCCGGAACGGGCAGCGGGGCCAGCACGACCAGCAGGTCGGTGAGGTTCGCGACTACGGCCTCCGCGCCGGCGCGCAGATTGGAGCGCCACAGCGCGTTGCGGCGCGGCAGTACCTCGAGCACGTGCACCTCGTCGTGGCGCGCATCGAGGCTGCAGCGCACCTGGTCGCCGCACACCGCACCCAGCGCCCGCCCGAACGGCCGCGCCTTGAGTTCCTGGCCATCGGCGCCGCGTACCAGCAGGTGGCGGCCGAAGGTCGCAGTGACGCGCGCCAGCAGCGTCGGTTTCACCGGGGAGGTCCCGCCGGCGGCGTCTGCTACACTGCCTTCAACGCGTTTTTTCTGCACCACGAGCGACACGCTACCACCGCGCACGCCGACATGCCGAGCGCTGACTATCTCATCTGGATCGACTTGGAGATGACGGGCCTGAAGCCCGATCAGGACTCCATCATCGAGATTGCCACGGTGGTCACTGACCGGGATCTGGCAATCGTCGCCGAAGGCCCGGGGCTCGCGATCCATCAGAGCGATGAGGTGCTGGCGCGCATGGACGAGTGGAATCAGCGCCAGCATGGCTCCTCGGGTCTGCTGGCGCGGGTGCGGGCGAGCCGCATCAGCGTCGGTGAGGCGCAGCAACGCACGCTCGAGTTCCTCGCGCCGCTGGTGACCGCCGGCAGTTCACCGATGTGCGGCAACAGCATCTGTCAGGACCGCCGCTTCCTCGCCCGCTCGATGCCCGAGCTCGAGCACTTCTTCCATTACCGCAACCTCGACGTCAGCACCCTCAAGGAACTGGCGCGTCGCTGGGCGCCGGCGGTCGCGGACAGCTTCGCTAAGCAGGGGTCGCATCTGGCGCGCGAGGACGTGCTCGAGTCGATCCGCGAGCTCAGACACTACCGCGCGCGGCTGTTCGCGCAGCAGTACTCCGGCGGCGGCGGTTCGTGACGGCGCTGCTCAGCCATCGCGGCGGCTGTCATTGCGGTGCGGTCGCCTTCGAGGTGGACGCGCCCGCGCAGGTGACGGTGAGCGAGTGCAACTGTTCGATCTGCCGCATGAGCGGCTATCTGCATCTGATCGTGCCGCAGGCGCGTTTCCGGCTGCTGCGCGGTGCTGACAGCCTGACGACCTACACCTTCAACACCGGCACCGCGCGCCACCTGTTCTGCCGTCACTGCGGCGTAAAATCCTTCTACGTGCCGCGCTCCAACCCCGACGGCTACAGCGTCAACGTGCGCTGTCTCGAGCCGGGCACGTTCGAGCACGTGACCATCGAGCCATTCGACGACAACGACCGCGCGGCTTCCGAGGCGCACATCCGTCACCGCTCACTGGGCTGAGTCAGCCGCTGAGGCGGCCTTCTTGTCCGCCGGCTGCGCCAGGAACAGCCAGGTCTCCACCACCGTATCGGGATTGAGCGACATGCTCTCGATCCCCTGCTCGAGCAGCCAGCGCGCCAGGTCCGGGTGGTCGGAGGGACCCTGGCCGCAGATGCCGACGTACTTGCCGCGGCGCCGGCAGGCGCTGATGGTCATCGACAGCAGCTGGCGCACCGCCTCGTCGCGCTCATCGAAGTGCTTGGCGACGATGGCGGAGTCGCGGTCGAGTCCCAGCGTCAGCTGCGTCATGTCGTTGGAGCCAATTGACATGCCATCGAAGTGGTCGAGGAACTTGTCGGCGAGCAGGGCGTTGCTGGGCAGCTCGCACATCATGATCACGGTGAGCCCCTGCTCGCCGCGCTTGAGTCCGTTCGCGGCCAGAAGCTCGGTCACCTGCCGTGCCTCCAGCAGCGTGCGCACGAACGGCACCATGAGCTGCACGTTCGTCAGCCCCATGTCCTCGCGCACCCGCTTGATGGCCTGACACTCGAGCTCGAAGCACGGGCGGAAGCTCTCATCGACGTAGCGCGCCGCACCGCGGAAGCCGAGCATCGGGTTCTCCTCGTGCGGCTCGTAGCGCGCCCCGCCGATGAGGTTGGCGTACTCGTTGGACTTGAAATCCGACAGCCGCACGATCACCGGCTGCGGTGCAAAGGCGGCGGCGATCTGGGCGATGCCCTCGGCGAGCTTCTCGACGTAGAAGCGCACCGGGTCGGCGTAACCTGCCATCTGCGCGCGGATCTGCTCCTGCAGCTCGGAGTCGAGGCGCTCGAACTCCAGCAGCGCACGCGGGTGCACGCCGATCATGCGGTTGATGATGAACTCGAGCCGCGCCAGCCCCACCCCGTGGTTGGGGATGCCGGCGAAGTCGAAGGCGCGGTCGGGGTTGCCGACGTTCATCATGATCTTGACGGGGATCTTCGGCAGCGTGTCCAGCTCGACCTGCTTGCGCTCGAACTGCAGCAGTCCCTCGTAGACGTGGCCGGTTTCGCCTTCGGCGCACGACACGGTCACTTCCTGACCTTCGCGGATTTTCTGCGTTGCATCGCCGCAGCCGACCACCGCCGGAATACCGAGCTCGCGGGCGATGATCGCGGCGTGACAGGTGCGCCCGCCACGGTTGGTGACGATGGCCGCCGCGCGCTTCATCACCGGCTCCCAGTCAGGATCGGTCATGTCGGCGACCAGTACGTCGCCCGACTGCACGCGCGCCATCTCGGAGGCGTCGCGAATCACGCGCGCAGGTCCCGCGCCGATGCGCTGGCCGATGCTGCGCCCGATGGCCAGCACGCGCGAGTGACTCTTGAGCGTGTAGCGCTGGATGGTGCGGCCGGCGCGGCTCTGCACCGTCTCGGGCCGCGCCTGCAGGATGTAGATCTCGCCGTTGGTGCCGTCCTTGGCCCACTCGATATCCATCGGCCGGCCGTAGTGCTCCTCGATGATGAGCGCCTGGCGGGCGAGGGTGATGAGATCCTGGTCCTCGAGGCAGAAGCGCCGCCGCTCGGCGGCCGCGACTTCGATCGTCTGCACCCGCTCGGCGGAGCCCGCCGGCGCATAGACCATCTTCACCGCCTTGCCGCCGAGGTTGCGGCGTACGATCGGCAGCTTGCCGGCGCGCAATGCCGGCTTGTAGAGATAGAACTCGTCCGGGTTGACCGCGCCTTGCACCACGGTCTCGCCCAGCCCCCAGGAGGCGGTGATGAACACCACGTCGCGGAAGCCCGAGTCGGTATCGAGCGTGAACATCACGCCGCTGGCGCCGAGGTCGCTGCGCACCATGTGCTGCACGCCGGCCGAGAGCGCCACCGCGCTGTGATCGAAACCCTGATGCACGCGGTAGGAGATGGCGCGGTCGTTGAACAGCGAGGCGAACACTTCATGCATCGCCTTGAGTACCGGCGCCTCGCCGCGCACGTTGAGAAAGGTCTCCTGCTGCCCGGCGAACGAGGCCTCGGGCAGGTCCTCGGCGGTGGCGGAGGAGCGCACCGCCACCGCGCTGTCGCTGCCCATCTTGTGCAGCTGCGCGCTCACCGCCGCGCCGAAGGCCGGCGGCAGGGGCGTCGCGAGGATCCACTGGCGGATGCGCGCGCCGCTCGCGGCAAGCTTGGCGACGTCCTCGACGTCGAGCCCGGCGAGCTCGCTGCGGATGCGCTCATCGAGGCCGCCCTGCTTGAGGAACTCGCGGTAGGCGTGCGCCGTGGTGGCGAAGCCACCCGGAACCCGCACGCCGAGATTGGCGAGCGAGCTGATCATTTCGCCGAGCGAGGCGTTCTTGCCGCCGACGCGCTCGACGTCGCGCATGCCGAGTTCGCCGAACGGGATCACATAGTCGTTCAAGGGTGCCTCTGCGGGTGAGACCGCTGGCAGGCGCTTGCTACCCTGCGCGCGCGGTGAAACACTGCGAACTCCTCCTGCCGGCCCTGCCTAGGTCGCCTGAAGCCGTGAGCCGTCGAACCGTTTTCTTCGTCTCGGACCAGACGGGTGTGACCGCGGAAACGCTGGGCCACAGCCTGATGACGCAATTCGAGGGCCTGGAATTTCGGCCGGTGACTTTGCCATTTGTGTCGAGCCTTGACAAGGCGCACGAGGTGGTCCGGCGCATCAACCGCGCCGGCGAAGAAGCCGGCCTGCGTCCGATCGTGTTCAGCACGCTGGTGCAGGACGATCTGCGCGACGTGGTTATGACAGCCAACGCGCTGTTTCTCGATCTGTTCTCGTTTGTTGGTCCGCTGGAGCGTGAGCTCAACACGCGCTCCACGCACCGCGCCGGCCGTGCGCACGGCATCGCCGACCTCGCGGTCTACACCACGCGCATCAACGCCACCAACTTCGCGCTCGCCAACGACGACGGCACTGGCGGCGACTACGCGCATGCCGACGTGGTGCTGGTGGGCGTATCGCGCGTCGGCAAGACGCCGACCTGCGTTTACATGGCGTTGCAGTACGGGGTGTTCGCTGCCAACTATCCGCTCACCGAGGACGACCTCGAAGCCGCTAAGCTGCCGGCGCGCCTCGAGGGTTTCCGCCACAAGCTCTACGGTCTCACCATCAAGCCGGAGCGTCTGCAACAGATCCGCACCGAGCGGCGTCCCGAGAGCCGCTACGCCTCGCGCGCGCAGGTACAGTACGAACTGCGTGCGGCGGAGGCGCTGTTCAGCCGTTATGCGATCCCCTCGCTCGATACCACCGAGTGCTCGATCGAGGAAATCGCCAGCCGCATTCTCAACACCACCGGCATCGAGCGGCGCCTGCGCCCCTGACGGGGCGTCAGGCTGCTCAACTGTCTATTGTCGCACGCAGCAGCCGCACGGTGGGCTGAATCGCGGGTCGCACGAAAATTGCAGGGCGCGGCGTGGCGCGAAAGTGTGCAAATTCGCACGCGGATCACACTTGCCTCGCAAGCTTCGTGCGTTATAGTCGGTGCGTGCTGCTCGCTGACACACAGACGATCGTTTCCTGGCGCGCCAGTCCGCGCAGCTTCGTCGCGCTCATGGGTCTGTACGAGAGCAACTTCATCCGCCTCGGCTGGCTGGCGGGCGATCTCGAGGCGCTCAGCGGCCGGCGCGTCTCGGTAGTGCGCGGAGACTGTGACCTCGTTCTCAGCGTGACCGAGCGTTCGCCCTACACCAGCACCGTGACGCTCACCTATCTGATCGCCGCCGCACAGGGCGCGCAGCAGTATCCGGACATGCGCGTGCGCATCTACCACGATGCCCACCTGGTGGAGGCGCAGCAGTGGGCGGACGGTCACACTCAGCCGGTACTGCGTGCGCTGCGCGGCTGCGCGGAGCGTGAACTGGATCAGCGCTGGGCACGTAACATGATGTTAAATAAATGGCTGGAATACTGCGTGGAGCGAGGTCATCGCTTCTCATCCCAGCCGGAGGTCCGCGCCGGCGCATGAGGAGCGGCGGTCCCCCGCCGCATCACTCATGAAGGCGTTGCGACAACTAGGCTTTCTCAAGCTCAGCCTGCGGCAGGATGCCGTCACTCCCGAGGAAGACCATCGGGTGCTGGAGCTATTCCGCAATCGCGCGGAACTGAAAAAAGCCTACGGCGAGCTGCAGGACGAATCCTTCCGCCTCAAGGATCTGATCAAGCAGCAGGAAGGCGCCACGCAGCGCGTGCAGGAGATGCTGAGCACGCTCGAGGGGCGCCTCGGCGCCACCGCCTCCGCCTATCCGGCGCTGGTGTTCTACCAGCTGCGCAAACTGTGGCAGTCAGGGCGCGAGCTCATCACCCGCTTCGTGGCAGATCTGGTGCGCCAGCAAGACGAGCGCGAGCGCCGCGCGCACCTCGCTCAGCACAACCGTCAGCAGTTCGCGCGCCGCCAGGCCGCGCAGGGACAGGTGCAGGCGGCGCAGGGCCTGCACGCCGAGGCCAACGCCCAGGTAGCCGCGCTGGAAAACGAGCGCGCCAGCCTGCAGCGCTTCTGGCATTACTTCAAGCGCCGCGCGCTCGAGCAGCGCATCAACGCGGCGCAGGCGGCGCTGGAGAGCGCGGCGAACGGACTCGGTCAGGCACAGCTCGAGCTGGAACAGATCGAGCGCGAGAACCCGCCCGAGTTTCCCGGGCTGTCACTGTCGGCGCGCCGCGCGATCAATCTTGCCGCGATTGCCTACGCCGAGGTGCTGTGCCTGCGGCTCACCGAGATGAAGACGCCACTCGTCAGCCTGGCGCGCGATGCCACCGGTCGGCGCGAGTGTGGCGATGACTACGGTACGCCGAAGGAATGCGTGCTGCTCATGGGACAGATCGCGCGCGCGCACATGCTGATCGGCGAGACCGGCACCATGGGGCAGGAGATCCGTGCCTGCAGCGAGCGCCTCAAGCGCGTGGCGCGCTACCGCAACGCCCAGGACAGCACGCCGCAGACCGACTCGCTGGCCTTCGCCGAGGGCGATATCCTCGAGGCCGGACCGCTCGGCACGATCGCCGGTCAGATCCCCAACGTGCTGGCCGAGGATACCTGGGACCTGTTCCGCATCCTGTTGCGCTGAAAAGCGGCGCGCGCCTCAGCTGACGCGTGCGGTCTTCTGCTGCGGCGTCGGCCGCGCGCCCGTCACCATGTCCACCATGACCTGCGTGGCCTGATCGAGCACCACATCGGCGGCGTCGTCCTTGGAGTCATCCTTGGACTTCTCCAGCTCCTCGACGGTCTTGAACGGCGGCAGATTCTTGGCCAGGCGCCGGCTGTTCTCGCGATCGAGGCGCTCCTTGTCGACGCGCGCGCGCTCTTCGCGCCGCTCCTTGAGGTTGAGCGACACGCTGTGCTGCTCGCGCACCGTATCGATCGCGGCGATGTCCGAGATCAGCCACTTGTAGTCCGGATCATGCTGTGCGCGCGCGTCCTCCTCCATCGCCAGCGTCTGTGCGGGCGGGGCCCCGGCAGAGGTGTTGCTGGTCTTGAAGGGCACGCCGGCGATGCGATCCCAGGGGAGCGCCGACTCGAGCGCGCTCTCGCCCACTTCCTTGGTGTCGAGCACCGAGGCGAGCGCCACGTCCGGCTCGACGCCGCGGTGCTGGGTGCTCTCGCCGGTCACGCGGTAGAACTTGCCCATGGTGATCGTCAGCTGGCCGTTCTTCTCCGAAGAAGAGCGGTCGAGCGGCACCAGGCTCTGCACCGTGCCCTTGCCGAAGGTGGTCTGGCCGAGGATCAGTCCGCGGTGATAGTCCTGGATAGCGCCGGCGAAAATCTCGGACGCTGAGGCGCTCAGGCGGTCCACCAGCACCGCGAGCGGACCGTCATAGGCGGGACCTGCCTCGGGGTCATCCAGCACTTCCAGCCGCCCGGAGGTCTCGCGCAGCTGCACCACCGGTCCGTGATCGATGAACAGGCCGGTGAGTGCGGTGGCTTCCGGCAGATAGCCGCCGCCGTCGTTGCGCAAATCGAGCACCAGGCCATCGATGTTCTGCGCCTTGAGTTCGGTCACGAGCTTCAGCACGTCACGCGTGGTGCTCTTGCAGTCCTGACCATTGTTGTTCTCGCACTCGGTGTCCTCGTAGAACCCGGGCACGGTGATCACGCCGATCTTGAGCGTGCGGCCATTGCGCGCGATGGTCTTGACGTCCTTGTGCGCCGCCTGTGCCTCGAGCGTCACGCGGTTGCGGGTGAATTCCAACACTTTCTCACCGGTGCCGGGGGCCGCGCCGGCCGGCAGAATCTGCAGCCGCACATCGGTACCGGCCTTGCCGCGGATGAGCTGCACCACATCGTCGAGGCGCCAGCCGATGACGTCGGTGAAGTTGCCTTCGTGTCCCTGGCCCACGCCGATGATGCGGTCGTTGATCTTGAGCGTGCCGGCGGTGGCGGCGGGACCGCCCTCGAGCACGTTCATGATGGTGACGTAGTCATCCTGCTGGGTGAGTGATGCGCCGATGCCCTCGTAGTTGAGGCTCATGGCGATGCGGTACTCCTCGGAGCTGCGCGGCGAGAAGTAGCTCGAATGCGGGTCAAAGGCGCGCGCGTACGCGTTCATGAGGTTCTCGAACACGTCTTCGCTGCTCACCTGGTCGACGCGCTTCAACACGCGCTCATAGCGCTTGCGCAGGATGTCGGCAGCCTCCGGCCAGGTCTTGCCGGTGAGCATCAGCGACAGCGCATCGTTTTTCACGCGCTTGCGCCACAGCTCGTCCATGGTGGCCTGATCAGCCGGCCAGGGCGCATGCGTGCGGTCGAACTCGAACGACTCGTTCAGCGTCCAGTCCGGCTCGGTGTTAAGCAGTGCGATGGCGTGCTGAATGCGCTCGCGGTTGCGCTGCTGGAAGCGTGCGAAGATCAGATAGGCCGGGTCGATGTTGCCGGTGCGGATCATGTCGCCGAACTGCAGCCGGTAGGTGCCGAAGGCGTCGATGTCGCTGGCGGTAAAGTAGCTGCGCTGGCCGTCGAGGAACTCCAGGTAGCGCTGGTAGATCGTGTCGGACATCTTGTCGTCGATGGCCGCGCGACTGTAGTGCTGGTCCTCCAGAATGCGTCCCACTTTGCGGGCAGTGGCGCGCTGGCCTTCGGTTGGCGCGATCGCCCCCGGCGGCAGCGCCACGGTGCTGGCCGGTGCGCGCACCGAACCGGCAAGGGCGAGGGCAAGAACCGAGACGGCGGCGGCGGTGATCCAGCCGGAGGATGGGCGCAGGGGTGAGGGCATCGTGGAGCTCATGGCTTTCGTTAGACTCTTAGAGTAAGGCTAGAGCGGCCAGTTCGCACTTAGCAAGTACGGTTCTCACAGCATGCGTCCTCTAGCAGCACTTCTGGCCATCCTGGCGGGTTCCGCGGTCGCCCTGGCCACCGGGCTCATCATGACCGGAATTGTCATACTGTTCCTGTCGGCCGACCAACGGCGCTTCGCGCCCGAGCAGGCCGCGCTGCTGCGTGCCATCGTGATTTTCACGGCTTTCGCCGCGATTGCCGTCGGCAGCTTCTACGCCGAGCAGCGCCAGCGCCCCTGGCGCCTGGCAGCCCACGCGGCGATGCTGGCGATGTTCGCCGTCACGGTCTGGCTCTATTGGCCGAAATAAGTCTGATGGCAGCGCCAGCCGTGGCGCGCGGAGCTGCGTTCCTGCTCAGGTCCCCGGCAGCGCGCGCAGCAGGCGCAGGAACAGCCGCAGCAGCAGCACCACCACCAGCGGTCCGAGCGCCACCGCCCAGAACACGGCAGAGCCGTGCCCGAGTCCGATAAAGAAATCCGCCAGCAGCGCGAACGGTCCGGCGTGCAGGTTCTGGCCGTGGGTGTAGGGACCGAGGATCTTCTCGCCCACGACCCAGATGAGGATCGGGATCAGGAACAGTCCGCAAGCCAGCGCCGCGCCGAGCATCAGTGCCTCGCGGCGCACCCAGGGCAAATGGCCCGGGTCGTCTGCAGCCACAGGTTCAGGGCGCTCGCGCGGAACAGCGGCCGGGGTCGGGGGCGGAGTCGGCATGAGTGAGGGCATAATAGCCCATGCCGAAAATCAGAGCCGCCGTCATCGGCGTGGGCTATCTGGGGCGCTTTCATGCCCAGAAGTACGCGCAGGCGCCCAACTGCGAGCTGGTGGCGGTGGTGGATCCGCGCGCGGAGGCCCGCAGCGCGGTCGCCGCCGAACTCAAGGTAGCTGAGCGCGCCGACTACCGCGAGCTGCTGGGCGCGGTCGATGCCGTCAGCGTCGTGACGCCGACGCCGGCGCACTTTGCCATCGCGCGCGATTTCCTCGGCGCCGGCGCGCACGTGCTGGTGGAGAAACCGATCACCGAAACGCCGGCCGAGGCGCGCGAGCTGATCGCGCTCGCGGCGCGCGCCGGGCGCATCCTCCAGGTCGGTCACCTGGAGCGCTTCAACGCCGCGATCCTCGCCGCCGAGCCGCATCTGAAGTCGCCCAACTTCGTCGAATGCCACCGCATGGCGCCCTACCGCGAGCGCGGCACGGACGTGAACGTGGTGCTCGACCTCATGATTCACGACATCGACATCGTGCAGACCATCGTCGGCTCGCCGATCGCCTCGATCGATGCGGTGGGCACACCGGTGTTCTCCGAGGAGATCGACATCGCCAACGCCCGCATCCGCTTCGAGAACGGCTGCGTCGCCAACGCCACCGCCTCGCGCGTCAGCATGAAGGCCGAGCGCAAGCTGCGCATCTTCGAAGACCATGCCTACCTGTCGCTCGATCTGCAGCAGAAGATCGTCACGCTGATCCGACGGCGCTCGCCGAGCGATGCACCCGGGCTGCTGCCGGTGATCATCGAGGAGCAGAGCCTCGACCCGGGCGATGCCCTCAAGGCGGAGATTGATTCGTTCCTCAGCTGCATCGCCACCGGCCGGGCGCCGGTGGTGTCCGGCGAGGCCGGCCTCATGGCGCTCGAGACTGCCATGCGCATTACCGACCAGGTCAACCGCTCGCTCGCCGCGCGCGCGGCACGCTCTGCCCGACAGCTGTCCGATGTCGCAAACCCCTGAGCACTTCCGCGTGACGCCGCGGCCGGTGGCGGTCGCCGCGCTTCAGATGTCCTGCGGCTGGGACGTGGCCGCCAACATTGCGCGCGCCGAGCAACTGGTGCGCGCAGCCGCCGCCGCCGGTGCGCAGATCATCCTGCTGCCGGAGCTGTTCGAGACGCCGTACTTCTGCATCGAACAGGACAACCGCCATCTGGCGCTGGCGCAGCCGGCGCACGCGAACCGCGCGGTGCGCCATTTCCAGGACCTCGCGCGCGAACTCCAGGTGGTGCTGCCGATCTCCTTCTTCGAGCAGGCAGGGCCGGTGTACTTCAATTCCATCGCCATCCTGGATGCCGACGGCAGTAATCTGGGCATTTACCGCAAGTCGCACATCCCGAACGGCCCGGGCTACCAAGAGAAAAACTATTTCGCCCCGGGCGACAGCGGCTTCCGCGTCTGGCAGACGCGCTATGCGCGCATCGGTGTCGGCATCTGCTGGGATCAGTGGTTCCCGGAGACCGCGCGCGTCATGGCGCTCATGGGCGCAGAGCTGTTCTTTTTCCCGACGGCCATCGGCAGCGAGCCGCCGCCGGCGCTGCCGGTTAACTCGCGCGAGCACTGGCAGCGCACCCAGCAAGGCCATGCCGCGGCCAACCTGACCCCGCTCATCGCCGCCAACCGCTATGGCCTCGAGCGCTCGCTGCAGAATCCGCAGGGGCTGTACATCCGCTTCTATGGCTCATCATTCATCGCGGACGCCACCGGCGCGAAGCTGGCGGAAGCGCCCGAAGAGGGCGATGCGGTGCTCACGCACACTTTCGATCTGGCCGAGGTTGCCCAGCTGCGCGACAACTGGTTCGTGTTCCGTGACCGGCGTCCCGAGCTGTACGGCCGGCTCACTTCACTCGACGGCCAGCCGGAGCGCTAGCGCGTTTCTCGGCTCGAGTGCGACGCCCGGGCGGATTCCCGGCCGCGTCGGCCGGGAATCCCTCAGGTGGTGGAGGCGGGGGGACAGCGCGTTCCGTGGCTTTCGCCACGGGCTGGACTATGCCTTCATCCCCGGCCGTGCAGTCACTGCCGTGGATGCGGAGCGTGTTATCCGCGCCGGCAGCGGCGTGGATCCTAGTGCCCGCCCCGAGCGCTGCGCGCCGTCGGCGGGTCTATGAGTCTCTACAGGGCAGGCCTGAAGTTGGCCTTCTTCCCACCCCTCGGCGTTGCCATGCCGCCCGCGTTCGGGCGCCGTCAGGTTTCGCCGATGTGAGCTCCGTTGTCAGCCGGATCTCGCGACCCGGTGCGACCCAATTGATCGAACCCCCGTCCGTAAGTCCTAGACTTCAGGATCTACGTACGTAGCTACTCTTTAGTTCTCACGCGGCGCTACCCGAGGAGCAGGGAAAACGCAACGCCAGCGGACAGTGACTCTTAACGCTCCGGCCTGTCGCACGCCGGATCGCGATCCTGTGAACGCGTCCCCTGATTCGGTCGCACAGGCACGAGCCGGTCAGAGGTCAGCTGCGGTTAGGCAGCTAGAGCGTAGTTGTCGTCGTTGGCAACTATGATTTGCAGCGGTATTTACGAGGGCACTGCACCTCGGTACGCCCCTGAAGGTTCGCAACCCACGTCGAAACCGGTCGCCCCCGTCAGGTTCACAGGGGCAGCATACCCCAAGGCGGCGTGCGCGTTATGGCACAATCTGTCGCAAGCCGCCTCTGCATGTTGCGCATCCACAACGCGCCCGCGCAGAGCCTTGCGCGTCACGGATTGAATTAAGTCAACTCCAGAAGGGAAGGAGACCGCTGATGTGGAGACAAGCCTGCTGGGTCGTCGCGGGTGCGCTGACATTCAGCGCCGTGGCGCGCGCTGATGACCCACCGCCGGATCCCAACGATCACCCCGACAGCACCTGGTCCACACGGGCGCTGGCCGGATACTCCAAGACCGGCGGCACGACCGATACCAGCTCGGCCAACGCGCTGTTCCACGTCGCCCACGTCATGGGGCAGTGGAAAGTGCTGTTCGGTTTCGAGGGGTTGTACGGGGCGACGCGCGGCGAGACCACCGCGCAGGCCTGGCATGCGCACCTACAGGGCAACTACAACTTCACCGACAAGCTGTACTGGTACAGCGGCTACCGTCAGGACAACGACAAGTTCTCCGGTTTCCTCTACCAGAAAACGGTTTCAACGGGCGTCGGCTATCAATTCATCAAGAGCGACAGCACCCAGGTGAGCGCCCAGGTCGGCGTCGGCGAGACCTGGCTGCGTCCGCAGGTCATCGTCCTCGATCCGGTAGGCGGAATCATCATCCAGCCCGGGGTCACCATGCTGCTGCCGGGTGAAGAGCAGACCGTCGTGGATGCCGCAGTCAACTTCGAGCACAGCTTCAACCAGTACACCAAGCTCATCGCCGCCGTGACCGTCGAGAGCGGCAACGTCAACACCACCAGCACGTATAACGTGGCGCTGCAGGTGAAGATGACCAACCAGCTGGCGCTCGCCGCCGGCTATCAGCTGATCGACAACAGCAGGCCGCCCGCCGGCGTCGCCAAGGACGCGAGCCTGACGACGCTCAGTCTGGTATACGAGTTCAAGAACTCGAAACTGGCGCCCGAGTGAGCGGCGGGGCTCAGCCGCGCCGCAGCAGGCGCGCCTTGTCGCGCTGCCAGTCGCGGTCTTTTTCCACGGCGCGCTTGTCGTGCTGCTTCTTACCCTTGGCAAGACCGATCTGCAGCTTGGCACGCCCGTTTTTCCAGTAGAGTTCCAGCGGCACCAGCGTGTAGCCGCGCCGCTCGACTGCGCCAATCAGTCCCTGCAGCTCGCTGTAGTGGAGCAGCAGCTTGCGCGTGCGCACCGGGTCGGGCGTCACGTGGGTGGAGGCCGCCGGCAGGGGCGCCATGTGCGCGCCGAACAGGAAAGCCTCGCCGTCGCGCAGATAAACGTAGGCCTCCTTCAGCTGCGCACGTCCGGCGCGCATGGCCTTGACCTCCCAGCCCTGCAGCGCGAGCCCCGCCTCATAGCGCTCCTCGATGAAGTAATCGAAGCGCGCCTTGCGGTTCTCGGCGATCAGACGGGGGGCGGCGTCGGCTTTGGCCATGGTGTAAGCCTAATGCAACAATGCGCGGATGCGAGAGGTCAAGCGCTCGGCGCTCGTCAGCAGGCCGCCGGCAGTGGTGTTCGCGCTCATCAACGACATCGAGAGTTACCCGCAGTTCGTTCCGTGGTGCACGCACGCCCGCATTCTGGAGCGCACGCCACTCGAGATCGTCGCAACGCTCGGCGTGCGCCAGGGAGCGCTGCAGGGGGAGTTCACCACCCGTAATACCCTGGAACCCGAGCGCTGTGTGCGCATGCAGCTGCTCAAGGGCCCGTTCCGCACGCTCAGCGGCGAGTGGCAGCTGAGTCCGCTCGAACCGCACGGCTGCCGGGTCGAGCTGCGTGTGCGCTTCGCCTTCAACAACCCGCTCACCGCGCTGCTGCTCGAGCGCAGCTTCACGCAGACGCTCGGCGCGCTGGTCGATGCGTTCGTCGTGCGCGCGCGCAGCCAGTGAGCGCGCCAGCGAACAAGCGCTGCACGGTGGTGTACGCGCTGCCGCAGCAGCAGTACCTGTGGCGCCTTGAGCTCGCAGCCGGCGCACGCATCGGCGATGCCCTGGAGGCGGCGCGCCTGCTGGCGGGTCCGGCGGCCGAGGTACCCTGGGATGCGGCGCCCGTCGGCATCTTCGGCGAACCGCGCCGCCGCGAGGACAGCTTCGCCGACGGCGACCGTATCGAACTCTACCGGCCGCTGGCGCGCGATCCGCGCGCGCGCCGCCGTGAACGCGCGCGGCGCGAGCGGCGCAGCCGCCGCTAGATCTTCGGGAACTTGGAGATCGGCGCGCCCTCCTCGGGCTCTCCGGGCGCGGACTCCGGCACGTTGTCGCGGTCGAAGCGCGTCACCTTCTCGTCCTTGAAGAAGACGGCGAGGTGGCGTTGCTCGGGGCGTTGCAGCCGGCCCTTGCGGAAATAGTACAGGTAGTCCCAGCGGTCCTTGTCGAAAATATCCGGCACCATCGGCGTCCCGAGCAGGTAGCGCACCTGCGTGCGCGTCATGCCGACCTCGAGGCGGTCGACCGTCTTACCCTCGAGGAAGTTGCCCTGCTGGATGTCCATGCGATAGACGCAGCCGCACAGGCTCAGGGCGCACAGCAGCGTCGCAAACGTTAAGGGTAAGCGCATTCGATTCCGATGGAGGATACTGGAAGGGCCGCATGATACCTGATCGCGGATCGCCTGCAGCAACCGTGCTGCGCTCCGCCCTGGAGAATCGCCGTGGAAGGCAAAGACCTGCGCAAGGCCGGTTTGAAGGTGACGCTGCCGCGGCTGAAGATCCTGGAAATTCTCGAAGGCAGCACCACGCGTCACCTCTCGGCCGAGGACATCTACCGCACGCTGCTCGAGTCGAACGAGGACATCGGGCTCGCCACCGTCTATCGCGTGCTGACGCAGTTCGAGGCCGCCGGCCTCGTCACGCGGCACCATTTCGAGGACGGCATGGCGGTGTTCGAGCTCAATCAGGGCACCCACCACGACCATATCGTCTGTCTCGACTGCGGCCGCGTCGAAGAGTTCATGGACTCGGGGATCGAGGAGCGCCAGACCGCGGTGGCCGGCAAACTCGGCTTCACCATCCGCGACCACTCGCTCATCCTCTACGGCCACTGCCGCCGGCAGAACTGCCCCTACCGCAAGCGCAAGAACGAGCGCGCCTAACGGCGCCGCGCCGCGCCCGGCCGCGGCTTGCCCGCGGCGGCTGCGCGCTGCGCGCTGTCGGTGGCCGCCCCCGCGGCAGCCAGCATGTCGCGCGCGTGCTCGCGCGCGCGGGCGCTGATCTCGATGCCACCGAGCATGCGCGCCAGCTCCTCGATGCGTTCGTCCGCGCCGAGCAGGCTGAGGGTGGTGCGCGTGCTCTTGCCGTCGGTCAGCTTGGCGACCCGCAGATGGTGGTGCGCCTGCGAGGCGACCTGCGGCAGGTGCGTCACGCACAGTACCTGGCCGCGCTCGCCGAGCGCGCGCAGCTCGCGGCCGACGATCTCGGCCACCGCGCCGCCGATGCCGGCGTCGACCTCGTCGAACACCATGCAACGCGTGTCGGTGGCGGCACACGAGACCTGTACCGCCAGCGACAGGCGTGCCAGCTCGCCACCGGAGGCTACCTTGGCGAGTGCGCGCGGCGGCGTGCCGGGATTGGCGCTGACGCGGAACTCGATCTGGTCGATGCCGTGCTGGGCCGGTTCCGCGCCGCCGCTCTCGGTGACGTCCGCCTCGAAGCGGCCGCCGCTCATGCCGAGGGTCTGCATGCGCGCACTGATGTCACGCGCCAGCGCACGCGCCGCCGCCTTGCGCTTGCCGGAGAGCTCCTTGGCCTGCAGCCGGAAGGCCTGCAGCGCCTGGGCGAGATCCTTGCGCACCTGCGCGAGGTCGCTGTCGGCGCGCTCGAGCCCCTCGAGCTCGGCCGCGAGCAGTTGCGCGTGCGCCGGCAGCTGGCCGCTGCCCACGCGGTGCTTGCGCGCGAGTTCCTCGATGGCAGCGAGGCGCCGCTCGACTTCTTCCTGGCGGCTGGCATCGAGGTCGAGCGACTCGCCGTAGTGTTCCAGCTCGCGCGCTGCCTCGCGCACCTGGATCGAGGCCTCTTCCAGCATGGGCAAGAGCGCTGCCAGCTTGCCGTCGAGTGCCGCGAGGGCGCGCAGTGCGCCGAGCGCGCGGCTCACCGCCGCGTGCGCGCTCACGCCTTCGTTGGCGTAGAGCTCATTCAGTGCCGACTGCGTGCCGGCGGCGAGGCGGCCACGGTGGGCGAGACGCGCGCGTTCCTCGCCGAGCGCTTGCGCCTCTGCCGGCTGCAGTTGCAGCGCTTGCAGCTCGCGCAGCTGGTAGCGCAGCAGCTCGAGGCGCGCATCGCGGTCGCGCGCCTTGCTTTCAAGCTCGAGCGTGCGATTGAGCAGTTCCAGCCACACGCGGTGTGCGATGCCGACCTGGCTGGTGAGCGCGGCGAGCCCGCCGAAGGCATCGAGCAGCTCGCGCTGCGCGGCCGCGCGGATCAGCGATTGAAATTCGTGCTGGCCATGGATGTCGATCAGGATGTTGCCGGCATCGCGCAGCAGCTGCACCGGTACCGACTGACCGTTGAGATAGGCGCGCGAGCGGCCGTCGCTGCCGACCACGCGGCGCACGGTGAGCTCGCTGCCGCTCTCGACCGACTGTTCCTCGAGCCACTGTTTGAGCTCGCGTGGTGCCGCGCCGAGATCGAAAGTGCCGGACACCTCGGCGCGCTCGGCGCCGTGGCGCACCACCTCGACGCCGGCGCGGCCGCCGGCGAGCAGCTGCAGCGCATCGACCAGGATCGACTTGCCGGCACCGGTCTCGCCGGTGAGCACCGTGAGGCCGGCGTGCAGCTCGAGCTCGACGCGGTCGATGATGGCGAAATCGCGAATCTGCAGGTGTGTCAGCATGGCTGGATCAGCGCTCGAAGCTGCCGCGCCCCCAGTGGAGCTTGGAACGCAGCAGCTTGTAGTAATCGTGGCCGGGCGGGTGCAGCAGCGTGACGGTTTCGGCCGCGGTGGTGACACTCAGGCGGTCGGCCGCCGTCAGCTCCCCGAGCAGCGTGCCGTCACAGGCGACGTTGGCCTGCGTATCCGGGCGCTCGAGCAGCACGATCTCGACCACGGAGCTCGCCGCCACCACGATCGGCCGGTCGGAGAGCGTGTGTGCGCAGATCGGCACGATCACCAGCGCCGGCAGGTGCGGCTCGATGATCGGTCCGTTGCAGGAGAGAGCGTAGGCGGTCGAGCCGGTCGGGCTGGCGACGATAATGCCGTCGCCGTCATGGGTGTTGACGTAGTTGCCGTCGATGCGCGTCTCGAAGTCGAGCGTGCGGCCGGTATCGTACTTCTGCATCACGACGTCGTTGAGCGCGAAGGCCTGGGCACTGCCGCCGCCACGCGTCAGGCGCGCGCTGAGCAGCCGCCGCTCATCCGCGGCGAGCTCGCCCGCGAGCGCGGCGTCGACCGAACTCAGCATGTCCTGCGGCATCACGTCGGTGAGGAAACCCAGCCGCCCGCGGTTCACCCCGAGCAGCGGCACGCCATGGCCCGCCACCAGTCCGGCCGCGTGCAGCAGCGTGCCGTCCCCGCCGATCGCGATGACCAGGTCGGCACGCGCGCCGATCTCGCTCTCCGGCAGAAAGGTGACGCGCGCGCCCGCTGGCACCGCGGCCGCATCGCTCACCAGCACCTCGACCCGCTGGCTGACCAGGTGCGGCAGCAGGGCCGCTACGCTCTCCGCGATGCGCGGATCAGCGAAGCGGCCGACCAAGGCGCAGGTGCGCACCGGAAAGGCCATGCGGATCTCTCACCCTTGACTTAACTCCGCCAACAGTGCGCGGCGCGCCTTTGTAGCACGGCCGCAGCGCCGCCAGCCACGGGCGCAAGTCACAGAGTTCACAGCCGCGCGCTGGCGGCGCATATCGCTTGACGGTCACGTGGTGTGAAAGCTAGTTTTTACAGCTGTATGGCGCACGAACCTCGGGACGAGGCCCTCGGCGAGCGGGCTCAGCAGCTGCTGCGCACCCTCATTGAGAGCTACATCCGCGACGGGCAGCCGGTCGGCTCACGCACCCTGTCGCGCGATTCCGGGCTGCAGCTCTCCTCCGCCACCATCCGCAACGTCATGGCCGATCTCGAGGAACTCGGCTTCGTCGCCTCACCGCATACCTCCGCCGGGCGGGTGCCGACCGACAAGGGTTACCGTTTCTTCGTCGACACGCTGCTGCAGCTGCGGCCGCTCGACGAGGAGGCGAGTGCGGAGCTGCGCCGCCCCTTCGAGACCGGCCGCGACAGCTCCACCGACCTGATCGCGACCGTCTCGCAGCTGCTGTCCTCCGCCACGCAGCTGGCAGGGGTGGTCACGCTGCCGCGCCCGCGCCAGGCAGCCCTCACCCAGATCGAGTTCGTCGTGCTGTCCGAGAACCGCGTGCTGGTCGTGCTGGTGTTCAATGACCGCGAGGTGCAGAACCGCATCATCCAGCTCGAGCGGCGCTATTCGGCAGACGAGCTGAAGCGGGCGGCCAATTTCCTCAACGATCAGCTGCGTGGTCGCTCGCTGCGCGAGGTCCGCCAGGAGATCCTGCGCCAGCTGTCCGAAGCGCGCGCCCACATGAACCAGATCATGCTGGATGCGATTACCGTGGCGCAGCAGGTGTTCGAGGCGGGCGAAGAGGGCAAGCTCGAGTACGTCATCAAGGGCGAGACCAACCTCATGGGGATGCCCGAGCTCACCAGCGTCGAGAAGCTGCGGCGCTTGTTCGAGGCCTTCAACGAGAAGCGTGACTTCCTGCACCTGCTCGACCACAGCCTGAAAGCGGAGGGGGTGCAGATCTTCATCGGCCACGAGTCCGGCTATCGCATCCTCGATGACTGCAGCGTGGTCACGGCCCCTTACGCCGACGGTGACTCGGTCGTGGGCGTGCTGGGGGTCATTGGCCCCACGCGCATGGCATACGAAAGAGTCATCCCG
>Ga0210398_10001624_pt1 | contig 22851 bp, 17 predicted proteins | sample IncBWC4OmetaG_FD_161047 | JGI IMG/M metagenome (GOLD analysis project Ga0210398, IMG submission 161047) | Forest soil microbial communities from Barre Woods Harvard Forest LTER site, Petersham, Massachusetts, United States - Inc-BW-C-4-O | ecosystem: Environmental > Terrestrial > Soil >...
AACGAAAACTACGCGCGCGAGTTCATGCAGCTGTTCTGCCTGGGATTGAACCAGTTGAATCCCGACGGAACGCCCGTGCTCGACAGCAGCGGAAACCCGATCCCGACGTATACCCAGAACGACGTGATGAGCCTCGGGCGCGTCTTCACCGGGTGGACCTATCCGCCGATGCCGGGCCAGCCGTCGCAGGACCACAATCCTGAATACTACGGCGGCCCGATGGTGCCGGTGGAGAGCCTGCACGACACGGGAGCGAAAACACTTCTGGGTCAGTCGATCCCCGAAGGCGGAACCGCGGAACAGGATTTGGCGGCGGCCCTGGGAATCGTTTTCAATCACTCGAACGTTGGGCCGTTCGTCGCCCAGCAGATGATCGAGCACCTGGTCACCAGCAATCCCAGCCCGGCGTACGTCCAGCGCGTGGCCACTGCATTCAACACCGGGACGTTTAACAGCTACGGCTCGGGGAAACGCGGCGACATGCAAGCGACGGTCGCAGCCATCCTGCTGGATCCGGAAGCGCGGCGGGGCGACAACCCGGCGACCGTGGTAGTCACCGACGGCAAGCTGCGCGAACCGGTGGTGCTGATCGCAAGCGTCGCGCGGGCTTTCCACGCTCAGACCGACGGAAACGGCTTGGCGGGCTGGGGCCAGAACATGTCGCAACCCCTTTTCGAAGCGTCCACCGTGTTCAATTTCTTCCCGCCGATCAATCCGATTGCGGGCACGACGCTGAATGGGCCCGAGTTCGCCATTTTCGACACGAACACCAGCCTGACGCGCATGAACTTCATCAATGAAGTGGCGTACGGGGGCATCGGAGAGAACACTACGCTGAACTTCAGCCCCGTCATCAACGCCGGCACTCCCGACCAGATGGTGGCATGGCTGGACACGCTGTTCCTGCACGGAAGCACGCCGACGCAAATGAAGCAAACCATTCTCACGGCCGTCGCCGCCGTCGATTCCACGGACACGACGGACCAGGCCGCGGCGGCGATTTATCTGTACCTTTCGTCGTCCATGTACGAAGTGCAGCACTAAGGCAGAGGAGCGAGCGATGACACGGCACACACGGAGAGACTTGCTGCGACTGGCATGCTGCTCGGCGGCGGGCGCGAGCCTGGTGGGCGGGCTGAGCAAACTGAGCCTGGTGAGCGCTCTGGCGCAAGGAACAACGGGTTACAAAGCGCTGGTGTGCATTTTCCTGTTTGGCGGAAATGACAGCAATAACGTGCTGGTGCCGACAGACTCTCGGTACACGCAGTATCTGCAGGCGCGCAGCGTGCTGGCGCTGCCGCAAAGCCAGCTGCTGCCGCTGCAAGCGAACGGGCAATCGATCTACGGGCTGCACCCCAACATGCCCGAGATGCAGGGGTACTTCAACAATCAAAAAGCGTTGGCGATTGTCGCCAACGTGGGAACGCTGGTGCAGCCCACAACGCAAGCGTCCTACCAAGCGTTTCTTAATCTGCCGGAGAACCTCTTCTCGCATTCCGACCAGCAGGACCAGTGGCAGAGCGCGCAGCTCTCCGGAACACCGGTATCGGGCTGGGCCGGCAAGATCGCCGACAATACCCAGACGTTTAATGCCTCGGCGCAATTTCCGCCGATCCTGTCGATCTCCGGCAGCCCGGTCTTCTGCACCGGCATCGCCACCAGGCCCTTCTCGATGGATCCCGGCCAGCCGCCGGGCCTGCAGGGATTCGATACGTCGGTGGCGTCCCAGGCGCGCTACGCCGCAACGCAGCAACTGCTGACCTTCGACAGCGGATTGTCGATGGTGCAGGCGGCGAACGCGGTGACGGGGCAGGCGGTGAAGTTCGCGCAGGTTCTTTCGAACGCGCTGCAGAACATCTCGCCGCTGCAGACGCAATTCCCCGGCGATTATCTGGGGCAACAGTTGCAGCAGGTGGCGCAGGTGATTTCCGCGCGAAGCGCCCTGGCGGTGCAACGCCAGATCTTCTTCTGCGCCGTAGGCGGGTTCGACACGCACGCGGACCAGTTGCCGCAGCAGGTGGCGCTGCTTTCGAGCGTCAGCAAGGGTATGTCGGCGTTCTATCAGGCTACGCAGGAGCTCGGCGTGGCCAATCAAGTGACCACCTTCACCCTTTCGGAGTTCAGCCGCACGCTGGAGCCGGGTTCCAACGGCGGCTCAGACCACGCCTGGGGCAGCCACCAGTTAATTCTGGGAGGCGCGGTGAAGGGCAACGCCATCTACGGAACGTTTCCGACGCTGGTGCTGGGCGGGCCGAACGACGCCGACCAGAACGGGCGGTTTATCCCCACGACGGCGCTGGATCAATACGCGGCGACGCTGGCGACTTGGTTCGGAGTCGGCGCGGCGAACCTGCCGTCCATCTTCCCGAACCTGGTGAATTTTTCGAGCAGCAACCTGGGGTTCTTGGGCTAAGCGAGGGGCCGAGGACAGCTTATGAGAACGACGCTCAAATTGTGGCTCCTGGTCGCTACGCTGGTGCTGGCGTCGCGGGCGCGCGCGCAGGGGCCCGTGGTTGCGGGCGTCGCTCCGGTGTTTGAGGGTGGCGTCGGGTACACATATACGCAGTCGAACGTGCCCTCCGAGGGCAACCTGGCAATGAAAGGCGCGGTGGCGTCGGCAGGCGGGGATCTCAGTCCGCGCATCGGAGTGAAGCTGGAAGTGGGGTATTCGCGTTCCTTCGATGCATTCCAGACCGGGCGCGTCGCGGACGTCTTGACCTACATGGGAGGCGCGGTTTTGTACGCGATCCGGCGGCCCAGATTCGATGTCCACGTGCAGGTGCTGGCGGGCGGCGCCAGGGAGACCGGGGTGAACTTCGAAAGCGACGGCACGCTGGTGCGGGGATACGTGAACCACCCGGCGTGGGCAGGCGGCGCAGGGTTTCAATACCGGATCTCGTCGGCGCTGTCACTGCGGCCAGAAGTCGAGTACCTGCGCACTTCCTATTTCAATTCGAACGTGGCCATCCAGGGGCAGACCAACCTGCGAACATCGATCAGCATGATCTACACGTTCGGACGGCAGCGCGAGTAGAAGCGGGCCGGGGCACGCAAGAGCGACGTCACGGTACCGATTCAGATGGCTTGAAGACGCTTGCGGGAAGAGCCGATTTCGGCGACCCCAGGTTTTTGCCAACGCGCATTTCAGAGCGTCTACAGCGGGTTTTGGTGGGCGACCAGGGACTCGAACCCTGAACTCGCAGATTAAGAGTCTGCTACTCTACCAATTGAGTTAGTCGCCCGAAGCCGGTGATTAAGAGCCAGCTGCTCTACCGATTGAGCTAGCGGCCCACGAACTTTTCATTTTACCACGACCGAACGGTTTTTCCGGCGGCGCAGGTGCGCGGCGCTAAGTGGCGCAGGCTTCAGCCTGTGGGGTTTGGTTGCGGCTGGATCTACCCTGCACTAACAAACCCCACAGGCTGAAGCCTGCGCCACTAATCCCGCAGCTTTTCCGCAATTTCCTGCGCTACTTGTTTCGCGCGCGCCACGTCGTTGGGGTCCAGCGAAATGGCGGCGACGCGCGGGTGGCCTCCGCCGCCGTACTGTTCGGCGAGCGTGGCCAGGTTGTCTTCGGCGGCGTCGGGATTCCAGGGATTGGAACCGATGGAAATTTTGGCGCGCGATGGCGAAGCCATCACGCTTACGGTGTAGCGCGCCGCCGGATACAGCATGTAGGGAATGAATTTGTTGTAGCCGTCCACGCCCAGGTCGCTCAGGTCGAAATAGATCACGCCGCCCTTCACCTCGATGCGCTGCCGCAACAAATCGATGGAGCGCTGGTGCTGCTCGAGCAGCGGGCCAAGATGTTTGGCGACGATCGGCAGCTGAATCATTTCCGCCAGCGGGCGCTCGGATAAATCCGGGATGATCTTGGCGACCAGGCCGTCTTCGGGCGCGGACTCGATTACCAGGGCGAGCTTGGTCGCCGGCTCGGCCAGGGCCACGGCCGACTCCGGCGTGGGATACTGCGCGCCGTCGATGATATCGCCCCAGTGGATCAGCTCGGCGAGCGGCTTCACGTTAAAGCCGAACTGCGAACTGGTCACATCGGCGATCAGCTTGGTGCAGGATTTGTAATCCGGGTTGTAGAACTTGTGGCCGCTGCGGTCGTTGCGGAAGTGCTCGGCGTCGGCGGGCGTGAGGAACGCGCTCTGGTGATGGTCGAACCACCAGGTCACGCGCGGCGAGCTGGAATATTTGAAATCGACGATGGCGTTTTCGTCGCCGTCGAACAAGGATTCCGGGAAGGGGTGCCGCGCCTGGTGGGTCATCCCGGAAAAATGGAACTCGGCGCCGGGATGGATTTGCTCGCGGAAAAAGCGGTAAAAGACCGCCGCAGACGCCGCGCCGTCAAAGCACCGGTCATGGAAGCACAATCGAACTTTGACCGCGTCCGCCACTCTCCGCCCTCGCCCCTCTCGATGGCCAATCCCAAAAGCAAAGGGAAAGCCCTAAAAGATGGATGGGACGCGCAGGAATGTCAAGGTTAAAAGGGAGATCGTGCGCGGACTACCTTTGGTGAAAGCAGTCCAGCGCCAGGCCAGAAAAGAAGCGGGAGACGCAGGCGTGCAACACCGCGCCCGCCGCCTCCCTAAGGCAACCTGACCGGCCCTAGTTGCCGGCAAAGCCCTTGGCGATCCCGGCCGCGATGGGCACTTCAAACCTCTCGTGCTGGTAGGCTTTCACCATCAGCAGAATCCAGAGAATGAAGGCCACCAGGTTGATCAGGCCGTAGACGGCCGACCAGACCCCGAACACGCCGAGTCCCCCGTGGAACATGAATCCGGCGCCGAAGAAAATCCCTACGGCGATGCTGAGAATGTGCAGCCCACCGAACACTACCATCGACTGCGCGGCGTGAAAGCGCACGAAGGGCCGCTTGTCGATCAGGAAGAAGATGAGTCCGGTGACCCATCCAACCAGATAGCACAGAAATCCGGCTACGTTCTCGGACATTCCTGACTGTGCCGCCTGTCCACTTTGTGCCACTGTCGCACCTCCTGCCGCCGCAGCTGCCGGCTGTCCCGTCCCGCATTTGGCACAGAACGCCGCGCCCGCAGCCACTTCGTTGCCGCACTTTCCGCAAAAGGCCATCGTGTTTCTCCCCTCTGAGAGCGATCCGGAAAGAGCCTCCGGCAATCGCGCGAAGGCTATCACCGCCGGGTCCGGCACACAAGCGGCGCTGTGCAAATTCCTGGAGCGGGCGCGATCCGAACTTGACGCATCCCGAGGTCGGAGCTCCATCTCATTTTCAAACTTAGGACATCCGGAACGAATGAGTTTGCCCGCCCTTCGCAGACCGTTGTAAAATACGGCCATTCTAGGAGCGTTTCGCCGGGCCGGGGCGCCGGCATTCCGGGCACCCTCCGCGAACCCTCCGGGAAGACTCGATGGAGGCAACCCTAAATCTCCTCTGGCTGGTGATCGCCCTCGCAGGCGTTTGGCTGTGGCGATTTCGCTGGAGCGTGTCCCGCCACGGTCGCAAGCACACCCTGAAAATCGAAGCAGTGGCCATGGTGTGCGTCCTGGCGCTCCTCTTTCCGGTGATTTCGCTGACGGACGATTTGCACCCGGAAACCGTTGCTGTGGACGCGTCATCGGGCAAGCGAAATGCCTGCTTGATCGCGGCAAGCGCCACCCACGTCCGAGCCACCTCCCTGGGTTCAGCGCATCATACGATTGGAATCGCCCCGCCGCCCCTTGAAGCGCTCTGCTGGCTCCTATTAGAACCTCTTTCCTTCCCTAAGTATCGTGTACTGAGTCATTTAGCCAGTTCCTCGGCAGGTAGATCACCTCCCTCCGTTTCCTAATTGCCATCTGTATCTCCCGCAGGTTGACCCGGCGCTGATTGCGCCCGGGCAACCATCTTTTTTGGTCATCGTTTGGCGAACGGATTTGCAGCCGCGAAATTGGAGCGCCCGGCAATCCCTCCAAAATCCCGAGTCCAAACGCTTGGCACGCACAGGAATGGATGGAGATTCGAAAATGAACAAGACTCCAGCTCGGCTCCTGCTGGCCCTTTCGCTTTTTGCAGCAGGGTGCGGCCGGCAGAATGCCAATCCCAACGCCGAGGCGCCTCCGCCCGCGCAGGTGGAGCAGGAACAAAATGGCGCCGTGGTTCAGGTCGACCATCCGGAGCAGATCGCCTTGGCCACCGCCACTGCGCGCAGCGCCAGGTCGGAGCTGCCGGTGACTGCGGTGGTTACTCCGGATGTAGCGCGAAACGTGCCCGTCGTTTCCCTCGTTTCTGGCCGCGTCGTGGAGATCCACGCGCGCCTGGGCGACACCGTCCAGAAGGATCAGTTGCTCCTGAAAATCCGCAGCGACGACATTTCCAGCGGCTATTCGGATTACCGCAAGGCAGTCGCCGACGAGCAACTGGCAAGCGCGCAACTGGATCGCGCCAAGGATCTGTACGCTCACGGCGCGATTTCCATGAACGATTACCAGATCGCGCAGGACGCCGAACAAAAGGCCAAGGTGGATTTGGAGACCACCGGCGAGCACCTCCGCCTGCTGGGCAGCGATCCGGACAAACCCAACATCTACGTCGAAATTCACGCGCCCGTAGCGGGCGTGATCACCGACCAGGAAGTCACCGACGCCTCCACCGTGCAGGCCTTCGGCATCAATCCGTTCATCATTTCGGACCTTTCCTACGTGTGGGTGGTTTGCGACGTGTATGAAAACAATCTGGCCAGCATTCGCCTCGGCGATACGGCTGACATCCGGCTCAACGCATTTCCTGATCGCGTTCTGCAGGGAAAAGTCAGCAACATCGGAGCCATCCTCGATCCCAATCTGCACACGGCCAAGGTGCGCATCGAGGTCCAGAACCCGGGCCAGAACCCGGGCGAAAACCCGGGAATGATGCGCGTCGGCATGTTCGCCACGGCCACCTTCCACGGCCAGAGGCAGGAGACCCACACCGTGGTCCCAGCCACGGCCGTTCTGCATCTCCATGACAACGATTGGGTCTTTCTCCCCACGCCGGACCGGAAATTCCAGCGCACGCAAATCAGCCTGGGCGCGGCGCTGCCGGGCAATATGCAGGAAGTCCTGACCGGCCTGGCGCCTGGCGCGCAAGTCGTCCGCGACGCGCTGACGCTGGAAAACACGGTGGAGCAATAGCATGGTTCAGAGGCTGGTCGATTTCGCCCTGGAGAATCGCTTCCTCGTCCTCGCGTTGGCGCTCATGCTATTCGTCTGGGGCGCCATTTCCTTCCATTATCTGCCGGTCGAGGCCTATCCCGACGTGGCCGACAACTATGTGGAGATCATCACTCAGTGGCCGGGCATTTCCGCCGAGCAGATCGAGCAGCAGGTCACTATCCCCCTCGAGATCGTGATGAACGGCATTCCTCACGTGGTGCACCTGCGCTCGTTCTCTCTGTTCGGTCTGTCCGACCTGAAACTGATTTTTGACGATGTCGAGGAAAACGCCTGGGACCGCGAGCGCGTCCTCGAGCGGCTCTCGCAGGTCACGCTTCCACCGGGCGTTGCGCCGCAGATGGGCACGGATTGGAGTCCCGTCGGCCAGATTTATTTCTTCACGCTGCGCAGCACCAATCCCCGCTACGACGTGATGGAGCTGAAATCCATCGAAGACTGGGTGGTGGAGAAAAACTTCAAGGCCGTGCCGGACGTCGTGGATGTGGCCAGCTTTGGCGGGCCCACGCGCGAATATCAGGTGCGCCTTGACCCCAACAAGCTGGTTTCCTACGGCCTGAGCATCGCGCAGGTGGAGCAGCAGCTCACCAACAACAATACGAATGCGGGCGGCAGCTTCATCGAGTCCGGCCAGCAACAAATCAACATCCGCGAAGTCGGCCTGGTGCGAACGGTTCAGGACATCGCAAACACCGTAATCATGACCAAGGCCGGCACTCCGCTGCGCGTGCGGGACATCGCCGTGGTGGCGGAGGGGCCCAAGATTCGCCTGGGCCAATTCGCTCGCGGCATTCATCGCGAGGACGGAAAGATCATCGACAACGACGATGTGGTTTCGGGAATCGTGCTGCTGCGCAAGGGCGCCAACGCCGACGAAGCCCTGCGCGGCGTGGAAGCCAAGGTCAAGGAGCTGAACGACCGCATCCTCCCGCCCGGGGTCAAGATCGTTCCCTTCATCGACCGCAGCGACCTGGTGCACTTCACCACGCACACCGTCCTGCATAACCTGACCGAAGGCATCATCCTCGTGGTGATCATTCTCTTCTTGTTCCTCGGCAATGTGCGCGGGGCGTTGATCGTCGCGCTGACAATTCCCTTCTCTCTTCTGTTCGCTGCGATGTGCCTCAACTTGAAGGAAATTCCCGCGAACCTCCTCTCTCTGGGCGCGCTGGATTTCGGCATGGTGGTGGACGGCGCCGTAGTAATGGTCGAGAACATCGTGCGCCATCTGAACCGCCGCCGAAATGGCGACGAGCCGCTGGACACGGCCGAGGCCATTCGCGTGGCGACGCACGAGGTCCAAAGGCCGGTCTTCTACGCAATCGCCATCATCATCACTGCCTATCTACCGATCTTCACTTTACAGCGCGTGGAAGGGCGCCTGTTCCGGCCCATGGCCTGGACGGTGGCCTTCGCCCTCCTGGGCGCGCTGATTTTTTCCATGCTCATTGCGCCGGTGTTGTCCACTTTCCTGTTCCAGGACAACGCAAAGGAGTGGCACAACCCGGTAATGGTATTCCTGACCGCTCGTTACCGGGCTGCGGTCCGCTGGGCTATCGAACACCGCCTGGTGACGGTGGGCCTCGCGGCGGCCAGCTTTTGCCTGGCTATTTTTCTTGCCTTTAGCGGCGTGATCGGCTCGGAATTCCTGCCGCACCTCGATGAAGGGGCGCTTTGGGTGCGCGGAACGCTCGCTCCGAGCACGGGCCCCAGCGAAGGAACGCGCGTCGCCAATCAAGCGCGCGTTGTCCTCTGCTCGTTCCCGGAAGTTCCGCAGTGCACCAGCCAGGTCGGCCGCCCCGACGACGGCACCGACACCACCGGATTTTTCAACACCGAATATTTCGTGGATCTGAAGCCCAAGGAAGAGTGGCGTCCGGTCTTCCATCAGGACAAGGATGCGCTCATCGCTGCGATGAATCGCGAGCTCGACAAAATTCCCGGCGTAGTCTGGGGCTTCTCGCAGCCGATTGAAGACAACATGGAAGAAGCGGTCAGCGGGGTGAAAGGCGAATTGGCCACCAAAATTTACGGCGACGATTTGAAAACCCTGGAGGACAAGGCCGACCAAATCGTGGAGATCATGCGCCGGATCAACGGAATTGAAGATTTGGGCGTGATCCGCTCCCTCGGCCAACCCAACATCAACTTTGAAGTCGACCGTGAACAAGCGGCGCGCTATCAAATCAACGTCGCCGATGTGCAGGACGCCATCCAGACGGCGGCAGGAGGAAACGCCGTTACGCAAGTGCTGCAGGGCGAGGCGCGCTACGACTTGGTGCTGCGCTACCTTCCGCAATATCGCAGCACCCGGGAAGCGCTCGAGAATATTCGCATGCTGGCTCCGAGCGGTGAGCGCGTCTCTCTCGCTCAGCTTTGCAGGATTCAGGAGCGGGACGGAGGCTCGGAAATTTATCGCGAAGGAAACCAGCGCTACGTCGCCATCAAGTACAGCGTGCGCGGGCGCGACCTCGGGAGCGCCGTGGAGGAGGCCATCCAGAAAGTGACCGCGCAGGTGCAGCTCCCGCGCGGCTACCACATCGATTGGGAAGGCGAATACGAGAGCCAGAAGCGCGCCCAGGCGCGCCTCCTTGTCATCGTGCCGCTGACCGTTCTCCTTATCTTCATCCTGCTCTACACCATGTTTCGCTCGTTCAAGTGGGCCACGCTTATCCTGGCCAATGTGGCCATGGCGCCCCTGGGCGGCTTGCTCGCGCTCCTGGCCACCGGGACCAATTTCAGCGTTTCCTCCGGGGTGGGCTTCCTCGCGCTGTCAGGGGTGTCCGTGCAGACCGGCGTGATCATGCTCGAATACATCAACCAGCTGCGTGCGCTGGGTCGCACCATCGAGGACGCCGCCGTGGAAGGCGCCGTGCTGCGCCTGCGGCCCATCATGATGACCATGCTGGTGGCCACGCTGGGCCTTCTGCCCGCCGCGACCTCCCACGCCATCGGCTCGGATTCGCAGCGCCCGTTCGCTATCGTGATCGTCGGTGGCCTGCTGGCCGCCCTGGCCATGAGCGTTTTCCTGCTGCCGACGCTGTATGTATGGGTAGCCAGGGACAACGATAAGCTGCCGGAGCCAGAAGAGTCGTTCGAAGCCTGAAGGCCCGCCCTCGCTTATCAATCCTCGGTTATACTGTCGGGCAACGCGGAAGTGGCGGAATTGGCAGACGCGCCAGCCTTAGGAGCTGGTGGCCGAAAGGCCGTAGGGGTTCGAGTCCCTTCTTCCGCAGGACTAATTTCCATAAATCCGGCTTATGACCGGATTTATGCGTTTTACAAGGCTTTTTGCGTTATTTTTTGTCATGGAAAGTGTCATGTGGTGTCAAGCAGTGTCAAAAAAGAGGCGAATTTGAGCCAACACTCGACACACTCGACACAGTCATTTCGAGGGGATGTACCGCTTCTGGTCATAGGCTTCCACGTCAGCACGCCGGAACCACACCCGGCCGTCTCTCCTGATGTAGGACAGCTTCCGGGACCGCGTATTGCGGCGAAGGGTTGAAAGGCTCCAGCGTTTTTGGGCGCAGACTTCCTCAGCGGACATCAGTTCGTGCTTGGGAATTTCCTTGGTAGGCTCTTCCGCGGGTGCGTTGCGGTAAGCTTCCTCTTCCTCACGCAAAAAGCGTTGTTCCCAGTTGGTCCATGCTACTGGGTCAAATTTGATCTCATGGGTCATGAGGCTGATTATAGCAGTGGTGAGCATCGTATCACGACGCGATGCCTCCCCAGGTCCAGCCGACGCTGGATCGCCTCGCCACGGCCTTCCGGTGGCCTCCTTGTAGGGACTCCTGCGAAGAACAAAAGCGGCGGACCTGCGCCTCGTCCAATCCTCCCCGCTGAAGGCAAGCCCGCCGCTGACTGACAGAAAGCGACTCTTGAGCCGAAAAATACGCCGGTCAAAACCGGGTGTCAAGAGCACGGCTCCCGCGTCCCGGCGCGGTCAGATCGTCGCGCTACAGGCGGGCAGTGGCGCAGTTTGAAATTTTTCGTTCTAGGAGGAACAGTGCGCATCGCTCGCAGGAGTCGTCGAACTCGTCGATGGCAAAGGTCTCCGATGGGGTCGCAAGCCGTTTAGCCATAAGCTCTGCTTCGTCACGACTCGCAAAAGCTTCCCAGTCGGTTCTTGATGTATCTTGGATAATCCAGCGGATGTGAAAGTGAGGGAGGCTGTTTCCGGCCATTGCCTTACCTCTTGGAAAGCATGCGTAAAGCATTTCACGTTTTGCGTATTTGTTAAATGGCTGAAAACCGGAGCTTGCACCGTCTCATAAACGTTGGTCGGATACCGGAATTACCCTATGGTGTTTGAGGCACGTTTTGTGTCATGTTAGTTGCGTTCCCCGAGGAATCTCCCAAACTCCATTATTCCCCAGGGTGCCGGAGGCTTTTATGGCCCGCTGGGTATTGAACTGCCCGCAATGTAAACAGGAATTTGTCCACAGTGACATTGCCGCGGATTTCTCGATGGTACGTGACCCTTTCGTTGGGTTTGCAACTAAACCGGAATTTCCTAAGGGTGGCCTGACTATGCTTTGCCCGAATTGTAAAGAGGCGGCTCTTTACCAGCACCATCAGCTTGTTTACCGGGCAAGCCAATAGCGCCGACAGTCGCCCGTTTTGTTTGACATGACGTTTGGTCCTTTGCTCAGGCGCGGTGAGCTTTGGTGCTCGTGCGGTCATAAGCTGCCTGTCGCCTCAGTGCCTGTTCAAATGCCTCCAAACATGGCTTACAACCTATGGTAGCGGTCTCTATGGTGTAGGTCTCGTTCTCTTGAACAAGCTCCTTTGCCGCAATCTCGGCTTCCTCACGACTTGCAAAGGATTGCCAATCGAGCAAGGACGAGGAGGACCACCGAATGTGGTAGTGAAGTTTTAATGAATACGCGGTGTCGGGGGAACTCATACGAACACCTCTGCAACTGAAATTCCCGTACAACTAACAAGGTTGGTCTAACGCTGCTGTTAGATGTTTGCGACCCGCCCGAGGTTTTGCACTGAGGCACAACTTTCGTGGGTCAGGTGCCTTCCAGGTCGAGGGCTGGCGGGATTACTTCTTTTCAAGGGCCTCAATAGCGGAAAGCTTTCGGACTATGTGAGGTTCTGAACGCAGCCCACTTGAAGACCGCAGACAACGCTTCCCGGCGAGTACCCCGCAAGTAGGACAGGGGACAGAGGACAGAGGACGCTTGTTCGGAAGTGAGTTCCCTCCGTTTCATAGAGCCAGATTGACTTAATACATGGCTGCAAGACTGTTCAATTTTGCACAATGTGCGTCAGAACCCATAGAGACCCATCCTGGCCCAGGGTCAGCAACGCACGAGTTTCGCGGCACTGCTCACACGCTGCGCCCACGGCTTGGTGCCACGTGGCAGGGTCTCTCGGGTCTAGCCGAGTCCGTTGCGTGCAGCCACGGGGCTGGGGATGAGTAGGCGGCGTCTATTTACAGGGATTCCTGTATTCCCAGCGGTCGCTTTTTACGAATAATTTATGTCGAACTATAGCGATTACGACGTAGTGCCTGAGTGCGGCGTGACGACGTATACGGGGAATCTCTCCAATACTACATGAGGGTAGGTTGGAATCGATGAAACCAGACTCACACAACTCCATAGCCCTACAAGAAGTCCTGAATCGCAACGTGACCAATTTGCTGGAGCTTTTGCCGATGGCCGCGTACGTGGTCCGAGCGCCTGACGGTGTCATTATCTGGTGCAATTCAACCGCGATTGATCTCTGGGGTCGTGCGCCCGTGATTGGCGACACTGACGAACGTTTTTGCGGTGCGCATAGGCTTTACCACGCCGATGGTTCCTACATGGCGCATTGCGACACCCCGGTAGCTCTTGCATTAAGCACGGGCGCCTCGGTGCACGACGAGGAAGTCATCATCGAACGGCCAGATGGAAGCCGTATTTCGGTTTCGGTGCACATTGATCCGATTCGAGACGACAACGGCGCGATTGTCGGGGTTGTGAATTTCTTTCACGACATCACTGAACGAAAGAAGGCGGAACGAGTGAACGGTCTGTTGGCGGCCATCGTAGGCTCTTCGGGCGATGCGATCGTCAGCAAGAACCTGGACGGCGTGATTACAACTTGGAACAAGGGAGCGGAACGAATATTCGGCTACTCGGCGGAGGAAGCAGTAGGCCAACCCATTACTCTGATCATTCCGCACGATCGGCTAGAGGAAGAAACGTACATTCTTGAGCGGCTGCGGCAAGGCGAACGGGTCGAGCACTTCGAAACCGTGCGGATCAGGAAAGACGGCACGCCGCTTCATATTTCCGTAACTATTTCGCCAGTGAAAGATGGTGATGGCCGAATCATCGGTGCTTCGAAAGTTGCACGGGACATTACGGAGCGAAAGCAGAGCGAGAAAGCGTTACTTGAGAGTGAGGAACGTTTCCGCGCCCTCGCCGCAGATCTTGAAACCATGGTGAGCCTTCGGACTCAACAACTTGAACAGCGAAATGAGGAGGTTCTGGAGCAGCGGGAACGACTCCGGGAACTGTCGATGCGCTTAGTTCAGATCCAGGATGAGGAACGACGACGTGTGGCCCGCGACCTCCACGACAGCGCAGGTCAAAGTTTGACGGCAATAGGGCTGAACCTTGCGGGCATTGCTCAACGCGCAAGACAGAACTCAAGGATCGTTGCCGCAGTAAGGGAAACCCGGGAAATGGTTCATCAACTGAGCAACGAGATACGCACGATCTCTTATCTGTTACATCCTCCGCTCTTGGATGAAACGGGCTTATCCGGAGCAATTCATTGGTATGTGCAGGGATTGACGGAGCGCAGCGGGCTAGAAATTCACGCGGATATTCCTGAAGACTTCGGAAGACTGCCGGACGATTTGGAGGTGACGATATTCCGCATCACACAAGAATGCTTGACGAACATCCATCGCCATTCGGGCGCCAAAACAGCAACGATCCGGTTGGCGCACGATTCCGAGAACGTCTTCCTGGAGATCAAGGATAACGGGACCGGAATTCCAAGCGATAGGCTGGACCAGATCCGAACTCGTCGATCGGGTGTGGGCATTACGGGAATGCGCGAACGAGTCCGCCATTTAGGAGGAGCCTTCGATATTCAATCGAATGGTGACGGGACAACAGTTTCGGTGAGATTTCCGGTCTCAACAGCTGCCGCCTCCGGGGCAGACATAGCGGAAAAAGCCAAGGCTGCCGATTAGCGTGTTCCCAGGTCGAACGTTTATGCGAATCCTAATCGTAGGCGACACGCGCCAGCGGCAGCGACACACGACAGAATCCGTCCCTCATTGCTAGGATCCCCGGCAAAGCTGATGATCGATTTGTTTCCTGGCGGTACAGTGCGCTTGGTGTTCCTTCCTAGCGTGGACCAGCGGACCGCATCCCCGGTCACAGTCGAGGACCTTTACGCAGCCGAGATTTTGTTTATGACGTGCGGCCTATCGGTGAATCGTGCGGCTGCGCTGCGTGCTGAGGTGAAGCGCAACAAGATTGCAAGCGCGGACGTGACGGTTGACGAAGAGATTGCCGCAAAGTTCCGCTACGCGGTGCCGCCCAGGTAGGCTCTAGCTGACTTGAGTGACGCGAGCCATCCTCACAACCGGGGATTTCTTTTCGCGCTCTGCAAATCCAACGGCCTTCTCATGGTCCGTATAGACACGGGCGAAGGTTTCACCATCCTTGTAAAACACTTTGGCTTCCCAGTGGTGATGCTTTCGCCGTGAGTCTGTCTTGAATGCCGTGCGTTTGTGGATTTTCATTCGAATAAATATAGCACGTTGAACATCTTGTTCACAAACGAGACGGCACGCCCCCAAGGTCCAGGTGCGCTCGGATCGTGACTGTACGGGCTTCCCAGGGGCTTGTTTCTCAGGGGCTATTTCGGTTTCATTCCAATTTTTGTCCAGAAAGTCGTGCATAAGCTCTCGGTCGTTCGATTCAATTTCAAGGAATTGAGTACGACGAAGCGTCACCCGGACGGATGGACTATCTGGCCCCGAGGGTTGTTCGGTTATCTCCTCGATAGTCAAGTTGCCGTATTGAGGTTTGGCCGCTGCGTTCGCTTCGAGTTGTTTCTTAACGCCCTGAAACAATCCCGCAACCGCGAAATTAGTTCCCCTACTGGTGGCACCGTTACGGCTACTCAACTCAAGCGGCCAGGATCACACGTTCCAACTGAAAAAGAATCTGTCGCCACGCCCGCGGATTATTTCCAGCCTAACCAGGGACCACAGTTCCGATCTGGCCCTAGTATTCCGAAACCAAAAACATGGCGAAAAAAGTAAGCCGTCAATGCGATTCCTGAGATTCCGAGCTCGCGGATTCCGCTTGAAACTGAGTCCGGAGAGGCCTCTGAAAGAACCCTTGGTTGGCGAACCGCACGAGCCCACCCGGGAACTAGAAAATAAGATTCGCATCCACAATCCTCGGCTTCGGAGCCGGGATCAGTAAAGCTTTACGGAATACGGACAGGCTACTCAATCTGGAGTCGTCGAACGGAGGGATCTCCGGCATCAGAAGCAAGGCGAAGCCAAAGAACTCATTGTTGCACGCGTGTCCCTGAGCCGATCTGCGTTCCGATGATTTCGCCGGAGATGATGATTTCCACCCGACGATTTTGCTGCCGGCCAGTGGCAGTATCATTGCTTGCCACGGGATTGGATTTTCCGTAGCCAACCGCGGTCACAGAAGTTGGATCGATCCCCTGGGCAATCAGGTACGCGCGAACGGAGTTGGCTCGATTCTCCGAAAGAGTTTGATTGAAAGTGTCGCTGCCGGTGATGTCCGTGTACCCCTCGACTTGCATCTTGAGACCGGGATGGGCAATGACGATGCCTGAAAATTTAGCCAAGGCCTCTCGTGCAGTCGGCTGCAGTTCGAACCTTCCAGTGGCGAAGAGAACATCAGCCAGGTTCGCTTTCAAACCACGCGGGGTGTCCGTAGTCGGAAGGATACGATTGAATTGCTGAAGAAGTGCGGCCCGGAGCTGTTGCTTTTCGAGTTCGGCTTGTGCGGCCGCCTGTTGCGCTTGACTGGCAGCTTGCTGTGCTGCTGCGGCCGCCTGCGCATCCTGCTGAGATTTTGCCTCAGCGGCAGCACGGGCTTGCGCTTCTTGCTGTGCTTGTAATTCCGCCTGCGCTCGAGCCTGCGCATCTGCCTGCGCTTGCAGCTCGGCTTGCTTCTGCTGCAGTTCTGCCTGCTGTCGGGCAATGGCCTCCTGTTGCTGTTTTGCGGAGGCTTCCTGCGCTTGCGCCTGGGCCTCGGCTGTTCGGCGAGCGGCGGCCGCTCGTTCCTGCGCCTGCTGCTCTTCGTCCTTGCGCTGCATCGTCATCTGAACCGCTGCTGCCGCATTCTGCACCGCATCGCGGGAGTTCTGCACGATTACCCGTCTATCTCCCTTTTTCAGCGTGGCTTCGGCGCTAGTCAAAGACTGCTCCGCTTTGTTCAATACGTCCGGGGCGTACTGCTGAGCGCCTGAATTTTTGGCAATTTCCACCGCGTTTCGGGCTTCCTCGACTTCGAGTGGAACTTTCGACTTTGAATAGGACTGTGTCGCGGCACTCACGTTGTAGCTGTAGACGCCACGCTTGAACAGCATGTAATTGACGTTTACCTGTTGAAGTGTGCCCGAGGTGCCGGTAACAACCACATTCTCAAGCACTACGACATCGCTTGGATCGGATACGGCGTAGTACGGCTCAGCGGTGACGATTAGCCCAAACGTCTGGAGAGTGGTGGTTGCTTGCAGTTTGCTCTTGTTGTTCTCGAGGAGAAGTTCTCCCAGGTTGTTCGCTTTGCCTTCAGGCGTAATTGCCCAAAGTACGTAAGTGAGGTACTCGGCGCCAAACTTCTGCGGCGGCTCGAGATTATCGAATTTCGCATCAACGGCTATACGACCGCTCTTACTCTCGATGCCTGCTTCTCCTTTTGCGAGAGGGAGGAGCGGAGAACCCTGGAATCCGATTTCGGTCTTGGTCCGATTCTGATAATTAATCGCGAAAATTGTCCTCGGAACCATCGTGACCTGATACGTAGGTTGATTCGCCTGCGCAGACGTAGCAGATTGCTGGGCATAGAGTGGTAACGATGCGAGTAGTACCGCCAAGCATTTTATAGTTGTCTTCATATCAACGGTCGTCCGATGCGAGCCTGCGTATGCATCGAACATGAACCTGAATAGACTCGGATCAAATCGGGTAAACCGACTAGAATCGGGAGGACGACGCTTGATTGTGAAGGCACTGGTGAAGTGCCTGAACCTTCGATCACTTCCAAAAAACAAGTCAAAAAGTACCGAAACTGAATGACTAGAGGAAAGCGTGGGAGAGCATGAGCGAACAGGCTTTTAGGCTTCGCAAGGCTCTATGCCAGCATTCAAGACCTCAGCTACCGAAGGCTTTGTACGGAAAAACGGACAAATTCTTTGAAGTGTGGATTCTTCTGCCAGGCGCGCATTTCATTACGGACATTTTTGCTCATTTGGTCACCGGAGTAGACCGGTTCCAACCATCCGCCGGTCCTTAAGTCGGACCTCGCAGTCATCAAATCCTGAGCAAGACCGCATAGTGAGCCCCGAGAGGCAAAATGTGATAGTTGGCTGTGATTGCGGTCTTTGCTGCTGTCTGTAACTCATTGAATCTTGAAACGTCGGCCGGGGGAAAATGTGAAAATATGATGGAGAAACTCACATTTTTGGCTTGGGCGAGCACACCCAAAAACTAAACCAAAAGGCCCACAAATACTCCTCGTGAAGCCCCACAGCGGGCCGAGCCATGATCGGCAACCGGGGTCTAGGCATTTCCGATATCACGTATAGCGTATGGCGAATGGAATCAGCGAATAAGGAGTCTCTTGGCTGAAGGGTGGCCCGTACCCGGAGGCGCCCCAAGGGTATCGCTACCGGGACTTGGGCGTGGAGGACGTTTTTCAAACCAAAAAGGGGACCCAATAGGGACGTAAGGTGTCTCATTCCATTGCCAAGTTGTAATTGGCCTTCCTCGGTTATCTTCCACTTCGCAAAAGACTTAGCTATCTTTCGACTAGCGAGTGTGAAATTTCTCGGCTAAGCCGAAACACTGCACATCGCCCACAGGGGTCATAAAACTCGTCAACGACGTAGCTCTCCGAAGGAGTCTTAAGCAGTTTAGCCATAGTTTCTGCTTCGTCACGACTTGGGTAAGGCTCCCAATCGGTCGTTGAGGTCTCTCCGTGAATCCAGCGAATATGGAAGTGGGCTGTGTTTCCGTGCATGGGCGCACCCCTAAAGTTGAAGATTTTCTGGATGGTCCGCCCGTTCGATTAGGACTCGCAATTCGCGAAGCAGTATCCTGCGCTCCTCTGATTGGGGACAGGTTTTAAGGGAAATTAGGGTTTGTTCTAGCTTTTGGAATATCTGTTCAAGGCTGGATTCTGGGTATTCCACGGCCCACTCCTACCCCGACCACACCCAATTTTTCGGGAACCTCGACCGAAGGATACTTCGTATGTAGTGTTACGCGAATACTCGAAAGTATGTATTTTCTGACCAATTATCCCTAAATCCTCAACTGACCCACTGCCCCCCTTCCGAGAGATGTACCTATGTCCAGACCGCCGAAGAGACCAGATAACCAGCCGCCACCCTTTCTCGAAGACCCGATTTGCTCAGAAGATGCGCGAATAGCGAGGGACCTTCTTGCCCGGAAACAAGCCCGTCTGGAAAATCAGCAAGCAGAGACAGCACAGGACAGTAACGGAGCCTTCAATAAATAATCAGATTTCGTCACATGATAGAATCTGTTCGCATGGCAAGAATCCCCGGCAAACTGATGATCGATTTGTTTCCTGACGGTACGGTGCGCTTGGTGTTCCTTCCTAGCGTGGACCAGCGGACCGCATCCCCGGTCACAGTCGAGGACCTTTACGCCGCCGAGATTTTGTTTATGACGTGCGGCCTATCGGTGAATCGTGCGGCTGCGCTGCGGGCTGAGGTGAAGCGCAACAAGATTGGAAGCGCGGACGTGACGGTTGACGAAGAGATTGCGGCAAAGTTCCGCTACGCGGTGCCGCCCAGGTAGGCTCTAGCTGATTTGAGTGACGCGGGCCATCTTCACAACCGGGGATTTCTTCTGCCGCTCGGCAAATGCAGTGGCCTTGGAATGAATTGTGTAGGTGCGGGCAAAACGCTCACCGTCCGCGTAGAACACCGTTGCTTGCCAGTGGTGGTGCTTCCTCCGACCGTCGTTCCTGAATGATGGGCGTTTTCGGATTTCTATCTAAAGGAATATATCATATTATATATCTTATCCACAAGCGGGTCTTGCGCCAACTCGGCAAATCGTGCCAGCGGCCCCGGTTAGAAGCAGCCAACGGCTTCGGGCGCAGCAGAGATTAAGGTGTCGAGACTGTACGCCGCTTCGCAATCGGTACATGGAACCGTGTATTGCTCGCAACGGGTACATGGATTTATGCTTTCGTCAATGAGGTGTCCCCCCGGCTCATTGGGATTCCTCACCGGACGTTCTTTGTGAGTAAACGCATTCTTATAGTTGACGACAACGCCCTGATCAGAGACCTAATTCGCCTCTTCATCGAACGCGGGCCCGACCTCGAAGTGTGCGGTGAAGCGTCCGATGGCGTCGATGGAATCGAAAAAGGCGGAGAGCTGAAGCCTGACTTAATCGTCCTAGATTTCTCGATGCCCCGCGCAAATGGCTTAGAAGCAGCGGCGCGTCTACGAGAAGTCGTACCAAACACGCCGGTCATCCTTCTGACGATCTACAAAGACGCAATTCCTATTCCTATGGCTCTGGCTGCTGGTGTGGCCTCGGTTCTATCAAAGACCGATCAACTCCCGGTCCTGGCCGATGAGATCAAAAGACTCACTGGATGGACAAATTAGTTGTGTCTTGTCCTGTAGCCCGGACGAATTAAGCTGCTAGTTCAGTCTTGTCCGGCAACGCGGTGGCATGAAGTCTCGCTTGTCTGCACGGTGCGCTGAGGCTTCCCTGACACGCTCGTTGTCATCGGCGAGAAGCACGGTGGTTAACACCGGCCGCTCCAACTGTGTTGGTGGCCCTGGGACTGCGGCGCGTTGTGCAAACGGTTTCGAGGCGTATTGAGGCATAAGTCCGCATCCGCCCCAGAACCTCCCCATAACCCTATAGCCTTTCGCCTAAAGCAGAAAACCCGCTTCGCAGAGCGTGTTTGCCCACCGGTCGGGTAGTTTGGCCGAGCAAGGGACACAGTGAGCGAAAACGAATTGAGATACCCAAGTTGGCAAACTCCACTTCACGAGGCAATTATCGAATTGGACCCCCAAAAGTTTGCTAAGAAAGTCGAGGAAGTCGAGGCATTGATGCTCGAGCGACTTCAAGAAATATCATCTCAAGCCGACCATCACGAGGAGCGGCAAGCCATTGCCGACGCAACCTCGGTCCTGCGTGTGCTGAAGAAAGGCCGGTTGTCACATACCGACTTGCGTGGAAAAGAGTCAGTCTAGAACGGCCGCGCCGCTGGTCGTTGAGGTATGCCTTGGGGTGTCAAAATACAGGAAACACCTGGTCTCCGTCACATCAACGAATTGATATACTTTATACTTTCTTTATGCCCAAGCCCTCAGACGAGATACCGTGGTTGGCACACCAGCTTGACGACTTGGTGGCACCTCTGAAGGAATCCACGAGTTTGGAAGAGAGAACGCAATTGCTCCACCGCATGAGGGTTCTCATCGGTAAGATCGACGCCGTTATTCTGCTGTCAAGCATGACACTCCAAGCTCCCGCACGCCCGACCGATCCACAAACGAGTCCTGAGAAGTCCGCTTAAAGCGTGATTGCCTATTCATCATTCTCTATGACTTCTGAGTCCCGCCTCTATGCAACCTTGATGATACTGACGGTTGCAACTTCCCGCGGCTCTCTGACGCGGGGCCGGATCTTCATGCATGTTCCGAGCTTGTACTCGAACACATAGAGTTTAGAGCAGCTTCCGCAGAGCCAAAAATGCTCTACACGATGCTGATCTGCCACAGACTGGCCATCCAAGGGTGATGCAGACGACCGAATTAGTTGGCCTTCGCGGTGATCGAACGGCGTTCCGCATTGAGGATTTGAGCATTTCGCGAACATCCCCTCTCCTCTGGGTTGTGCAAGTCTAAGTCTTGGATCACAGGAACCGTCGCCCATGGCGGGCACGGCGGAAGGTGTGTGGCTAGACACCAGGAGTATACACCCATTCGGCCTCTGACTGCATGATCGGCGAGGCTCGATTCAGTGAGCGCAGGTCGATTTGTGAATTGTGGTCGGCCAGGGTGGCTGGGTCGATTTATATTTAGTCCGAAGTGCTGAGACAAACGTGCTGGGCGAACGCCTGGTCCCTCATGGTTGTGAAGTGGCGGACGATTTGATCTATCGTCAGGCCAGCGGGAGCGCAACTCGAATCTAGAAACTGCTGCCCGCAATGGCTACACAGCCATCCCTGAAAATGTTCATCATGTGTCTCAACCAACTGTCTGTTTATTGCTGGCATTCTTTTTGTCCCTCACTTTTCAATAGCTTCAGCAGCCAGAAACTTACGGCCAGGATGCGGTGTGAAACGGTAGCCGCCCGCAGACGTAACACAACGTTCCCCAGCAGCGACTCGACAGGTAGGACACGGAGCGGAAGATAATTGTCTTTGGGTTAGTTCTCTTACTTTCATTCCCAAAACAATAATGCGACGGCCTCACGTAAACCGTTCAATTTTGAACAGTATCAGACATCAACCATCAAGCGTGCCGGGTGACAGTGCAGAAACTCTACGTTGGTGGCGGACATGGAGTGTAATCGGTTTCCCGCCAGCTGATTGGTCCTGGTACGCCCTCTTCTCGGATTGTGGCCCGCGAGTTGGATCGGCCAAATTCCCAGATTCGGTCTATAACGACGGTCGTTATGAAATCAATAACGCGTCTCTCAGATGGGATGAGAAGGCCGGTCTCCGGCGGGATGCGATACGCTCCCAATGGTCGACGCGCTCGAAGCGCAACCGAAAGGAGACCGGCTATGAAAAAGACTATCACTATGCAGGCATTCCAGAGCGACATTTTCAAGGAGCAAAAGCTGACCATCGGCTTGGATCTGGGAGATCGCTGGTCGTTCTACTGTGTTTTGGATGAAGCCGGCCAAGTGATTTTGGAACAGAAACTGCCGACGACGCCGGAAGCGATGAAGCAGAGCTTTGGAAAGATACCGCGAAGTCTCGTGGCACTGGAGACCGGAACCCATTCCCCCTGGGTAAGCCGGCTGCTGAGTGAGTTGGGACACGAAGTGATCGTGGCGCATGCCCAAAAGGTGCAGCTGATCACCAAGAGCAATCGAAAAGATGATCGGCACGATGCTCGGACCCTGGCACGACTGGCGCGAATCGATCCCGTGCTCTTGGGGCCGGTGCGGCATCGCAGTGTGCAAGCGCAACTCCACCTGACGGTGATCCGGGCGCGAGCGGAACTAGTGAGTGCTCGAACAGCCTTGGTGAACGCCGCACGCGGATTGGTGAAGTCTTATGGCCAACGGCTGCCCAAGTGCGGCACGTATCAGGTGAGCCGGGAGCTAGCCGCGGCCTTGAGCACCGAGCTGCGCGAGGTTCTGGAGCCGCTGCTCAAAGAAATCGAGTCGCTGAACGAGCGTGTCAAGGAATACGACGAACGGATGGAGAA
>Ga0210398_10001625_pt1 | contig 22846 bp, 19 predicted proteins | sample IncBWC4OmetaG_FD_161047 | JGI IMG/M metagenome (GOLD analysis project Ga0210398, IMG submission 161047) | Forest soil microbial communities from Barre Woods Harvard Forest LTER site, Petersham, Massachusetts, United States - Inc-BW-C-4-O | ecosystem: Environmental > Terrestrial > Soil >...
GCTGCGCGCCACCAGTGACGACGCCGGGCTTTACACGTTCTGGGATTATCAGGCCGGCGCTTGGCAGAAGAACAACGGCATCCGCATCGATCACCTGCTGCTGTCGCCGCTCGCCGCCGACAAGCTTGGCGACGTCGGCATCGACAAGCATGTGCGGAGCTGGGAGAAGCCGTCCGATCACGTGCCGGTTTGGATCGATCTGGATATCGCGGCGAAATAGTCCGTCATTGCGAGCAAAGCGAAGCAATCCAGCGGCGGCGAAGCTCATGGATTGCTTCGTCGCTTCGCTCCTCGCAATGACGAGGTCTGTTAATCGCGCCGGCCCTTGAGCCAACCTTCCAGATAAACCAGCGCCATCGCCCGCTCGTCATCGTTGGCGCGGCGGAAGGCGTTGTCGTAGAGCGGCTTGACCCAGCTTTCGTCTGGACCGACGCAATCCTTGCTGAGCGTGAGCCACATCAGACCGCGCGCCGCCTGCCGCGGTACATATTGGCCTTGGAACAAAATATCGCCGAGTGCCGCCTCGGCCCGGCACTGGCCTTTGTTGGCGGCAAGCTGGAACCAGCGCGCCGCCTCGTGCGGATCCTTCGGCGTCGAGTCGAGATAAAGCCGCCCGAGCTCGTATTGCGCATCGGCATCGCCGAAATAGGTGGCCGCATAGTTGTAGAGCTCGCGGGCGCGCGCCGCATTCGGCTTGATCTTGGAATTGGGAATTCCGCTCAGATAGTAGTGCCCGAGCGACACGAAGGCGTTGGCGACGAAGCGCGCCTGGGCCGTGCCCGGACTCTCGTCGGGATGCGTATTGGCGATCTCGCTGAAATAATTGAAGGCGCGCATCTGGTCTTGCGGCACGCCGTCGCCGTCCGCGTACATGCGGCCGAGCTTCCATTGCGCCGCCGGCTGGCCCTGGTCCGCCGCATATTGCAGCGCGGTCAGCGCTTTGGCCTTTTCGTCCAGCGGATGACTGGGATTGCTGCGCAAGCCGTCGCTCGGCGTCAGCGCCGCCGTACTCGGCGTCGTCGTGCCGTCGAAGGCGAAGGCCGGCGCGAGGCCGCGCGCGGTGCCGAAGCCGAGGCCGGCGGCGATGCACAGCGCGCTCGCCAGCGCGACACCTCTGCCAGTCGTGATGCGGGCTGCGCTAGGTATCCGCATAGCACGCCTTCTCGGCACTGCCGCCCGGGTGGGTCACCGCGCCATTGCGCGCCGGCCCGACCTGCTGGGTGTATTTCCACAAATAGCCCGACGCATATTCCTCGGCGCGCGGCTTCCAGGTTTTGGCGCGGGCGGCAAGCTCGGCATCGCTCAGCTTGACGTCCAGCGTACCCTTCTCGGCATCGAGCTCGATGATGTCGCCGTCGCGAATGAGCCCGATCGGGCCGCCCACGGCGGCCTCGGGGCCGACATGGCCGACGCAGAAACCGCGGGTCGCGCCGGAGAACCGGCCGTCGGTGATCAGCGCGACCTTGCCGCCCATGCCCTGACCGTAGAGCGCAGCGGTGGTCGACAGCATCTCACGCATGCCGGGGCCGCCTTTCGGGCCCTCGTAACGGATGACCAGCACGTCGCCTTCCCTGTACGTCCTATTTTTGACCGCTTCGAAGCAAGCTTCCTCGCCGTCGAAGCAGCGCGCCGGGCCGGTGAAACGCAAGCCCGCCATGCCGGCAACCTTAACGATGGCGCCTTCCGGCGCGAGATTGCCTTTGAGACCAACGACGCCGCCGGTCGGCGATAACGGTTTGTCGGCCGGGTAAACCACGTCCTGGTCCGGATTCCACTTCACCGCCTTCAAGTTCTCCGCAATCGTGCGGCCGGTGACGGTGAGGCAGTCGCCATGGAGGAAGCCGTTGTCGAGCAACGTCTTCATCAGAAGCGGCACCCCGCCAGCCTCGAACATATCTTTGGCGACATAACGGCCGGATGGTTTCAAATCCGCGATATACGGGGTTTTTTTGAGGATTTCGGCGACGTCGAAAAGGTCGAATTTGATGCCGCATTCGTGGGCGATGGCCGGCAGATGCAGCGCCGCATTGGTCGAGCCGCCGGTCGCTGCCACCACGGCCGCGGCGTTTTCCAGCGCTTGCCGGGTAACGATGTCGCGCGGGCGGATGTTCTTGACGATCAGATCCATGATCATCTCGCCGGCCAGCATGCAGAATTTGTCGCGAATCTCGTACGGTGCCGGAGCACCGGCGGAATACGGCAGCGCCAGGCCAATGGCCTCGGACACCGTCGCCATGGTGTTGGCGGTGAACTGCGCGCCGCAGGCGCCGGCCGAGGGGCAGGCGTTTTCCTCGAGTGTCTGCAGGTCGGGATCCGACATTTCGCCGATCGAGTGCTTGCCGACCGCCTCGTAGACGTCCTGGATGGTGACCGGCTTGCCCTTGAAGGTGCCGGGCAGGATCGAGCCGCCGTAGATGTAGATCGACGGCACATTGAGCCGGCACATCGCCATCATCATGCCGGGCTGCGACTTGTCGCAGCCGGCCACCCCGATCAGGGCGTCATAGGCGTGGCCGCGCATGGTCAATTCCACCGAATCGGCGATGACTTCGCGGGACGGCAAGGACGCCTTCATGCCGGCATGGCCCATGGCGATGCCGTCGGTCACGGTGATGGTGCAGAACTCGCGCGCCGTGGCGCCGACGGCGGCGACCCCGCGCTTCACCGCCTGGGCCTGGCGCATCAGCGCGATGTTGCAGGGCGCGGCCTCGTTCCAGCAGGTCGCGACGCCGACGAAGGGTTGATGGATCTGCGCCTGCGTCAGCCCCATGGCGTAATAGAAGGCGCGGTGCGGGGCGCGCTCGGCGCCTTCGGTGGCGTGCCGGCTGGGCAGTCGTGATTTTAGATCGGTCTTGGCGTCCATCTTACTCATCAAGGCCCAAACAAGGCCCCTCGCCCATCCCCACCGATCCGGCGCACGGCACCTTGAAATCGGAAGTGCCGTAGCGGCTTCTACTCACCGCCCGGCATGCGGCCGAGGGTGTCGAAAAATCCTATGGCTAAAAAGCGGCGCCGTGGATGGCTTCAAGCCGAAACTTATAAATGTTCACAGCGTGTTGCGCCGGGGCCACAGATTCGACGGCGTTTGTTAGCTAGGCATTAAGGCGCGATTTACCAAGAGCAGCACGGCACCATGGCCCGATGGCCAAAAGACTGACCCGAGCCTTTTTCAGACGCAGCGTGCACGAGGTGGCGCCCGACCTGGTCGGCGCGACACTGCTGGTCGACGGCGTCGGCGGCCGCATCGTCGAGGTCGAGGCCTACCACCAGACCGATCCCGCAGCGCACAGTTTTGGCGGGCCCACATCCCGCAATGCGGTGATGTTCGGCCCGCCCGGTTATGCCTATGTCTACCGCTCCTACGGCATCCACTGGTGCGTCAACCTCGTCTGCGAGCCAAAAGGCTCGGCCAGCGCCGTGCTGATCCGGGCCATCGAGCCGACCGAGGGGCTATCGGTCATGCGCCGCCGGCGCGGCGTCGCCGACGTGCGGCTGCTTTGCTCCGGCCCGGGCCGGGTCTGCGAGGCGCTGCGGATAACCCATGCCCAGAACGGCCTGGCGCTTGACGCGCCGCCATTCGCGCTGTTTGCGCGCGAGGGCGAGGTGCAGGTTGTCGCCGGACCGCGCATCGGCATCACCAAGGCGGTCGAAAAGCCTTGGCGCTACGGCCTGAAAGGCTCGCGCTTTCTCAGTAAGCCGTTCAAAGCCTGAAAGCGGGATCGAAACCCAATTCGATGCGGGCCTTATCGATGGCGACCGTCCCGTCGTCGTCGGCGATGTTGTAGATGCCGTTGCCGCGGCTCAGCGTCAGCAGCGCCGCCTGCGCCGCGGCATCGACATGGAGCGGCGGTTTGCGGCTTGGGCCTTCGCTCCAGGTGCCGGGGCCGTAGAGCAAACCGTAGCGCAGCACGATGGCCGCCATGCCGGACTTGAGCACCTGCTCTTCCATGTCGGCCGCGGCGCGGACCGTGACCAAGCGCGGGCCATCGATCAGGTTGAGCGGGTCGGTCTCGACATGAGGCTCCTTGCCCGGCGCGTAAGCGAACGCCACGCTCTGGACGATGAAGCGCTGGGCCGAGGCCGCAAGCGCCGCGGCGACCAGATTGCGCGTGCCTTCGGTGCGGATGCGGGCATTGCGCGGGTACGCCGCGGCGAGTTGCGCCTCGTCATTGAGAACGCGCGGCAAGTCGGTGAGTTGGTGCATGACGACGTCGGGCCGCGCCGCCACGACGGCGCGCTTGAGCGCGTCCGCATCGAATACATCCACGACCGCCGGCTGGATGCCGGCCGCTTCAAACTCGCGCGCGACGTCGGCCGAACGCGTCATGCCGGTGACGTCGTGGCCGGCATTGCGCAGCAACGGCGTCAACCGCCGCCCGATTGCGCCGCTCGCTCCGGCGATGAAAATCCGCATGCTCTTGCCTTCAGCCGCGAAAGACGGAGCAGTGTTTAATGCGAATGCGTCCGGGGGAGAACCCGCGCAGCGGCCTGGTCAGACCGTCGCGTCGCGCAACTGTGCGGTGTCGTAATACTCGTAGAACTCGATGGCCTTGCCGTCGGCAAAGCGCCAGGAGTCCGCCTTCGGCGTCGCCACCACTTTGCCGGTGTGCCGGTTGCGCCAGGAGCAGCGCCCGAGCATGACGACGCGGTCGCCCTGGGCGACGAAATTTTCCGTCACGTATTCGATCATTTCCCAGTCGCGTTTGATGCCGGCAAAGTATTGCGCCAGCTGATCGCGGGTTTGATAGGCCGTCAAATAGGCTGCGCCATAGCTGCCCTGGGCGAGCGAGCCGAATTTGATGTTATCGGCGAAGATCGCCGTCCAATGATCGGCGCTGTCGCCTTTGCTTTCGGCCCAGCGGTCGTAGGCGTCTTTGAGGACAATGACGTTCTGCGCTTCGTCGGTCATGATGAACCTTGCAAAAATATCGGAGCTCCTCCCTGAGTTGTAACTGGAGCACGCGGCGGCGCGCAACTGCGGTCGGTCGCCCCTTTTTCACGTATTTCACGCGTGATTTAATCAGAATCCTTAAGCCGCTGCAGCGCCTCGACAATCTTGGCTTTGCGCGCCAGCGCCTCGTCGCGCTTTTCTTTTTCTTCCTCGACCACTTCTTCCGGCGCGCGCGCGACGAAATTGGGATTGTTGAGCTTGGCGTCGACGCGGGCAATGTCGGCGTCGCATTTCGCCATTTCCTTGGTGAGGCGGGCGCGCTCGGCGTCGAGATCGATCACGCCCTTGAGCGGCAGCGCGGCGACGTCGCCGCGCACGACAAGCTGCACCGCGCCTTGCGGCGGTGCGTCGGCAAAGGAAATTTCGGCGATACGCGCCAGGCGTTGGATGAATTCCGACCAGTGCCGCGCCCGGATTGCGGTTTGCGGGGAAGCGTTCGCCAGCATCAGCGGCAGCATGGTGGCGGCCGGGATGTTCATCTCGACGCGCACCGAGCGGATCGCGGTGATCAGGTCGATCACCCAACCGATCTCGGCTTCGGCCACCTCGTCGTCGAGGCCGTCGTGCGCGGGCCAGGCGGCGAGCGCCAGCATATGGTGACGCGCCGGCCCGCGCTCGGCGGTGACGCTCCACAGCTCTTCGCTGATGAACGGCATGAACGGATGCAAGAGTTTCAGGATTTCGTCGAGCGCCCAGGCAGCGGCCCCGCGCGTCTCGTTCTTGGCGGCGCCGTCGGGGCCGGTGAGCACCGGCTTGATCAGTTCGAGATACCAGTCGCAATAGACGTTCCAGACGAAACGATAGACCGCGCTCGCCGCCTCGTTGAATTTGTAAGCCTCGATCGCCGCCGTGACCTCCTTGCCCGTCTTCGCGGTCTCGTGCGCAATCCAGCGGTTGAGCATCTCTCTGGCACGGTGCGGATCGAAATCCGGATCGTGGACGCAGCCGTTGATCTCGGCAAAGCGCGCCGCGTTCCAGAGTTTTGTCGCGAAATTGCGGTAACCCTCGACACGCTGCGCCGACAGCTTGATATCGCGGCCCTGCGCCGCCATCGCCGCCAGCGTGAAGCGCAAAGCGTCGGCGCCGTATTCGTCGATCACCTCCAGCGGGTCGATGACGTTACCCTTCGACTTCGACATCTTGGCGCCGGAGGCGTCGCGCACCAGCGCGTGGATGTAGACGTCGTGGAACGGCACTTCTTTCTGGAAATGCAATCCCATCATCATCATGCGCGCGACCCAGAAGAAGATAATGTCGAAGCCGGTGACCAGCGTTGAGGTCGGATAGAAGCGCGTGAGCTCCGGCGTCTCGTCCGGCCAGCCCAAGGTCGAGAACGGCCACAGCGCCGAGGAGAACCAGGTGTCGAGCACGTCCTCGTCGCGATGCAGATACTCGCTCGCAAAGCGCACGCGCCGCTCCGGATCGGCAGCGATGTCGTGGCCCTCCTCAGCCGTGATCTCCTCGATCTCGGTGTAGTGCGCCAAAGCGTCGGCCACCGCATCGTCTGCGGTCTCGGCGACAAAGATCTTGCCGTCCGGTCCGTACCACGCCGGAATCTGATGGCCCCACCAGATTTGCCGGGACACGCACCAGGGCTGGATGTTGTCCATCCAGTTGAAAAAGGTTGCTTCCCACTGCGCCGGGACGAACACGGTCTTGCGCTCGCGCACCGCCGCGATCGCGGGCTGCGCCAGGGTCTTGGCGTCGACATACCATTGATCGGTAAGAAACGGCTCGAGCACCGCGCCGGAGCGGTCGCCGTGCGGCACGACATGGCTCGTCGGCTCGATCTTGTCGAGCAGGCTCGCGGCCTCCAGGCGTTCGACAATCTTCTTGCGCGCCGCGAAGCGATCAAAACCGTGCAGCGCCAGCGTCGCGTCAAGGTCGGCTGACGGCGGCAGGCCTTCAAGAAACGCCGCGTTGTCCTTCAGATCGAGATGGCCCTCGACGTCGAGCACGTTGATGAGCGGCAGATTGTGTCGCCGGCCAACCTCGAAATCGTTGAAGTCGTGCGCCGGCGTGATCTTGACCGCGCCGGTGCCCTTTTCCGGATCGGCGTAATCGTCGCCGATGATCGGAATGCGCCGGCCGACCAGCGGCAGCACCGCGGTCTTGCCGATCAGATGTTTCAGCCGCTCGTTGTCCGGATGCACCGCGACCGCGACGTCGCCCAGCATGGTCTCGGGCCGCGTCGTCGCCACGATGATGAATTCGCTTGAGCCTTCGATCGGATATTTGATGTGCCAGAGACTGCCCTTGGTCTCGACCTGCTGCACTTCGAGATCGGAGATCGCGGTTTTCAGTTTTGGGTCCCAATTGACCAGCCGCTTGTCCTTGTAGATGAGGCCCTCGCGGTAGAGCGCGACGAAGACCTTCAGCACCGCGCGCGACAGCCCCTCGTCCATGGTGAAGCGCTCGCGCGACCAGTCGCAGGAGGCGCCGAGCCGCTTGAGCTGGCCGATGATGGTGCCGCCGGATTGCGCCTTCCATTCCCAGACCCGCTTGATGAACGCCTCGCGGCCCATTGTGCGGCTCGATTCCTGGCGCTCCATCAATTGCCGCTCGACCACCGCTTGCGTAGCGATGCCGGCATGATCGGTGCCCGGCTGCCACAACACGTCACGCCCGCGCATGCGCTCGAAGCGGCAGAGGATGTCTTGCAGCGTATTGTTGAGCGCGTGGCCCATATGCAATGAGCCGGTGACGTTGGGCGGCGGGATGACGATGCAATAGGGTTTCGCCTTGGCGCGCTCGGGCCGGCCGGCCCGGAAGGCGCCGGCCTTCTCCCAGGCCTCGTAAATGCGGCTTTCGACCGCGCCGGGCTGGTATGTTTTCTCGATCATTTCGATTTTCCGGACCGCGCGCTAGAAAGCCCGCGCGGCGTTGACTGTCAACGCCAACGTCCCGCCAACCCGAGCAAAGTCCCAACGTGACAGCCGCCGCTTCCCCGCCTTTGGCGCATCGAACGCCGACGCGCTCGATCACGCTGCTCGCAGTCGCGGGTTTTGCCGCGCAGGCACAGGTGCGGGTGACCGATTCGCTGCTGCCCCAGATCGCGACCGACTTCCACACCACCGTGGGCGCCGCCGCCATGGTGGTGACGGCCTATGCGCTGGCCCACGGCTCGATCCAGCTGGTCATCGGCCCGGTCGGCGACCGCTTCGGCAAATACCGCACCGTCGCCTTGATGTGCGCCATCGGCGCCGTGCTGGTGGCGTGCTGCGGCTTGGCCGGTTCGCTGTCGCAGTTGATGCTGGCGCGGCTTGCGACCGGCGCCGCGGCCGGCTGGGTGATCCCGATCTCCATGGCCTATGTGGGCGACGTCACGCCCTATGAGCATCGGCAGACGGTGCTCGGCCGCTATCTCTCGGGCCAAATTCTCGGCCAGCTCTCCGGCCAGGCCGCCGGCGGCGTACTCGGCGATCTGATGGGATGGCGTAACGTGTTCTTCGTGCTCGCCGGCGTTTTCGCGCTGGCCGCGGCGGGCCTCGTGTTCGAGCTCATCACCAATCCGCTGACGCGCAAGCACCCTTCCCCCTCCCTGCCCTCCCCCGCAAGCGGGGGAGGGTCGGGGTGGGGGCAGCGCTTTGTCGCCGACTACGCCGTCGTCTTGAGCAATCCGTTCGCGCGCATCGTCATTCTCACCGCCTTCATCGAAGGCGCGATCGTGTGGGGCGCCTTCGCCTATATCGGCGCCGACCTGCGCTTGCGCTTCGGCTTGAGTTTCACGCTGGTCGGCCTGACCGTCGCCTGCTTCGGCATCGGCGGGCTGATCTATGCCGCCTTGGTCAAATTTTTTGTGTACCGGCTGGGCCAGGTCCGTCTCGCCATCAGCGGCGGGCTTTTAATCGCGGCGGCTTACATCGAACTCGCCTTAGGACCGGCGTGGTGGCTGGCGCCGGTCGCAACGATGGCGATCGGTCTGGGCTTCTACATGCTGCACAACACCTTGCAGACCAACGCCACGCAGATGACGCCGCAAGCCCGCGGCACCGCGGTCGCGATCTTTTCCTCAGCGATCTTTGTCGGCCAGACCGTGGGCGTCGGCACCGGCGCGCTGGTGATCGACCGCTTGGGCGCGGCGCCGCTGTTCGTCGGCGCGGCGATCACGATACCCGTGCTGGCGAGCTGGTTCGCGCTCGAGCTGAAACGATACCGGCGAGCTGAATAAGATTTTTTACGTTATCTGGAAGTGCACACGATGCAAACGGTCGCCATCGCAAGCGGCCCGATGGCGTCGCGCGAAATCAATATAGTTCGAGATCGGAGTAGTCTTCGACCACGCAAAAATCGCCGACGGCAGCCCAAAGCATGGCCTGTTGGCGTTCATCAACGCTAACCTGCACGGAGATAGCCGGGTCGCCCGCGACGACACGGGCGCTAGGAACCGCCTTGACCAGCGAAACGATGTCGACCGCAGAACCGGACGGCTTGCGGGACCTCATTTTGCCGAAATCGACGGTCACTTGGAACTCTTTCATCGCCATGACCCGATTCTAACGTCCGAACCTTAAGTTAGTTTGAGCAGACTCACAATTGTGACCTAAGCGTGGGCAGCCCTAATCCCTCTCTTTCTACATGAATTCCGGTCCGGCAACAAGCCGACTGGAGGAGGCTCAGGGCGGTCAAAGGCCGTTCAGGACTGCGTGCAAGCCCTTGATATGCTTCTGATTTCGCCAGAATCAAGGCCAATAGGCCAGTGACCAGCGGAGAAGCAAAAGATGTCCCCGCGACGTCCAGCAGAGGTTCCGCCCCTCTATGGATGAGGAGGCCGACGCCCGGAGCAACGACGTCTAACCCCTCACCATATGCGCTGCTTGGGTAGTGAAATATGTCGTGATCGGCGGCTTTTCCGTTCAGTCCAGCGTTATCCCTAGCGACGTCGGACATATAGCGGACGTAGCTTCCCTCGGGCCCCCAGTCTTTAAGGCCGATCGCGCCTACTCCAACGCATTCAGGATAACGCGCTGGAAATGAAATCTGGTCGTAAGGTTCATTTCCAGCGGCCACGACACAAAGTGCACCGAATTCACGTGCCTCACAAATCGCCTTATGAATTCCTGATGTTGGCTGGCGTCGGCCCGCGCTAAGGTTGATGAGATCGCAATTGAAGTCCCTCGCAAGCCGAACGATTGCCGAGGCCACTTCGACGGGATTCAACAACCCGCCGCCGGCCTCAGCACCGATGCAAATCAGTTCAGCTCCGGGCGCAATGCCGCCGAACCGCTCCAAGCTGGACGTTCGCTGACCAATCAATCGGCATACTACCTCGCCGTGCGAAGGCAATGTTCCAATATCTGGATAAATCGGGTTCCCGAAAATGTCCAACATGGCAACGTGTTCGAGTCCCGAAATGGGCATGAACGGCGCATCGATCACTCCAATTCGGATGCCTTTTCCAGCTGCGGTGTCGACCTTCTCAATCCCCAGTAATTTGTGCCACCACATCGTCCCTTGGCAGCTCGGAAGCGGCGGGCATGTCAGAACCTCTGGGAGTTGCCCGGCGTCTAGCCGCAATGTCCAAAATCCGCCGCGAAACATGGCGATACGCAGCTCTAGGCACCCGGCGACATCGCCAAACGCAAGGCATCCATTGGCATCGGTTTCAGCCGCGACCTCTCTAACCTCGGCATTCTCGTAATAGAACAAGTTGCCGAGAGCTTGGAGGGGCTCGCCGTCTGCGTCTTTGAGGGTGATCTCCACAGTCATGGCTGGCTAAATTTGGAAATTTGAGGAGCGATGCAGAACTACAAGACTTTGAAGCCTCCCTTCGGGAAAAGCTCCTTTGGTTCCTCGATTGAAATGACGCCGCGGACCCGTGCTACCCTTTGCAAGGACTCGGCTCGAAGCCGAATCGTCGATACGCCAAGTCCAGAGCTTCGAATATCCGCACCCGCTTGCCTCAGCGCCTCGGCCATCAAATCGGGATCGCATGCCGGTGACGTCCTTACGATGACCGTCCGCTCGCTTGCCCTGGCTGCCTGACGGCGCCAGCGCTCCAGAGAGGGGGTAATCGGTCCTTGAGAACGAACTGATGATCCCAAGAGGCCTCCAAATCAGCTGCATCTTAAGCGGAACGGTTAGGATACCTGAGAAGCTCCGCGACGTCTATGCGGCCATAGCCGAAGCCGCGATGCCATACCGGTCCAACGATCTCGTCACGTCGTCCAGTGGCACGCAAGCGCTGCTGAATGTCGCTTGCATCGAGCTTTGGTTCGACCTCGAGCATGAGCGCAATCACACCCGAAACAAACGGCGCCGCCATGCTGGTACCTTGTATGGTAATATAACGGCCATCTGCAGTACGACGATTAGCAAGGCGGGGATCATGGGCTAGTTGGCCTCCAGAGGCCAACGCGGCGGTGACGAATTGTCCTGGCGCGGCGATGTCGGGACGTTGTTTGCCAATGCGGGTCGGTCCTCGACTGGAGAATGGCGAAAGCTGTCCTAACACCAAGCCGGCCATTCCTGTCGCCTGGCCGGTCGTGAGCCCGGGACGACTAACGAACGACCCGACGACGATTGCGCGCTCCTCAGTACCTGGAATTCCAATGGTGTACTCCGAATCGCCGGTGGGAAAGATTGATTGCAATGCAGACGAATTCGACGTTCCACCCCATGCGTGCAACTCTCCTTGCGTGACACGTGACGGCTTTATTCGGATTTGCCAGCGAGATCCGAGCGATCCGCCTGCTATGAATACAGTCAGGTTTTGGTCGAGATTCACTTGGTCCACACGCCAATCGGCTATCAGCTCCCCGGCAGGACCAAGATGCGATTGGCCGTCCGGATCAAAGGTCCTGCCATCCGGGTCTTCAATGACGATCTCCACGTCGTCACCGCGTGGCACCCAAACGTCTATGAATTGCGACGATGTATCCACGACATGAAAAGGAATGACCAAGTCACGGCCCGCGGTCAGCCTGCCCGTCCAATGGATGAGGTCCTCGCCCTCGTTTCCGGCAGCGACCACGACAATGCGACCTGGACCGGTCTCGCGCGCTATCGTGTTCTCGATGGCCGAGCTTCCGTCGTGCGCTCCTAAATGAACGCCTAGGCTCAGGTTAACCACCGCGGGCCTGTCCCCGGCCAATTGAAATATCCGGCGGATACCTTCGATGATGTGAGCATCAAGAAGGGGTTCGCTACGAACACCTACAAGGGTTGCGGCAGGTGCAATCCCACGAAGCCTGCCACCGGACGCGCGTCCATTCCCAGCCGCAATGGACGCGCAATGCGTCCCATGCCCGTTCAGATCTCCTTTGGGTACGCCGGGCTTCTTGCCGCTCGCAATTGCCTTGACCGCGCTATTGAGCGCCGCCCTGTCATATTCGTTTGTCTCCGAGAGGAGGGTGTTCGGGCGCCGATGCGCATATATAAAAAGTTCCAGTCGGCTTTCGCCTGCATCGTCGATGAAGTCGGGATGCGACCAGTCCACGCCTGAATCGATAATTCCAACGATGACACCTTTCCCGGTGGGAGCCCCGGGAACCTTCAGGGCTTCGTCAAGACCAGTCACCGGACCTCTGGCGTCCTCAAGTGTGAAATGGAATTCCTGCGGCGCCTCTACACGCCGCAGTCCAGGCACGTGTTGCAATCCATCAATCCGCTTAACATCCAGGTTCACCACCAGCACGCGCTGACCCTCAGAGAGGATCTCACCTGACTGCTCACGTATCCAGTCAGCCATCTTCTGCTCGGCACCAATGTCGACAAGCAGCTTTAGCGTGACGGAAGAAGACGCGGCGGGTTTGCCTGCCAAACTGCCTGTTGCGGCGAATCGCTCGCCAAGCGTCGCCAAGGGCAACGTTGCAAGATCGGCATCCCCTGTCTCGAAGCGTGTACGAATCGATTCGGCTCTCGCATCGAAGACCGTCTGTCTGGGGGGCATCCGAGGCTCTATTCCTCTTCCATGAAGGGTTCTTGGCGCCCCTTGCGCGTGGAATCTCAATCAATTGTAGCTGCACTAATAGCAACTGAAAATAGCAAAGCGCAACTCCCAGCGATGCAGGTGTTGAGCGCTGCAACGACACCGGCAACTTTGACAGCGATCGAGCGCGAACACACAGCCATTGCGGCCAATGCCTTCGCGCTCATTCCGTGTGTCCGGTCGGCGACCCGATTAAAGAAGATTGCCGTTGCTCGCACTACCGCGCGATGACAGCCAAGGAAGTCCTTTCACGCAAAGCGGAAAGTCTGGGCTCAGACTTTCACCAACGGCACCCGCGGCGTCGGTCCGCGGCGCGGCGGTGTGTCGTCACCGGGACCCGGCGGCGGCTTGCGCCGCGGCGAGGAGCGCCGCTTCGCCTTGGCGCGGCGTGGCTCGGGCAGTTTCTCCGCACGCGGCGTCACAGGGCCGTCGGGATACTCGAAGCTGAGCTTTGAGTTGCCGGCCTCGTCGGTGACCACGACAACCCGGACGTGGCCGCCCGACTTCAGGCGGCCGAACAGCACCTCGTCGGCCAGCGGCTTCTTGATGTGCTCCTGGATCACGCGAGCCATCGGCCGGGCGCCCATCAGCTCGTCGTAGCCGTTGGCGATCAGCCACGTGGCTGCTTCGGCACTCAGCTCGATGGTGACGTCGCGGTCGGCGAGCTGCGCCTCGAGCTGCAGCACGAATTTCTCGACCACCATGGCGATGACGTCTTGCGACAGATGCGCGAAGGTGATGATGGCGTCGAGCCGGTTGCGGAATTCCGGCGCGAACATCCGGTTGATCGCCTCCATGTCGTCGCCTTCGCGCTTGGTGCGGGTAAAACCGAACGCCGCGCGCGCCATGTCGGCGGCGCCGGCATTGGTGGTCATGATCAGGATGACGTTGCGGAAGTCGACCTGCTTGCCGTTGTGGTCGGTCAGCTTGCCGTGATCCATGATCTGCAGCAGCACGTTGAACAGATCCGGATGCGCCTTCTCGATCTCGTCGAGCAGCAGCACGCAATGCGGATGCTGGTCGACGCCGTCGGTGAGCAAGCCGCCCTGGTCGAAGCCGACATAGCCGGGCGGCGCGCCGATCAACCGCGACACGGTATGGCGCTCCATATATTCCGACATGTCGAAGCGGATGATCTCGACGCCGAGCGTCGCCGCCAGCTGCCGCGCCACTTCGGTCTTGCCGACGCCGGTCGGGCCGGAGAACAGATAACATCCGATCGGCTTTTCCGGCTCGCGCAAGCCGGCGCGGGCGAGCTTGATCGAGGCCGACAGTGCCTCGATCGCTTTGTCCTGGCCGTAGACCACGCGCTTGAGGGTGGCCTGCAAATGCTGGAGCACCTCGGCGTCGTCCTTCGACACCGCCTTCGGCGGAATCCGCGCCATGGTGGCGATCGTGGTCTCGATCTCCTTGAGCCCGATGGTGCGCTTGCGCCTGCCCTCCGGCAGCAGCATCTGCGCCGCGCCGGATTCGTCGATCACGTCGATCGCCTTGTCGGGCAGCTTGCGGTCGTGGATGTAGCGCGCCGACAGTTCCACCGCCGCCTTGATCGCCTCGTTGGTGTAGCGGAGCTTGTGATAGTCCTCGAAATAAGGTTTTAGGCCTTTGAGGATTTCGATGGCGTCCGGGATCGTCGGCTCGTTGACGTCGATCTTCTGGAACCGGCGCACCAGCGCGCGGTCCTTCTCGAAGTATTGCCGGTATTCCTTGTAGGTGGTCGAGCCGATGCAGCGCACCGTGCCCGACGCCAGCGCCGGCTTGAGCAGGTTCGACGCATCCATGGCGCCGCCGGAGGTGGCGCCGGCGCCGATCACGGTATGGATCTCGTCGATGAAGAGGATCGCCCCCGGATAGGCCTCGAGCTCCTTGATGACCTGCTTGAGCCGCTCCTCGAAGTCGCCGCGGTAGCGCGTGCCGGCCAACAGCGTGCCCATATCGAGCGCGAACACCGTGGCGTTGCGCAGCACGTCCGGCACTTCGCCATGGACGATGCGCCGCGCCAAACCTTCGGCGATGGCGGTCTTGCCGACGCCGGCCTCGCCGACGAACAGCGGATTGTTCTTCTGCCGCCGGCATAGCACCTGGATGGTTCGGTTGATCTCGGACTCGCGGCCGATCAGCGGATCGATCTTGCCCTCGCGGGCCTTCTTGTTGAGGTTGACGCAATAGGCATCGAGCGCATCGCCCTTCTTCTTCTGCTCGTCGCCGGATTTGGCGTCGTTCTCCTCGTCGGCGCCACGCACCGGGCGCGCTTCCGACATGCCTGGCCGCTTGGCGATGCCATGGCTGATATAGTTGACCGCGTCATAGCGGGTCATGTCCTGCTCTTGCAGGAAATAGGCGGCATGGCTCTCGCGCTCGGCGAAGATCGCCACCAGGACGTTGGCTCCAGTCACTTCCTCGCGACCCGAGGATTGCACGTGGATGACGGCGCGCTGGATGACGCGCTGGAAGCCGGCGGTAGGTTTTGAGTCCTCGGCGCCGTCCGTGACCAGGTTGTCGAGCTCGGATTCGAGATAGGCGACGAGGCTGCGGCGCAGTTTCTCCAGATCGACGTTGCAGGCCCGCATCACCGCCGCGGCGTCCTGATCTTCGATCAGGGCCAGCAGGAGGTGCTCCAGCGTCGCGTATTCGTGATGCCGCTCGTTGGCGAGCGCCAGAGCGCGATGGAGCGACTGTTCGAGACTGCGCGAGAACGTAGGCATTTCAGTTTCTCTTCACTTGTATTGGGCGACTTCCCCCCGGAATCACTTCTTCTCCATGATGCACTGCAAAGGATGCTGATGTTTGCGGGCAAAGTCCATAACCTGCGTCACTTTGGTTTCGGCCACCTCGTAGGTGAAAACCCCGCATTCGCCGATGCCGTGCTGGTGCACATGCATCATAATCAGGTGCGCCGCCTCGTGGTCCTTGTTGAAGAAGCGCTCGAGCACGTGGACCACGAATTCCATCGGCGTGTAGTCGTCATTGAGCAGCAGCACGCGATAAAGGTTAGGCCGCTTGGTCTGCGGCTTGGTCTTGGTGATGACCGCGGTGCCGGGACCGTTCGGGTCGCCTTTGCGCTTGCGGTCGTCGTCCGCCATGCGCGGCGGCAGCGTTTTGGGATTGGCTTCGAGCGGCGGCATTGCTGCGTCTGTCTTCCAAGCTCCTAGGTAGTGAGAGGAAGAACTTTCCGAAAGGCTCCCGCCCGCCGTCTCCCGCACCACCGACCTCTATAATAGAGTTGGAGCCGGCCGCGTTCCAGTTCGATGAAGCGGCACCGATCCCGGCCGCACGCCAAGGTTGGTGCCGTTCGGCGACTCGGTTATTGATCGCACAAATTGAGTGGGAGACGGCCATGAGTGACCCGGCACGCCGGGCGAAGCTCCTGCGCGAGCTGGAGCAGGAATTCATCCCTGATTATGACGCCCTGAACATGCCGTCGGCGGACAAGCGCGCCGCTTACGCGCTTGAGCACATCGCCTTTCGGGTCGGAAAAATCGAAGAAAACCTGGCCAAGATCGCAAGCGCGATCGAGGCCTTCTTGGCCAAAGCCTGAAAACCTGACGCGGAAGCTGCGCCGGCCTTATTTCATTTTGGCGTACGCGCTTTCGAACGGCTTATAGGCTTCCTTGGCGAAATCGACGTAAAGCTCGCCCAGCTTGGTCGCCTCGGCGACAAACCCCTCGTAGGACGACTTCAGGTATTCGGTCTGCACTTCCATGGCCTTTTCCAGGCTTTTCGTGCCCAAGAGCTTTTCCCAATGGGCAGCGGAGCCCTCGACCGACTTTTTCGAGTAATCCACCATTTCGGCCACAATGGCCTGGCCGCTCTTCGACCATGCTCCGAACGAGTTCATGGCGGTTTCCATGCTGTCTTTGCCGAGCTTATTCATTTCATCAGGGGTCATGACGGTCCTCCGGCGACGCGCGCTGTCTGTTGCTATGGTTAAAATCTTCAGCCCTTTGCCTTGAAAAGGCCTTTTCGGGGAGCAATGATATTATAGTGCACTGCACAAAAATGCAATAGGTTTGGGTGCAGAGCACAAAAAAGTGTCTTTTCGTTGTGGGTGTAGACACTTGATAGGCGGTTTGTGGGCACTTGGGGCGGCGCATCGGGGACTTAACGCTTTCGCAACAGCGTTCGCCTAGCGTGCTTGACCGTGTCGTTTGTGTAACGACCGGTCCTTAGTCGGGGCAGTGCCTCTTAAGTGGGCGGGTAGTCGGATCGAGCCGGCGCCATACCGCGGGGAGCATCGTCTCGAAGGAGCGAACAGGGGTTGGGCCTCGACCGAGGCCCTACGCGCGTCAGGGACGGGGTGCGTAATGGCAATGATGCGTATGGAAGCCCGCAACGGGCTTCGCTATGGCGTTGTAAGTCTTGCCGCTATCGTTGCGGTTCTCACCATCACCAGCGAAGCCGCCGACGCGCGGCATCATCGGCGTTTGCGCGTGCACTACGTGTCCGCGCACCACGTGGCCCGCACGCACCATTCCGCCCGGGCCGTGGACTATTCGCCGCCATCGGCCTCGATCGTGGTCGACGGCAATACCGGTGCCGTGCTGCAGGCGTCCAACCCGGACGCGGCGCGCCACCCGGCCTCGCTGACCAAGATCATGACGCTCTATCTGCTGTTCGAGCGCCTCGATGCCGGCAAGATCAAGCTGGATACGCCGCTCAAGGTCTCCGAGCACGCCTCCGACCAGGACCCGACCAAGCTCGATCTCAAGCCCGGGCAGACCATCCCGGTCGAAGACGCCATCAAGGGCGTGGTCACGCGGTCGGCCAACGACGCCGCCGTGGTCATTGCCGAAAGCCTCGGCGGCAGCGAGAGCGAGTTCGCCAAGCTGATGACGCAAAAGGCCCACGCGCTGGGCATGAGCCGCACCACTTACGTTAACGCCTCTGGGCTGCCGGACGACGACCAGATCACCACCGCGCGCGACCAGGCGCTGCTCGGCCGCGCCATCCAGGACCGTTTCCCGCGCTATTACAAATATTTCTCGCTGCCGGCCTTCGTCTATCACGGCGTCGCGATCCGCAATCACGATCATCTGCTCGGACAGGTCGAAGGCGTCGACGGCATCAAGACCGGATTTACCCGCGCGTCCGGCTTCAATCTCGTCACCTCGGTGCACCGCGATGGACGCTATGTCGTCGCCGTCGTGCTCGGCGGCCGCTCCTCGTTTCAGCGCGACGCCCATATGCGCGAACTGATCGGCGCGCACATCAAGGAAGCTTCCGTGCAGCGCACGGCGCCGGCCATCGCCGAGCAAACGGCGCCCCGTGACGAGCCGCAGCAGGCCACCGTCACCAAGGTATCGACGGTGTCCCGCGCCGACCCGACGCCGACCGCAACGGTGAGCGCCCGCGTTGCCGCCGGTTCGAACGATCCGATCCAGCCGCTTCTGGTGAAAACCGTGTCGTACCGGATCGCGCCCGTGCAACCGGCCGGACTTGCGCCGATGCCGGCGCTGGTGGCGGCTGCCGCGCCGCAGCCCGAGGCGCCGCGCGTTGTCGTTGCCTCGGCCGACACAGTGCCGCCGGTCACGGTCCCCGCGGTCAAGTCCGACCCCATCAAGCCGGAGCCCGCTAAGGCCGACATCGCCAAGCGGGAGGTCGCAACAGTTGCGCCGGTTAGCGCCGAACCAGTCAAAGCCGAGCCCGTCAAAACCGAGCCGGCAAAATCCGAACCGTCGGCACAATTGCACGCCCGCGGCGGCTGGTTGATCCAGATCGGCGCCTACCCGGCCGAAGACGAGGCCAAGCAGCATTTGAGCGCGGCGCAGAACAAAGTCCACGACAAGCTCGCCGCCGCCGATCCGTTCACCGAGCGCGTGCTCAAGGGCGACAAGGCACTCTATCGCGCCCGCTTCGCCGGCTTCGACAAAGCAACCGCCGATGCCACCTGCAAGCAACTCAAACGCAACGATTTCGATTGCATAACGGTCAAGAACTGAAGAGCCCGGCGAACGGGACGGAAGACGAGTGAGCGTTGTTCAGAGTGCGGAAGCCACGCGAGAGCATCCTTTCGGGAAAGCCTCAGCGATGGCGACGAAGCAGAACGTCCTTGGCCTCATTGACGCGGGCCGCGAGATACGTCGACCCCCCTTGGTCGGGATGCAGTTTCTTCATCAAGGAACGGTGGGCGCGGCTGACGTCTTCCACGGTCGCTCCGGGCTGAACGCCAAGGATCTGATAAGCTTCCTCTTCAGTCATTTTGCCGCTGGCCGCCGCCCGCGTCCGGCTCCCCGCTGCCGCATCACCTTGCGCGTGCTCACGCCAGCTGGGCTGCCGGCGGTCAAGATACGCTGCAAGTAGATCGCGACTGTCGTCGTCGATCTCGCCGAGCAAGCCGATCAGGATTTGCGGCTCGAGCGCGTCAAGGCTTGCGCCTTCATGCCGGCCCGCAACAATGCGGCCGCGCATCGCGCCCGAATCGTGATCGAGCTCCATTTCCAGAAATGCGGTGCGGACGCGGGACACCTGGCCGGTGCTCTTGCGCGTACGCCCGGCGAAGCTCGCCGGCCACGACACCCAGCCGAGCAGGCCGAGGCCGAAAACGCCGACAGGAAGCGCGACGCCGATCTCGCCGCGGAACAGGAGAAATGCGGCAAAGATCAGCGCGCCGCAGCCGCCCAAGTAGCGGATCAGGCGCGCAGCCTGCTTCGGATCGGCTTTGGAGAAGGCATTCACGGCCCACAGCAGCAGGACGAGAACGGCGACGCCGAGAAAAAGGGGCATGGCTATTTAAGCTGCTCGAGCAGCCTGACCGCGCCGGTACTGTTGCGCTCTTTCAGATCGGCGAGCGCCTTCATCCCGCCGGCGGCGTAGGCCGCGGCTGCCCGCAACAACTCGGCCAATTCGTGAGCGGCACCGGGAGCGAACCGGCAATAGGCGCCGCGCGTCAGGCGCGCGACCTCGCGAAAAGCCTGCTCGCACACCGGATCGTAGCCTTCCTGGAACATGAAAGCCGGAATGTTGCGCAGGCCAAGCTCGCCGGCGCCGGCGCACAGATCGTCGAGCGTTTCTTCCATGGCGTCGCCGACGAACACCAAGGTGCCGACTTTCGCCTTATCGTTCTCGCGGCGGGCATGCGCCAGCACCTTGCCGATCTGGGTATGGCCGCCGCGGCAATCGATCCGCGACATCAGCGCGCCGAGCCGCGCCGGCTCGGCGACCCACGGCGAGGCGCGGCATTCGGCAAGACCGCGATAATAGACGAGCTGGATATCGAGGCCGCCGATGGCGGCGGCTTCGCGGAACATGTCGGCCTGCAGTCGGCACGCGGTGTCCCAGGTCGGCTGCCGGCTCATGGTGGCATCGAGCGCGAAGATAAGGCGGCCGCGTTTGCCGGCTACGACCGCAGGGCCGAGCGCGTCGACACGGCTCAAGAAGGCATCGATCTCGGCGCGCGAGGTCGCAGCCGGAGCCGGCGCGTGATGATCGGAGCGGTCGTTGCTCATCGAGGGACCCTGCTTTCGCCACGGCATAAAGTGGCGCTGACGGGCATGGCGCGCAATGGCCGCGGTCAAGCGCTCTAATCGGCGAGCAGGTCGTGGGTTTCGAGCGGATTTGCCGAAGCCGCGAGCCATTCGGCCCGGGCCGCCATGCGCCGCTTGCCGCGCTCGTCGATCGGCAGCTTGAGCGCATCGATCAGGGCTTTGACTTCGTCGCGCGCTGTCACATGCGAGACGGTGGGCCGCTGGCCAAGGGTGTCTTCGTTGATGTCGTCGAGCGCGGTGAGCCCGCGCGGGAAGAATTCGCGATAGACCACCCGCTCGGCAAATCCGTCGGTGGAGCGAAAACCGAGCTGCCGGGCGAGTTGACTGACCCCCTCCCCGACCAGCCGCTTGTTGCGCGATCCGAGCGTGGAGAGCCGGTTGCGGACGATGACCCAGTCGGTCAGCCCGCCGTCGACCAGCCGGCGCTGGCGGCGCGCTTCGCGGACCATTTCGGCATAGTGGCTGACCCCGACCACTTCGAAGGTGGTCTGATCGACCGAGCCGAGCACATCGAAATCGACGAAACTGTCGTTGAGCGGGGTGATTAGCGTATCGGCCATCGAATGGGCGAGCCGCATCAGGTAGGAATCGCTGCCCGGCGTATCGATGACGATGAAATCTTGACTGTTCTCGACCGCGCTCACCGCCTCGGCGAAGGCGGCGAATTCCTGCGCCTCGATTTCGTCGAGGCGGAGCCCAAAACCGCGGGCGACGCAAAAATGAACGGGCATTTCGAGCTTGATGCCGGCGCGTTCGGCCCAGTCGCGACGGTTCTCGACGTAATGGGTGAAGCTTTTCTGCCGCGAATCGAGGTCGATCGTGGCGACGCGCTGGCCGGCCTGCAGCAGTGCGACGGCGACGTGCATCGCCGTGGTCGATTTCCCCGAGCCGCCTTTTTCGTTACCAAGAACGATGACATGCGCCGAAAGCGGTTTTCCGACGTCAGCCTGCATTAACATGATAACGCGACCCCAACCGAAACTACTCTTTAGTCAGGCTTGCAACGCTCATGGTCAAGATACAGCATCGGCCTCGACAAGTTAATCATTAACCACCCGACTTCCACATGAACATGCAAAGTGTGTTCGCGCAGCAACGCCGACGGCGATGTCATGGCTAAAACGCCGACGCGGCCGCAACGTCATCCGCGCATCATTCGCGCCTTGCCGGTACTCAAGCGCGCGATCGCGGATTTGCGCGCGCGGCGTTGCAGGATTGCGCTGGTGCCGACCATGGGCGCGCTGCATGCCGGGCATCTCGCGCTGGTGCGGGCGGCGCAGCGCCGCGCCGAGCGCGTCATCGTGTCGATCTTCGTTAACCCGACCCAGTTCGCGCCGCACGAGGATTTAAAAACCTACCCGCAGACATTCGCCGCCGATATCGCCGCCCTTGCCGCGCTCAAGACCGATCTGGTCTGGGCGCCGGCTGTGGCCACCATGTATCCGGCGGGCTTTGCCACGCGCATCGTCCCCGAAGGCCCGGCGAGCGCCGGCCTGGAAGACGCCTTCCGGCCGCACTTCTTCGCCGGCGTGGCAACAGTCGTCGCTAAGCTCTTGATTCAATGCGAACCCGACGTGGCCATGTTCGGCGAGAAAGATTTTCAGCAGCTCAAGGTGGTGACGCAGCTGGCGCGTGACCTCGATCTCAAAACCCGCATCGTCGGCGTGCCGATTGTTCGCGAAAATGATGGCCTCGCGCTGTCGTCACGCAACCGATACCTGTCGCCGAGTGAACGTAACATTGCACCAACGCTGCACAACGTTTTGAAAGAGTGCGCAAAAAAGATCGCGAACGGCCAGCCGATCGCAGCCGTCCTCGACGCAGGCCGTAGCGCGATCTCGGCGTCGGGTTTCGCGCTCGACTACCTCGAAGCGCGCGACGCCAACACGCTCACTCCCGCCGCCTCACCCAAGGCCGGCCCGGTCCGTCTCCTCGTCGCGGCGCGGCTCGGCACGACGCGGCTTATCGACAATATGGCGGTGTAGATTTCGTTCGCTTACTTCGCCGCGACCTTCATCGGGTCCTTCACGTTGGCAAACGTCTCGAACTCCGTATTCCAAAGCTGGCCGTCGACCTTTTCCACTTTGCGGATATAGACGTTGCTGACGATGTCGCGGGTCTCGGCATCGATCGAGATCGGGCCGCGCGGGCTTTCCCAGGCCATGCCCTTCATCGCGGCGAGCAAGGCATCGCCGTCGGCATTGCCGCCGGTTTTCTTCAGCGCCTCGTAAATCAGGTGCAGGCCGTCATAGCCGCCGAGCGAGACGAAGTCTGGACGGAAGCTGTTGGCCTTGATGATCGCCGCCGCATAGGTCTTGTTGAGCGCGGAATTGTGCGCGGCCGAGTAGACCCCGGCGGTGATCATGCCGAGCATCTGATCGCCCATATCGTTGAGACTGTCGTCGGTGGTGAGGTCGCCCGGGCCGATGATCTTGATGCCGGACTTGGCGAGCCCCCGCTCGGCGAATTGCTTGGCGAAGA
>Ga0210398_10001626_pt1 | contig 22834 bp, 20 predicted proteins | sample IncBWC4OmetaG_FD_161047 | JGI IMG/M metagenome (GOLD analysis project Ga0210398, IMG submission 161047) | Forest soil microbial communities from Barre Woods Harvard Forest LTER site, Petersham, Massachusetts, United States - Inc-BW-C-4-O | ecosystem: Environmental > Terrestrial > Soil >...
GCTGGTCACTGTGCCGGCGGTGTTGCTCACCGTCACCGTGAACGTCGAGCCGCTGTCTGTGGTGGTGGTTGCCGGTGTCGTGTAGCTTGCCGAGGTGGCACCGGAGATATTCACTGTGTTCTTCAGCCACTGGTAGGCGAGCGGCGCTGTCCCTGCCGCCACTACGGTGAAAGTTGCTGTCTGCCCTGCGGTCACTGTCTGGCTGGCAGGCGGTGTGGTGATCGTTGGTGCTACCGGCGCCGGATTCACTGTCAGAGTGCCGGCTGCGCTGGTCACTGTGCCGGCGGTGTTGCTCACCGTCACCGTGAACGTCGAGCCGCTGTCTGTGGTGGTGGTTGCCGGTGTCGTGTAGCTTGCCGAAGTTCCCCCGGAGATGTTCGCCCCGTTCTTCAGCCACTGATAGGCGAGCGGCGCTGTCCCTGCCGCCACTACGGTGAAAGTTGCTGTCTGCCCTGCGGTCACTGTCTGGCTGGCTGGTGCTGTCGTGATCGTGGGTGCTACCGGCGTCGGATTCACTGTCAGAGTGGCGGCTGCGCTGGTCACTGTCCCGGCGGCGTTGCTCACCGTCACTGTGAACGTCGATCCGCTGTCTGTGGTTGCCGTTGCCGGTGTCGTGTAGCTGTGCCCAGTTCCCCCGGAGATATTCACCCCATTCTTCTGCCACTGGTAGGCGAGCCGCCGCGTCCCTTCCGCCACTACAGTGAATGTTGCCGTCTGCCCTGCGGTCACTGTCTGGTTGGCAGGCGGCGTGATGATCGTGGGTGCTACCGCCCGATTCGCTTTCAGAGTGGCGGGTGCGCTGGTCACTGTCCCATCGGAGTTGCTCACCGTCACCGTGAACGTCGATCCGCCGTCTGTGGTCGCGGTTGCTGGTGTTGCGTAACTTGCCGAAGTGGCCCCGGCGATGTTCGCCCCATTCTTCAGCCACGGGTAGTCGAGCGGCGCTGTTCCCGTTGCTACAACCGCGAACGTCGCCGTCTGCCCATCTGTCACCGTTTGGTTGGCTGGCGGCGTCATGATTGTTGGATCGGTCGCAATGGACGTTCCAGACATCGGGGGTGCAGTACCGATCGTAAGGCTGCGCGGGTCTTTGCTTGTGATGGGGATACGGCCAGAATCATTTCCAGCAATTGTCGGAGAAAATGACAGATGAGACTTGGCAGTGCCGTTCGGCGCGATTGTGCTGGGTGTAGCTATGCCGGAAACGCCAACGGGACCCCCACCAACAGAAATCAATGAGACGATGCTCGGACTCGCTCCGCCAGCATTGATTAACACCAACTTACCCTCGACCGTTTGTCCCACCGCTTCACTTGCCAGATTTAGGCTCGTGCAATTCGCTCTAGTTTGGAGCCGACGACGGGCAAAGGTGCTGCCAAAACTGAGTCTCGGGAGACTGACTCGGATCGCAGGTTGAGGTGCTAGACGGGAATTCGTCACAGCTGCACTTACCAGACCTGAGCCACCGGTGGCTGCTAGTACGGTCGCCGACACCAAGACGGCAGGTAGTGCGCGACGTAGCCATGACCGTTGAATATTGCGAAACGGTTCACTGGCTCGGGTTCGAAACTCCGCGGTTCGTAGACTCATTGAGCTCACCATTCCCCTGATTCGTCGCGAAAAGAGAGCGTGGGACGCGAGTGCGTAAAAAAATCGCCGTCACGATCACACCCATTACTTCTTCTGCATTTAAGTCAGCTGGAAAGCCGAGGGAGTGGGTCCGCTGAAAGTTAGATATCCATAATATAATTAATAAATACAATTATGATAATATATATGAACGACATCCACACACGTTCTTTAGGCAAGGCAAGAATCTTCTGGGCACCGTTCGTGCCTTATCCTAAGCAACGACATTTTGACCGAAAGGACGAGCCGGACCCGGAAGAGGGAGGCTGGGGTCTTGTTAGGCGCCTGTTACGGTTAACTTTCGGAACATGTACAGCATCTCGACCTACTGCACACTACTGAGAAGGAGATGGCGGATCGAGCCGCGCAAGCTTATGTGGAGAATCTTGGACGAAGTCGAGAGCGACGTCTATCCAATTACATACACTTTCGTAAATTCTATTACGCAAAGGGACAGGAAGAATCCGGCGGCGCGCTGCGCGAACCCGCCCCGATGCTAGCGTGTTCCTTTTTTACGCGCACGGCGGCGGGTTGCGCTGGCGTGCTTGTCAGAAGGAGTAAAGGGCATCTGGACGAGAAACCGGGCTGCGTCATTCTTTGTCGTCGCTCCGGGCGTCGTCCGCGCGAAGCGAGCCACCAAACTGCACTTTTCCAAACCAAAGCGGTCGCGTAGCCTGTCAAGTGGCGCGCGTCAATTTCTCGAGGCGCTCACGGCGTTCCGCTTTCACTAGATCGAGTTGCTCCCCGCCGCGCGTCAGGCCGCTCAAGCTCACGCCGAGCAGCCGGATTTTTCGTTTCATGTCGCGATGCTCGGGAAAGAGCGAATTGAAAACCCTGAAAATGTCGGCATCGAGCTGCTTGGGCTCGGAAAGAGTTTTCGCGTGACTGGTAACAACCGGAAGCGGGTTCCGGTATCGGAGCGTGTGGAGGGTCAGCTAGTAGAAGGTGGCGTACATCGAATGGCTCATTGAAGAGTTGACCTCTGAAGCCGGCAACAAGCAATTGGATGCTCGGGGCGGTTGTTCTGATTGCGCTCGCTGCCACGTGGTTGCCCCGGTGCGACGCGGTGTACTACGATGCGAATGGGCTCTAGCGGCCGCTTCGGAAGACGGCCCCTGCAAAGGCTGCGGCGAATTGACGATGAGCGAGACGGTGCAATCTTTAGTGCAAGCTGGCGGCGCGGCGCGCGAAACTGCCGCCGAAAGCGATCTTGGGTTTCTTTGGGATTTCTGGTATCCGGCGTTGCGGAGCACGGAAGTTACTGGCCACCGGCTGGCGACGGCAATGTTGCTGGAAGTGCCGCTGGTTTTGGGGCGCGCGTCCGACGGTAGGGCATTTGCGATGCGCGATTCGTGTCCGCACCGGGGGATACCGCTTTCCTACGGGCGCTTTGACGGGCAGACGGTGGAGTGCAGTTACCACGGATGGAAATTTGAGGCGTGCACGGGACGGTGCATAGAGATTCCATCACTCACTAGTCAGCACAAATTGAAAGTGGAGCGCATTTTTGCCGGGCATTATCCGTGCGAAGAGCGCGACGGATATTTCTGGGTTTACATGAGCGCCCAGGGAACCCGACTGCCAGAGACAATTCCGGCGGCTCCGCAACTTGCCGTTTTCAGCGAGAAATACAGAATCACGCACCTCGCATGCGATCTGCCATCGCATGTCGACCAAGGGATTATCGGGTTGATGGACCCCGCGCACGGGCCGTTTGTGCATCAGTCGTGGTACTGGCGCAGCCGACACAGTATTCACGAGAAGGAAAAAAAGTTTGAACCGATTCCGTGCGGATTCCGGATGAGCCCGCACACGCCGAGCTCTAACAGCGCGCCGTACCGCATGCTGCAGAAATATACGGGAGAGCCCGTGACTACTACCATCGATTTTGTTTTGCCCAATATCCGGACCGAGGAGATCCGGAGCGGGAAGCTGTGGTTTTCCAGTCGGGCCACGGTCACCCCCGTGCGCCGCGCCCTTTGCCGGATTGATTTTGTGGCCGCGTGGAATCTGCTTCTGCCGGTTTGGATTTTCCGGAGCTTTGCGAAGAAGTTCTTGCGACAGGACCAGCAGACGATGATCCTGCAGGCTGAGGGATTAAAGCATAATCCCCGTTTAATGTTAATTGATGATGCGGACCGGCCGGCAAAGTGGTATTTCGGATTGAAGGCGGGCTTGCTGGAATCGCGGCGGACCGGTGAGGCGATGGTGCATCCGATGACGGGGCCGTTGACACTGCATTGGCGGTCGTAGGAATGGAGTTCACGATCGAAAGTCGAAGGTAAGAGTCAGGGACCTTGGCGGGGTCGCCTGCGATTTCGGCTCCGCTGGCTTCGCGCCAAGCGGCGTTCGAATTCGGGCTCGAGGTACAAGTCCAAACCATGCGTCGGCAACAACCGATAAGACGAACCGAGCTCGTTTAGATTTGGACGGAGTTCCATCTTAAATTTAGTTGACAGTCGTGCGCGAGGGAGCAAGAATTCGTGTCATGCGGTGCTTTTACGGTTGTCTTCTTCTACTGATCTCCTCCGCCAGCGGGTACGCTCAGAACAACTCTTGCTTCTTTGCCTGGTCCGGAGATGACGAGCCAAGAAGCAACGGCTACCTCGCGGTTTTGGATACTGCCCCCACACTCCCAGGCCGCGGGCAAGCCTTGGGGGACACTGCCCCAGCAGATGTACAACCTGCGGTATTCCGGGAGCAAACGTCAGGCAAGACGCACACGGCCAAGCTGACCTGGAAAGCCAGCGGTTCGCACGTAGCGGGATACAACGTGTACCGAAGCGAGGTATCTGGACAAAAATACCAGAAGATTAACTCTTCTCTTGTCCAGGGACTAACATACTCTGATAACACCGTCCAGAGCGGCGTAACCTATTACTACGTGACTCGGGCTGTGGATGATCAAGGGCACGAGAGTGCCAATTCCAACGAAACCACTGTAGCCATTCCGTAAAACAGCCAGGTGCTCGGGCTGAATGAGCACGAGACTGCGACGGTCAACCGTTGCCTGAGGGTGATGCCGCACGGTTCATAGAAACCGTTGCTCTCGCATGCAAGCAACTGGAAACATTTGGAAACTTATTGAGACACTTCTTTTCAATCGCTTACGGGATAGGGGCTGACGCGGCATTCGAGTAGACGCTCTCATCACCGCTAGAATCGACCGCCGTGGTCACATAGTAGTACGTCGAGCCACTCAGCACCGTCGAATCGGAATAAGTCAGAATCGCGACTGGCGAAGAGTTGATCTTGGTATACGGTCCGCCGCTCACTGCGCCGCGATAGACGTTGTAGCCGGATATCGTCGAAGTACTCGCAGTCCAGGTCAGTGCCACCGAATGCTGCACGGGGACGACGCCCGTTCCTGACAGGGGGACCGCTGCAGGTGACCCACTTGCATTACTTACCATGGAGAGGCTACCGCTTACGCTCCCGGCCACCGTGGGACTGAACTGGTTGGTCAGGATAAGGTTCTGCGACGGTGTAAGAGTCACGGGGGCGCTTCCGCCCGTCATCGAGTAGCCGGAGCCGCTCAAGGTTATCTGCGAAATCGTAACCTTTGAATTGCCCGTATTCGTGAGGGTCACATTCTGGGTAGCGGACGAGGTGTTCGTTGTCACGTTGCCGAAGCTCAAACTCGCCGGGCTGATTCCCAGAGTGAACGTTGCGGCGATTCCCGTGCCGCTGAGACCGACAGAGGTCGGCGAAGTGGGCGCGTTGCTCACAACGGAGATGTTGCCGGAGGCGGCGCCAACTGAGGTTGGCAGGAAGGCTACCGCAATCGTGGTCTGGTTCCCTGCGTTCACACTCAATGGCAGTGTGTAGCCACTGACACTGAAAGCTGAACCGGTTTCATTCACTTGAGTAATGGTCAACGTGGCAGCTCCGGTATTGGTGATGACCAAGAGTTGAGACGAATTACTGCCCACGACATCGTTTCCAAAGCTGATAGACGTTGAACTCACCTGGATGGCTGGGGCTGGAGCCGGATTCACCGTCAGAGTTGCGGCTGCGCTGGTCGCCGTCCCGGCGGTATTGCTCACTACCACCCTGAACGTCGATCCGCTGTCCGTCGTGGCTGTCGCTGGGGTCGTGTAGCTTGCAGAAGTTCCCCCGGAGATGTTCGCCCCGTTCTTCTGCCACTGGTAGCCGAGCGGGGCTGTTCCTGCCGCTACTACCGTGAACGTCGCCGTCTGCCCTATGGTTACGGTCTTGCTGGCAGGTGGCGTAGTGATCGTTGGCGCCACTGCTGCTGCGGTCACTGTTAGCGTCGCCGTGGTACTCGTTACGCTTCCAGCGGTGTTGCTCACCACCACATCAAACGTCGTCCCACTGTCTGTCGTCGCTGTCGCTGGCGTCGTGTAGCTTGTTCCTGTGGCTCCCGAGATGTTCGCCCCGTTCTTCTGCCACTGATAACTTAGCGGCGCCGTCCCTCCCGCCACCACTGCAAACGTCGCTGTCTGCCCCGCCGTCACTGTCTGGTTCGCTGGCTGGGTCGTGATCGTTGGCGCCACTGCTGCTGCAGTCACCGTTAGCGTTGCTGCGCTGCTCGTTACGCTACCAGCGGTATTGCTCACCACCACATCAAACGTCGTCCCGCTGTCCGTCGTTGCTGTTGCTGGTGTCGTGTAACTTGCAGAAGTTGCCCCGGAGATGTTCGCCCCGTTCTTCAGCCACTGGTAGCCGAGCGGAGCTGTTCCTGCTGCTACTACTGTGAACGTCGCGGTCTGCCCTGCAGTCACTGTCCGGCTGGCAGGCGGAGTTGTGATCGTCGGTGGCCCCAGCACAATTGTCGCTGGCAGGACTTCGATGCCGTTGACTAGGGGACCCCGAACGGAGCCGGCGGGGAAGTTGATGTTTAAGGTTCCATTGGTCACGGTGACAGGGAAAGTTTTCACCACCGCTATGTTTATCCCACCCGCTGTTGCATAGATATCGAAGTTCGTGAGCACCTGCGTGCCGTTAATGGACACATCGAAGATGCGCAGTCCGGGACCAGTCACAGTGGTCTCGGCAAAGTCCAGGTTCACGTTGTAGTTGCCGTTGGCAACCGGAATGTTGTAAGCGAACGTACCCCAGCGCTCGGTCTGAAAGACCGCCGGTGCGGGAGAGCCGGTGATCGTGTTCGTGTTGGAGGCGGTCGATCCTGCCGTGAAGAACTCGTCCGCAAGCCAAGTGTTCCCGTTGGCATCGGTGTAGGACGTCGTCGAACCGGCGTCGATCCGCAACGAACTAGACGTTGTCGCTGGCAGGACTTCGATGCCGTTGATTAGGGGACCCCGAACGGAGCCGACAGGGAAGTTGATGTTTAAGGTTCCATTGGTCACGGTGACAGGGAAAGTTTTCACCACCGCGATGTTTATCCCACCCGCTGTTGCATAGATATCGAAGTTCGTGAGCACCTGCGTGCCGTTAATGGACACATCGAAGATGCGCAGTCCGGGACCGGTCACAGTGGTCTCGGCAAAGTCCAGGTTCACGTTGTAGTTGCCGTTGGCGACCGGAATGTTGTAAGCGAACGTACCCCAGCGCTCGGTCTGAAAGACCGCCGGTGCGGGAGAGCCGGTGATCGTGTTCGTGTTGGAGGCGGTCGATCCTGCCGTGAAGAACTCGTCCGCAAGCCAAGTGTTTCCGTTGGCATCGGTGTAGGACGTCGTCGAACCGGCGTCGATCCGCACCGGCGTGGAAGCTGCCTGTGCACTTCCGGTGACCGCCAGTACGGTCGCCGACATCAAGACGACAAGTAGTGCGCGGCGTAGCCATAACCGTTGAATGCTGTGAAACGATCCACTCGCCTGGGTTCGAAACTGCGTGGTTCGGAAGCTCATTGAGTTCACCATTTCCCCTGATTTCGTCGCGAAAAGACAGAGTGGGACGCGAGTGCGCAAAAATCGCCGTCACGATCACACCCATCACTTCTTCTTTTGAGTCAGCTGGAAAGCCGAGGGAGTGGGTCCGCTGAGACTTAGATATCTATAATATAATTAATAAATTAAATAATTATAATATATATAAACAACATCGACACACGTTCTTTAGGCAAGGCAGGAATTTCCTGGGCACCGTTCGTGCCTTATCCTAAGCAAACGATATTTTGACCGAAAGGACGAGCCGGAGCCGCAACAGGAAGGCAGGGGCCTTAGTAGGCGCCTGTCACGGTTAACTTTCGGAACCATGTACAGCATCTCGACCTGCTGCACACTGCTGATAAAGGAGATGGCGGATCGAGCCGCGTAAGCTTATGTACTGGATCTTGGACGAACTCAAGAACGACGTCTATAGGACTACAAACACTTTCGTAACCTTTGGTACGTAAGGGTACTGGAGGTTCTGGTACTGCGAGGATCGGGCGTCGTGCCGCCCGAACCCACGAGCGGAGCGTATTGCTAGAAAACCTAGCGCTTGACCGGAGGCTCTCGGGAGAAACCAGGAGCGATGAGTATCGCTCACGGAACGGAGCTAGCGGAGACGAGCGAGGTCGAAGGGAACAGAGATGTGCTGGCCGTCGGTGGTAATGACTTCAACGGTGGCATCGTCAGAGGCGACGTCGCTGGCATCGTAGACAAGCCAAACGAGCCAACCGGTGGGATAGACGAAGCCGTTGGCACTCGAGTAGGCGAAGGCGTCGGCGGCCCCGTAGGACGCGGAGGAAGAGAGGTCTTCGGGTATAAATGGATAGTGGTTTGAGACTTGCGTGAACGAGGGCTGGAGGATGATGCGGAGAGGCTCGATCCATTGGTCCTCGTGTGATGAGCCGGAGCGCTGGGTGAGGCCGACGCGGAAGTCACGATAGAAATCGGGAAGGGGCTGATCGGCACCGGACTGTTCGCGGTCGCTTTTTGCGGAGCGGTAGATTTCTAGGGCGCCGTAAGTGTCGGTGAAGTCGATGCGAACGCGGACGTAGAGCTTGTCGTGGTGGTGGCGATAGTCTTGTTCGGCTTGCTGGGCACTGTAGCCCATAGAGCGGCGGCGGGAGGCCTCGATTATCTGTCCGTAGGGCGTGTATACCTCGATTTCGGCGATGTACGGGCCGTTGTCGGGCTTGGGGAGGACACGGAAATACGGGCTGAAGAAGGAGAGAGTGGATTGGTCGTTGTGCTGGCCGAGGAAGTAGGCCTCGCGAATGGCTTCTGGAGAAAGAGGCGTGTCAAACGCGAAAGCAGAAGGGATAAGGGCGAGACATACCGTCAGGGCAGAAGAAGATACGAGCCGGGAATGCATCGGGTAGCCCTCCAAATACTTAGACGTAAGCCAATACTACAAGAGTTTCGGGTGCAGGGGGATATTGTCCGACCGAAGAAAGGTTGGCCGTGGCAGAACGACGACAGATGGCCAGGGTGGCAACCGGTCCGGTAAACCGGGAGTCTAAAGCAAACAACGCAGGTGAGGGTCCGATGAGTCCTCGTGTGATTTTTCTTGCCGGGATTGCTCTGTACGCGATTTGGGGAATGAAGACCGTAGCGAGGAAACCCCAAGAGCCGAACCAAGCAGCTAGCTATGGTAAGCTGCCCGACGGCGCCGCAGTCGATATCGCTGAGGAGCATGTACCTAGCCACTGGAACGGAACTCGCAGAGCCGTGCGACTGCCACGCACCACATCTTCCAGTCTGTGAAGCTGACCCTCATTGTGGATGCCGACGGAAAGGTTGTCTCTCTAACGCTGCAAGAAGGGCCTGGCGATGCGTATTCCCAAGCTGTGGCGGAGGCGAAAGAGTGGAAGTACACTCCGTTTGAAAAAGAAGGAAGAAACGTAGTGGCAAAGATTACCGACTACGTGAGAATTCTTCCGCCCGAGGGAACTCAAAGTCCAGCGGGAGTGGATTTTGCCAGGCAGTTGGAGCCGGAGGGCGAGAGGGTAAAGTTCTTGCTATCGGTGGAGTCGGCGAAGGCCGGGCGGCCGTAAGGCAAAAAGCAAACTAGAACACGCAATTTACCTTGAATGGCTGGACGGGTGCGGCGTGCTGTGCCTCCACAACGAGAACAGAGAGAATCATATACGGCGGGGGGTGTTGGGGAAGTCGAGCCAGACTTTTACGCCGCAGAAGTGGGAGCCTTCGGTGCAGATGGGGGTGGCGATGTTGGCGCGGAGGTGGCAGGGGGGGCCGATGTGGCGGGCGAGTTGGGGGTGGACTTCGCGGAGTTGGGCGACTTCGTCCATGGAGGCAGTGTAGATTTCTTCCTGGGCATTGAAGCAGGTGCGCATGGTCCATTTGTGGAGAAGATGAAGAAGCGAGCCGCTTTCGACCAGGCGAATGGATTTGGCGTTGGGAAGAAGATAAAGAGCGATTTCCAGGGGGACGCCGCGATCCAGGAGCTCGTTCTTGGCAGTCCAGGCATCGTGCATGGCGCGGTCGTAGAGTTCTTTGGCGCGGAGATTTCGCGTAACGAGAGCTGGGGTGATGTAGTCGGGTTCGCGGGTGTCGGCTAGCGTGAGGAGCGGGCGCGAGCCGGGGACCATGCGGTGGCGCTGGTCCTGGCTGTCGGCGGTGTGGCTAATTTTTTTGGCGAAGGTGTAATTGGCGTGTTGGAGCGCGCGCATCATGGGGGCGTGAACGCCGACGTCGAGGGTTTCTAGGCGGTACGGATTGCGGGCGGGATTCAGTAGGCGGTCGATGGCTTCGGAGTCGGGACATTGGGATTCGGTTAGGCCGACTACGGCGCGGTAAGCTTCAGCCATTACGCGGGGGGCGTTGGGAGAATAGTCGAGCAGTTTGGAAGTTTTTCCGGCAAGCCTGTCGTCGAATTCGCGGGCGAAGTCTTCGCCCGCGTGCGTGTTCGGCGCGTCTTCTTTCCACTCAGGGCGTTCTTCGAGAGGTTCCGTTCCAAAGCGTTCAAAAAATTGGGGATCGATCAAGCGAACTTGGGCAACCATTTCACCAATGATGACGCGGGATTCGCTGGGAGTGTCTGAGGCTGCGCTCATGCGCCAGAGGCGGTGAAGGACGATGCCGGAGATGGTATGGACCATGGTGGTGAAGGCAGCGACGGGAAGCACGTAACGTGCGATTTCAATGGCGCGTTTTTCGGCGGCGCGTTCGATTTTTTGCAGGCGCTTGGGGTGGGACATGGGGCCGATGTGCCAGATGTCACTGAGGATGGCGCGTGCGTCGTTGACGAGAAGCAGAGAAAGTTCGCGGTAGGTGTTCCAGGCGCGGGCGATGGCCTGTTCGTAGGAGGCGCGATGGATGTCGTTGAAAAATAGGGACGAGGGCGGGATATAAGCTTGCGCGCGATCCAGGCGGACATAGCGCTGGCTTTGCTGCTCGGAATTGTAGAAGGGATGAGCGTGCAGGAAAGACCAGACGAATTGGCGGCTGACGTTTTCGAGGCCGAATTCGAAATGGGCGTGCTGGTAAACGGTGTGATGGCCGCTGTAGAAAGTGGCGGCGCCGATGTTCAGGCGTTGCTTGTCGGTGATTTCTTCGGGGACGATCAGGCGCGAGGCGTAGCAGGTGCGAGCCGCTGCGATAGCGGAATCGTAGGGATGCGCGAAGGCGTTGCGGAGGGTGATGCGCGGGGCGGCGGTTTCGACTAGCTCACCGGGACGGCTGGGTTCGAACATGCGCGATTGCGTGGCCACGTTGGTGGTTCATTTTACACGCGTGTGAGGATGTGGGAAGCCGAAACTAAAAGTTAAGAGAAAAGGAAAGAAGTGAGGGGAAAAAGATCACGCAGAGGCGCAGAGTCGCCGAGAGGGCCCTGGATTTGAGGGATGAACTCTTGCGCGAAGAGGATGAGACAAAAAAGGTGGGACAGACAAGAATGTCTGTCCCACCTTGATCACGCTAGTTCCGTGGCTACTTTTTTGCGGCAGCGGATTTTGAGGCTTCGACTTTTGCGGCAGCGTCGGCGTACTTTTTGGTAAAACGTTCGACGCGGCCTGCGGTGTCAATCAGCTTTTGTTTGCCGGTGAAGAAGGGGTGGCAATTCGAGCAGATTTCGACGTTCAGCCTGTCGCCCTTGATAGTAGAGCGAGTTTGGAAATTGTGGCCGCAGGCGCAATGGACTGTTACGGCGTGATAGTCGGGATGAATACCGGGTTTCATGAGGCTCCGTTCGTTCGCGTCCGGTCTGCACGGCCAGCCTGTTCTCGGTGAGAAGGGCCTTACCCCCAAGGGGGTGAGAGCTACAGCCGCGTCGCTAGGTCGCGATGCAACCTCCATTATACGGGCAAGATCGTGATTTTTCCAAATTCGACCAAAATCCGGTGCGGGGATGCCTGAGCACAGGTCCATCAGCTCCCGTGGCATTTGGATCGGAGATAGGCTATGTTTCCGCTCCGAGATGGTGTGGCATGGGGGGTGGTGGATGCGATGGATACGCGGCGCGGCTCTGGCGGTTGTAGCAAGCTGGGTGGTGGCGTTTGCCTTTGGAGGAAGCGCGGTTAACGCCAAGGAGGAGCTCGAGGCCTTCAACAAGCGATACGTGGAATTGCATTTGAAGATGGATGCGGCGGGGATATTTGGGACGTGGGCGGAAGATGGCGTGAGCTTGATGCCTGGGGAGGCGCCGCTGATCGGGAAGAAAGCAATTGTGGCGTGGGTGGAAAATATTCTTTCGCAGATGCCGGGATACAAAGTCGTGAAGGAGGAGATTGCTTTTTACGATATTCAGATCTCTGGAGATTGGGCTTCGGAATGGGCTACGGAACATCAGGTCGTGCAGCCGCCGGATGGGAAACCGGTGATCGATTCGCGCGGGAAGATGGCGCTGGTGCTGCACCGCGAGACGACTGGGGAGTGGAAGGTGAAGCAGGAGATGTGGAACCAGGCGCCGAAGGAGTAAGCGCGTGGTCTTGGGGCTAAGCTGAAAATTAGGCTGGCGATACGATGGTGGCTTTTAAGATGTTGCGGAAAATCCTTGCTTTGCGGTTCAAGGCGACAAGAAACTCCGATTTGCCCTGATGGGCGCACCGGCCAAACGGGTCAAGAGCTTCCGTGAGCCTCTAGAGCACAGTCGTGCGAGTCCCCAACCAGTCCTTGAAGCAAGATGCGACCTTCGCGACAAGTAGCGCGTTGGTGTCGAAGAGCTAGATTCCTTAGAACCGCCCTCGGTTTACGACGCCGAATTGGACGAGGTTTTGCTCCTTCGGCTGAATCTGGAGCACGGCGCTCGCCTGTTTTTAGCGTTACTGCATAGTTCGGAATGGGGATTCCATTCGTTGCTAGATATCAGAGGGTGTTAGCTCGCGGGGCAAGAGAAGAAACGCATCCAACTGTGTTTACAGGTTTTGAGAGAAACGCCATCGGGTGACGGACTCGGCGAAATTGCGGGCGTGCTCGTCTTGGCCGAAGGCTGTGTCGGGTTCGACGCGATAAACGCTGCCGCCGGAAGTTATGAGCATGGGTTCGATGTCGCCGCCGTATTTTTTGTTGTACACAGCGGCCAGGCGTTTCCAGATGGCGCGGTCGGTGATTTCCTGGGGCACACCTTCTAGGATGACGGCCTCATCGGCTCGCTCGGTGCCGATTGAGCAGCAAGGGTGCGCGGCGATGTTTTTGGCTTTGCGAGTATTGGGGCCGGTGCTGAACCAGAAGGCGTTTTCCCACCAGACGCCCCAAACCAGCATGAGATGAGGACGACCGCCGGGGCGCGCGGTGGCAATCCAATAGTTGTGTGATTTCTCTAAACGCTCGAGGGCCCAACTCCAGGGTTTCAAGCCCTTCGACGGATCCTTGGGCATGTCTAGGAAATCGGGCCAGTAGGGGCGGCTTGCCGTGGGTTCGTTCATGAGAGGCTCCGTGTTCGACGGGTTCGGCAGGCGAAATTCTAACAGGGTCGGGGTGTCGGCGGAATTGGTGGAGTAAAAAGACCGTGGTGGCGACGTCTCGACACTTGGGAGTGTTTGGACTTGCAGCGCGGATGCGCTTCGCGTAGGTTCGCAGGCATGCGGGTAGAGGCGGTTGGAGAGATGCCGAAGCGGACAGCAGGAACCGGCGTAGTTGCGGGCGTGGCCGCGGCTGGTCTTGCGATTAAGAGCTTTCTTGCGGCCATCGAGAGTGATGATTCGCTGTTTTGTGTAGGGCAGCCGCTGGGCGGGCCATCGGCGGATGAAGCGCTGGGGGACCGCGTTTATTTTGGGGATATCGTTGTCGAGTTTCGAGAGGCTGAGAATAGTCGCAACAGGAGGCTGCATTTCCTTTTGACGGAAAAATTGATCGAGCTTTTGAAGGAAGCGGGCTCTCCGGAGTCGCTAGAGACGACTCTTTGTTTGACGTCGGGAAGTATTTCGTTGAGTACTTCGGGAAACCCAGTAAAGCCGAATCAGAAAGAACTCGCTTTGTGGATGAGGCTCGCTGCCAAGGGTGACTCGGCGGAACAGGCGGCTCTGCGTTGGGGCCTGGGGCTTGCGCATATACAGCAGGCATTACTATTTACCTCACGGCATCTGCGGATGCATTTGGCGCAGACGGGTGGTTGAAGTTGGGGAAGAAGCTGAGATTCACGTTCAGGTTGAGACGGCCGGGTTCAGGAGACGAACGCGCAGCCGATGCGGTAGGCGCCTTGCGGTGTGCGCTGGAACCAGACGGGCTTTAGATTGACGCGCACCGGCGGAAGAATGGGCACGTGCAAGATGGCAAGAATGCTTTCCGGAATTTCTTCCTGCGATTCAAGTTCAAGAGCGACACCACCAAATCCGAGATCCAGGACACGAGCGCGTCGAACGCCCTGATCGCCGAGAACTGCGTAAGCGTTTGTGCCGGACATGGAAACGCGCTCAGCCTTACGTGGGGCGGAGTAGACGTGAGCGGGGGGCGGGATGGCCATAGTTTGCGTGGTGGAAATATCCGAGACGGTGGCAGGGGCCGTAGAAGAGCTCGCCGTTTCGGATTTTTCTGGCGGACGTTTGGATTCGAACGGAACGGTCCGCGGCGCGGAAGACGGGTGCGCAGAAGGCGTGGGAGCGGCGGCTTCAGGGGCAGAAGTTGAAGCAAGCTCACTGCGAGAGCTGCTTGGGGGGGCCTTGCTGTGGTTCTCGTGCTTGACCCGGTAGAGGCGCTCATCGGCGACGCGAATTAGTTGATCGGCTTGATCGCCATCTTGGGGGAATGTGGCCACGCCGTGGTCCATGCTGACGCTTACTCCCATCTGGAAGTGGGCGATGGATTCTCGAAAAACTGTGCTGACGCGGCGACTGAGAGCGAGTGCTTGAGCCGCATCGGTTTGCGGAAGGAGAAGGGCGAATTCGTCGCCGCCGATGCGGAAGGCGGAGTCCGAGGTGCGCAGAGCTTTTTTCAGAGTGGTCGCGGCCGCGCGCAAAACTTCATCGCCGCGCGGATGGCCGTGCTTGTCGTTGACTTCCTTGAAGCGATGCAAATCGAGAATGACAAGACCCAGAGGTGAGCCGTAGCGGCGGGCGCGATTGATTTCCTTTTCAAAGGCTTCGCTAAAGAGACGGCGGTTGTAGAGGCCGGTAAGCGAATCGGTGACAGCATTCAACTGGAGCTTTTTCAGCTCGTCGTACTCGATCACGATGGGGACGCGGAAGAGTCCTGCAGAGGTGAGCACGTCCATGAGAGCTGTTTTCAAGGATATTTGCCGCTCCATATGCTCGCTGAGTTCGCGGCGACGCGTGAGCATTTCATCCCAGAGCCGCACACACTGAGCTTCGCCAAGATCAAGATGGGTTATGGTGTGAAAGTAACGCTGGAGGAACTGGCCACGCGCAGGAATTTCAAGACCTTCGAGCGTATCAGCAAGCAGCTCGAGATAGGAATCCTCAATCGGCAAACGCGGGGGCGCGGGTGCGCCGGGGCTGGGCATATCCGGTATACACCTGACTTTAGCCTGTCCCCGCGGGTTGGGGAAACCACATGTGGCTTTCTCTTTCTACTGGAGCAAGCGAGAGACCAAAGGAGAGAGGGTCTGGGGCTGCTCCCGGGCCAATAGAGCTAACCTGGATTCTTGGCTATGTGACTCAACCAATGGGATATAGGGCCGATTCGATGGATAACGGAGGCTACTCCGATTCGGGACGAGGTAAACGCTCTTGCCCGATTCTTTTGAAGCCGTCCGTCAAAGCGGCAATACTTTACTCAAGTGGCTTGAGGAATTCCACTCCAAAAAGTCGCATTTCGCCAGCGGAGTCCTGGCGCAGGACTCTCGCGGTAATGGGAGGGGTCTCGCTGGGGACGACTCCTGAGGAGGCAGAGGAGGGGGCAGGAATGGTGAGATGCACGATCTGATCAGGACGCAGCATGTGGGTAGAGGCGACGCAGGCACCTATAGCGCTGATGTTGAGCGTTTTGGTGAGCTCGATGAATTCAGTCCCGGAAGTATCTGCAGCGCGCAAGAAGACGGGCATTTGTAAGCGAATTCGAGGAGACCGTCTTGAATTAGAGGAATCCACTCGTTGACCATTCTTCAGAACGCTAGTTTGCACGATAGCTCGCTTGGTACCAAGGAACTAGTACGGAAGTAAGCATCTCAAGTGCCACATTATGGACCGGAGGACGTGGTATTAAGCCATTTACTTTCAGTAGAGTATAGCAAAGTCTGCCTCGGCAATTTTTTGCTCGTCGATTCTTGTTCATGCCTTGGCCACTTGATTTCCGGAAATGTGAAAATGGAACGCATTTGCCATTGACAGTCCGAAACTCCTCTGCCAGCATGAGGATTCAGCTAGGGAAAATTTTTTCCTCTTGCAGTGGAGAAGACGAAAACCCGCAAATGTCTGGGATTATTATCACACCTACGGTTGCCGATCAACGGAAAGTCCTAGCGCTACCGTTCGGGTTTGTGACGACGCTTCTTGAGGCGGTCAAAACACCAATTTGGTTGGCGGAGAGAAGCGGACGCGTGCTGCTCTCGAATGAAAGTGCCCGGCAATACCAGGGGGCAGAAGGCGCCAGCGATTCTAGCCGGTTGAATCTCTTTAGCGACCTCCTGAAAGTCGAGCCGCATCAGGTCTGGCAGAAAATTGACACGGGAGAGCACGAAGTGGAGATGGCAGTGCTCCGCGGGGAAACGAAGATTCGCGCGCGTATTCAGTGGATTGCGGATCCGGGATGTTTGATGGTGCGATTGGAAACGGAACCCGCTGTAGCGGCGCCGCCCGATGCAGCGACGCAACTCACCGTCCAGGAGTTGCTCCAGGAACGAGAGATCACTTACCGAAATTTGCTGGCGGCTTATTTGAAATTGCAGGAAGTGAACCGGCAGAAAACGGTCTTTCTCGCCTCCGCAGCGCATGAATTGAAAACGCCGCTGGCGGTGATTAAGGGTTACTACGACCTAATGCTGACGGGCTCGCTGGGACGCTTGACGGACAAGCAGCGCGACATCCTGGAGGAATCGAAGGAGAGTTGCGAGCGGCTGGTGAGGCTGGTTTCCATGTTCCTGAACTACTCCGCGCTGGAGAGCGGTAAACTGGTGCTGCAGCTTCGGGAGAATGATCTTCGCGATTGCCTGGATGAGGTGGCCAAGCGCTGGTCCGAAGCTTTCCAACGAAAAGGGGTCAAGCTAGAGGCCAGCTTCGATCCGTCGATTCCGCCGTTCCGGTTCGATTATCAAAAGGTGCAGCAAGCGGCTGCGAATCTTCTGGACAATTCCCTGAAACACACGCCGGCAGGCGGGAGTGTGACGTTGAAAGCTGCTCCTCATTTCTGGGAGCGACGGGTGACGGCCGTTGCGCCGGTGGAAGAACGCCGCCGATTCCGTCTCCCGCGTCCTAACAGCGTAGAGGTTTCGGTGGCGGACTCCGGACCTGGAATTGCGGCGGAACATCATCAGGAGATCTTTGAGGATTTTGTGCGCGTTGACCGCAATACTTCGGGCATGGGTCTCGGACTTGCGATTGCGAAACGGCTTATTCAGGCGCACCGCGGAAAGATCTGGGTGGAGAGCGAACCGAAGTCAGGAAGTAAGTTCACATTTCTATTGCCGATGGATCAGGGATAGTTCCTGACGAATTGGTACAGGGTAAAGGGAGAACTCGATGGCTGCTAAAGAAAAAATTTTGGTCGTGGATGATGAGCCGAGCATCCGAAAGTATCTGCAGACGTTGCTGGAAGTGGATGGATACGACGTCGAGACGGTCAGCTCCGGAAGAGAAGCCATCGCCAAAGTAAGTGGCGGAGAGCGCCCGGACTTCATCATTCTGGACGTTCTTATGCCCGAGCTAAACGGGATTGAGACCTTGAAAGAGCTGATGCAGGCGGACCGCAGCCTGAACGTCATCATGCTGTCTTGCTCGAATGAAGTGGGCACGGTCGTGGAGGCTATCCGCATTGGAGCACACGACTACCTGACCAAGCCGTTCGAGAAGACAGAGCTGGACGCAGCGATGCTGAAGTCGCGCCAGAAGAAACAGCTCACGACCGAAAATCAGGCATTACGCGATTACTGCGACCAAGTAACCGAAGACCTGAGTTTTCTCGCCGCCAGCCCCCAGATGGTGCGCATCCGCCAGCAGATATTGCAGATTGCTCCGGTGGACGTGCCTGTTTTTATTTGCGGAGAAAGCGGCGTCGGCAAGGAAGTCGTGGCGCGGATGATTCACTTGCGTTCCAAGCGGCGCAACCAGCCATTCGTGAAAGTGAACTGTGCGGCGTTGCCCGGTGAACTGCTGGAATCGGAATTGTTTGGGTTTGAACAGGGCGCCTTCACAGGCGCGATCCGGAGCAAGCCCGGTAAATTTGAAATGGCCAACAAGGGGACGATCTTCCTCGACGAAATCGCGGAGATGACCACCCCTTTGCAGGCCAAGCTGCTGCACGTGCTGCAAGATCATCAGTATTCAAGGTTGGGAGGGCGGCACCTGATCGATACGGATGTGCGGGTGCTTGCCGCCACAAACGTAGACGTGCAAGAGGCCATGAAGACGGGCCGCTTCCGTGAAGATCTGTATTACCGGCTGAATGTGCTCTCGATACTCGTGCCGCCGCTGCGCGAGCGACTGGTCGAAATTCCCTTGTTGTTCCGCCATTTCCTGGAGCAGTACAGCGAGAAATTTGGAAAGACGCCGTCGGGGCCGTCGAAACATTTGCTCGATGCGGCGGTGAATTATCCATGGCCGGGGAATTTGCGCGAGCTGGAGAATTTCGTGAAGAGGTACGTGATTCTCGAGGACGATGAAGGCAGCTTGCGGGAGTTGGTGGAGATGTCATCGGCGCGGCAACGTACTTCCCCGCGTGAAGAGCCTGCCCCGCCTCGCGAGCAAGGGTTGAAAGCGCTAGTGCGCGGCTTGAAGGATGAAGCCGAAATGGAAGCGATCGCGGATGCGTTGGAGAAGACGCGGTGGTGCCGTAAGGACGCCGCGAAAATGTTGGGGATCAGCTACAAGGCGCTGCTTTATAAGATGAGGCAGTTTAACCTCGATACGCCGCGCACGCGACGTTCGGCTGCGGCGCCAGGCGCGGTAGAAACACCCGCGGCAGTAGGGACGCGGAACGAATAGGAAGCCTGGACTTTGCCATTTCTCTAGGCCCGTTGGTGCCGTGGTCCGTGGTGGTCAGAACTAGCAAAGTTTATTGATTTCTAGTACCTTCACATGCCGACAGCGCGGTTCAAAGCACGTCACCGCCGCAAATACGGAGGTCGGGGGAATGACGGAACGCCGGACGGCTCGTCGTTATGATTTGTCCTTGCCCATTGTCATTCGCATACCAGCAGAGCGACAAGACGATTCCCAGGAAGGAAAGACGCGCGACATTTCGACGCGCGGGCTCTATTTTGTGATCGAGCAGGACCTCAAGGCTGGCTCGCAGCTGGATATTACATTGACGTTTCCCGCCGAGATTACGCACGGGACAGAAGTATTTGTGCGGGCCCTCGGAAAGGTTGTCCGCGTGGAGAGGCACATGGAAGATGGCACAGCGCGGATGGGTGTGGCCGCGGTGATTGAACGGTACGATCTCATCAGGGGGCAGAACGCTCAGGGGTAGGCACGACCGAGATATGCCGGTTTGAATCCCGTAGACATGGCCGATTCACTCTGTTGAGGGCGCCTCAAGCGATAGCCTCTTTGAGAAAATCGTTAGCTAGGATAGGGCAGATTTTTTCTCACGACCTTCGCCAAGAAAAGGACGCCGGGTCCACGTGGTACTATAACCGAGACCACTTTATCCTTCGTAAGTATTTCTAAATACAGCCTTTAGCGCATTACTTCCGCGCCGCATAATCCTCCGCGGCGAATCGACCAATGGCGTGCCGTGTGCACTCTCCTTCGGCGTCAAACAGCCGAATATGCCTTCGCCAAAGCCAAGAGTTAGCACGCGCACAGAACCGATCGACTCGTTGCCGCCGGATGTAGTGTTATTTGGCTGCTCTCGGGCGATGATGGAAGTCCACTCGCTTGCGGCGAAAGTTTGCAATATCAATGCGCCGGTACTGCTTTGGGGGGCTGGGGGGACTGGCAAAGAAGCGGTCGCACGATGGATTCACCTGCACTCGCGAAACGCGGGGGGTCAGTTTGTAAAGGTGAACTGCGCGGCGATCCCCGGAACTCTCCTGGAGAGCGAATTGTTTGGGTACGAGAAGGGAGCTTTTACAGGAGCACACGTCTCGAAGCCTGGGAGAGTTGAACTGGCTCAGAACGGGACGTTGTTCCTCGACGAAATTGCTGATCTGGATGCCGGTATACAGAGCAAACTCTTACAGTTTCTGCAAGATGGAAGCTATTCGCGAATCGGCGGCGCAGAGGAAAAATTGGTCGAAACGCGGTTGATTTGCGCTACGGGTAAAGACTTGCAACTTGGAATCGAAGCAGGGACGTTCCGGGCCGACCTCTATTATCGGATCAACGTGGTGCGAATGAGGTTGCCGCGACTCCGCGAGCGAAGCGAAGATATACCGGCGCTCGCCGACTATCTTCTCATGCAATTTCGAGAGAAATTTGCGAAACCAGCAGAGCCGCTGAGTACAGCGATGCTCGAACACCTGCAGAATCTGGATTGGCCCGGCAATATTCGCGAGCTATCGAATTGGATTGCTCGCTATGTGCTCGTGGGCGCGGAAGCCAATATTGGCCCGGAGTTTGTCGTTAAGCCGCGTAATAGTGCATCAAGAAAACCCAGCACAATCAATGTTCCGCTGAAGCAGCTTTCCAAGGAAGCCGTGCGCGAGCGCGAGAAAATCTTTATCCTCGAGGCGCTGAAGGAAAATCAGTGGAATCGCCGAAGGACCGCGGAGGTTTTGAAGATTAGCTATCGCACATTAATCTACAAGATTCGCGATGCGGGTTTGATTTCCAAGCGTTCGCAACTTGGCTCGATGCCGTAGTAAGGCGGCGCCGACACTCCACCTTATTCTCACGAGTGGCAAGGCTGACCGTGATCCAACCAGCTGTGGAAGCGGCTGCTATTGTTCAGGGAACTTAATTATTAAGGTTGTTGTTTCGAAATCAACTGCGATGTTTTCCTTGCCGGTGCCAACGTAGTGAAAGACGATCGTACGTTACTCCTCCTGTCCGACCGTTGCCTCATCGGAGTGCAAAAACTCGTGACCAGAGCGGATCCAGATCAACGATGCTCCCCCTGTTCTCGCTGATCGGATAGTTCCTTTGGCCAATGAAAGTTGCCCTAGGGCAACTCGCGGACAGGGCCCAGAAGACTCTGGACCTAGCCCCAGAACTGTCCTTCACACCAGTAGCTAAGTCCTCGGTTGCCTCTCTATTCTTCACATGGCCTGAGAGTACTTATCTCAGCCTCAGCGGACCCCACCCCCGTCCCCAGCCTACAAGCTGCCAAAAGCTGAGAAACGCACGACTAGTCTCGTGCAAACGGGCACAGAGGTCTGTCTTCGCGAGGTAAATCGAGGATGGTAAACACAATGCGCTTTGGATGCACGAAGTTCCGGGAGCGAATAGATCAGCCGCAACTGAGTATTGGACATTTCTGGCGGTGTCGCGCCCTGCCTACCATCCTCTTACTAGCGCCCACCCTGTTATTAGCCGGTTGCGCTGGTTTAGTTAGCGCGGGCGGAACGAAATCGGAAGCCGCGATCCAGGTGACTCCCAGCAGCTTTAACTTCGGCAACCTAGTTGTAGGCAAAAAGGTCTCGCAAATTGCTAAGGTCGTGAATACCGGAAACACCTCGATCAATGTCACCGCAGTCAGTGTGTCAGGAGGCCAGTTTGCCGTTTCGGGAATCACCATGCCCCTATCGTTACCTGTGGGGCAGTCCAGTACATTTCAAGTGTGGTTCGATCCGAGCGCAGCCGGAACCATTACCGGTATGTTGACAGTACAGACTGGCAACGGAGTTTCGGGGCAAGTTGCGCTTACGGGTGTTGCATCAACACCAACGCAGCAGATTAGTGTGAGTTCGACGACACTGAACTTGGGGAGTGCAACCGTAGGAACAACAGCGACGAGTTCGCTGACGGTCTCTAACACCGGCGGAGCGAATCTGATCATCTCGCTGATTTCTGTCAGCGCAGGTCCGTTTGGAGTCTCCGGCATAACTACCCCCAGTACGATCGCTCCCGGTGGCAGTGCAACGATGAATGTGTCATTTGCTCCCACAGTGAAGGGAAGCGATTCCGGAAGCATCAGCATCATAAGTAATGACCCGAACTCTCCTACGACGACTGTTACTCTCAGCGGAACGGGAACCTCCTCAACCGTAGTACCAACGATCACGACGCCACCAGGAAATCTGACGGTAACGGCAGGACAAACGGCGACGTTTGCAGTAGTGGCGGGAGGGACGGCGCCGCTAAGTTATCAGTGGCAGAAGAACGGGGCGAACATCTCAGGAGCCACAGGGACAAGCTACACGACGCCAGCGACAGCGACGACGGACAGTGGGTCAACGTTTGATGTGGTGGTGAGCAACACCGCTGGAAGCATAACGAGCAACGCAGCCTCGCTAACGGTGACTGCAGCAGCAGTGGCGCCGACGATCACGACGCAGCCAGTAAATCAGACAGTAACAGCGGGGCAGACAGCGACGTTTGCAGTGGTGGCGGGAGGGACAGCGCCGCTAAGTTATCAGTGGCAAAAGAACGGGGCGAACATCTCAGGAGCCACAGGGACAAGCTACACGACGCCAGCAACAGCAACGACAGACAGCGGATCGACGTTCCGAGTGGTGGTGAGCAACACGGCGGGGAGTGCGACCAGCAACGCAGCGACGCTAACGGTGACTGCAGCAGCAGTGGCGCCAACGATCACGACGCAGCCAGCGAATCAGACGGTGACGGCGGGGCAGACAGCGACGTTTGCAGTGGTGGCGGGAGGGACGGCGCAGCTAAGTTATC
>Ga0210398_10001627_pt1 | contig 22832 bp, 16 predicted proteins | sample IncBWC4OmetaG_FD_161047 | JGI IMG/M metagenome (GOLD analysis project Ga0210398, IMG submission 161047) | Forest soil microbial communities from Barre Woods Harvard Forest LTER site, Petersham, Massachusetts, United States - Inc-BW-C-4-O | ecosystem: Environmental > Terrestrial > Soil >...
CAGAGATCGAGAATTTGAAAGCGATTGTGGGGCGGTTCAGCGATTTCGCCAAGATGCCGCAGCCGGAACTGAGCTCGGTGAACCTGAACGAGATCGTGCGTACCGTGGTGAAATTGTTCGAAGGCCAGTTCAGCGCGGTGGGGCGCCCGGCGATTACTCCAGAGTTGCATTTGGAAGATGGGCTCCCGTTGATTCAGGCAGACGCGACGCTGCTGCACCGGGCGATTGAAAACCTGGTGCTGAACGCGATGGATGCGATGCCGGCGGGCGGCGTGCTGATGTTGCGCACGGCGCATAAAGATGGAGAAGTGACGCTGGAAATTTCGGATACCGGCACGGGATTGACGCCGGAAGAATCCGAGCGGCTTTTTACGCCTTATTACACGACCAAGCAGCACGGAACTGGCCTCGGGCTCGCGATCGTCCAAGCAGTGGTGGCGGATCACGGCGGGCGAATTTCGGTTGAGAGCGAAACTGGAGTGGGGACTTCTTTTCATATTGACCTACCGATGAAGCCGCCGCACAAGGCGCAGACTTTCCCGATGGTTTTCGAGAAAAAAGAAGACGAGGCGTAGCCTCCCGTGTCTGCAAAAGCCCACATCTTGATCATTGATGATGACGCGAACACGCTGGCGTCCTTGGCGCGAGCTTTTCGGCTGGCGGGGCACGATGCGACGGTTTGCGACAATGCTGCTCGCGCCCTGGAATTGGCGAAGGCCGAGCGCTTCGATCTGATTCTTTCTGACGTGGTGATGCCGGGGCGCGACGGCATCGCATTGCTGGAGGATTTCAGGGCGATTGGTTTGGCTTCGCCAGTGGTGATGATGTCCGGGCAGGCTTCAATTGAAATGGCGGTGAAGGCCACGCGATTGGGCGCGAGCGATTTCCTGGAGAAGCCCATTTCCAGTGAAAAGCTTCTGCTGACGGTGGAGAACGCGCTGCGCGTGCGGCATCTAGAGGAAGAGAATCGCGATTTGAAGCGCAGGCTGGGGCGGCATCACCTTGTGTGGGCCAGCGCGGCGATGAAGGAAGTGATGGCCCAAGTGGAGCACGTGGCGGCAAGTGAAACGCGCGTGTGCATTCGCGGCGAAACCGGCACGGGCAAGGAATTGATCGCGCGCACGCTGCACGAAAAAAGCGGCCGGCGCGGCGGCCCGTTCATTTCGCTGAATTGCGCGGCAGTGCCTTCGGAACTGATGGAGACGGAATTGTTCGGGCACGAGAAGGGTTCGTTCACAGGGGCGGCTTCGCGGCACACTGGGAAATTTGAGCAGGCGCACCATGGCACGCTTTTCTTGGATGAGATTGGCGACATGCCGATGACCATGCAGGCGAAATTGCTGCGCGTGCTGGAAGAGGGCGAGATCGAGCGCGTCGGAGGCGACAAGCCATTTTCGGTGGACGTGCGCGTGGTGGTGGCAACGCATCGCAATCTGGAGGAGCAAGTGCGGTCGGGAACGTTTCGCGAGGATTTGTACCATCGCGTGTTTGTGTTTCCGATTGTGCTGCCGCCTTTGCGCGAGCGGCGCGAGGATATACGCGTGCTGGCGGAGCATTTCGTGCGGCAGTTGGAAGAGCAGAACAATTGGAAATTGCGAAAATTGTCGGCGGACGCGATTGCGGAATTGGAGCGTTATTCCTGGCCGGGGAATGTGCGGGAATTACGGAATGTCGTGGAGCGGGTTTTATTGCTCGCTCCAGGGGATGTGGTGGAGGCGGAGACGGTGCGGCGGGCTTTGCCTGCCGCGGCAGGCGCTGCTGGCGGCATTGGCGGCGGAACGACTGCGGCGAGAATTGCGCTGGAGATGGGGACATTGGCGCAGCGTGTGGAGGCTTTCGAGCGTGAAACTTTGCTGGCGGAATTGAAATTGCATCATCATCACATGACGAATACGGCGAAGGCTTTGGGTTTGGAGCGCAGTCATCTTTATAAGAAGTGCCAGCAGTTGGGAATTGATTTGCGGGCGATACGGCAGTCGGAGTAATGGCTAATTCGAGGGAATGTGGCTGGCCGTCTGTTACGAAGGTGTTTTTGCTTTTTTTCGTGCTTCGAGCAAGTAGCTGGAGGCGATGTATGCGACGACGGATGCGGCTATTATGATCCAGAGAAGTTTTGTGTTTAGAGTTACGGCGAAGACTGCTACCGCCACGAAAAATCCCCACATGAAGAGCTCGCCTACGAAGGCTTGTTGCCAGTGAGGTTTTAGGCCGCTATCTGGCAGGCGCGGTTGCAGCGACGGCCACAGCCTGGGGACGCGGCGGCAGTATTCGAAGTAGGATTCACCTTGTTCTTTTTGCAGATTGGATTCTTCCAGGCCGATAAGACGCAAGCAGAAAATAAAATTTCCCACCACAATCACCACGAATCCCACGCGGCTGGCCAGCAGGCCCATGCCGAACGCCATCAGAATATTTCCAAGGTAGAGCGGATTACGCAAATGGCGGTAAGGTCCGGAAGCGACGACTTTTTCCGCGCGCAGGTCGTGGTCCTGCATTACGTCAGAGCGAAGATACGAAGTGGCCCAGGTGCGGAGCAGCGCGGTGAGAAGCATGAGCAGCGTCGCGAACGCGAGGGTGCAGCGGGCCATCAAATCGGCGTGGGAAGAATTTTCGCCAATCGTGATGTTGATCAGGTATTGAATCGCGTTGACGTGATCCAGCGCGTATAGCCAGAATCCGACGCCGAAGATCAGGCCGAAGATCCAGAAGCGGTTGCGGAATTCGAAGTCGGTGGCTTTCATGGGGCTCCTGACGCGAACGGGCGCTCCATATTCTATACGCCCGAGGTTTCGGATTTGTTACCGGTCATCCTGCAGCCTGTTTTGTGTCGGGGATTCGGGAGGCGGAAAGAGGCGGCTGAAGAGCATGTGCGTGGGGAAATAGACCACGAAGACCAGGAAAAGGAAAGTGATAGCGAGATGAACGGGCGCGGGGCCATAGGAGCGATGTAGGAAGGGATCCTTCACGGCGAAGTTGAGATTTTGGTCGGGAGTGACGAAGCGCGAGGCGATCAGGACTGGTAGCAGGATGGCGGATTGCAGTTTCCAGGCGCGGCGATCGTAGCCGAGGCGGCTGAGCGACCAGAGCAGGATGAAGGGAAGGATGATGTGGAAGAGCGAGAGCAGGCGAGCCCATAGCGGAGTGGTCGAGTCGAAAAGATATTCTGTGCCGCCGATCAGGTGACGGCCGAAGAATAATCTGGTGGCCGCGTCGAGGGTCCACACAATGTCAATAAGTACAGACGAGACTGCTTGGCTGGAAATCAGGAGAGCGTTGTTGGTGTAGAGTCCGATGCACGTGAGGATAACGGCGATGTCGCAGAGATGGAGAAAATTCGCGGGGCCCCAGGCGTGCCAGTAGACGGCGAACCAGAGGACGAGGCTGACGAGTGCGAGCCAGCGGAGCCAGTCTGGGATTTTTTGGCATGGCGCTGGCGTGGCGGTGGGCATTTTGTGGCCGCGATCGGGGCCATCGTAGCAAATCGACTAGTGAATTCCCAACGTACGTGGACGCGGCCCGGGAAATTCCACATTCGCTGGCATGCGGCTTGCACGCGTGCGAAGATTTGAGCGGTGATGGCGATCAATCCAGTTTGGTTTGCAGCGGGCGGGGTATGCGCGGCGGGTGGGTTGTTTGCTTGGGGCGCGCTTGCACCGGCATCGCAGATTTTTGGACCGACTTTGCGGCGGTTGGATGATGCGTCGCGCATGGCGATTACTTTTGATGACGGGCCGAATCCGATTGTTACGCCGGGGATACTCGAGCTTCTGCAGCGATACAACGCTACGGCGACATTTTTTCTGATTGGGCAGCGCGTGCGGGCGTTTCCGGCTCTCGGGCGGGAGATTGCGGAGCGCGGGCATGCGATTGGGAATCACACGGAGACGCATCCGTCGCTTACGTTTTTATCACCGGGACGAATCGCGGAAGAGCTCGAGCGTTGCGACGATGCGATTGTGGCGGCGACCGGAAAGAAACCGCGCTGGATGCGTCCGCCGTACGGTTACCGCAGTCCTTTGCTCGACGGAATTGTGCGGCGACGAGGCGGAGCGGGCGTGGCGATGTGGAACGTCGCGGCGAAGGATTGGCTGACGCATGAACCTGAGCCAGTGATTCAGCGCTTGCGCAGGGCGCGTGGCGGGGATATCGTCCTGTTACACGATGGAGACCATCGCGTGTTGGAAGGGAAGCGCGGGCACGTGGTGACGGCACTGGAATATTGGTTGCCGCGGTGGCGCGACGCGGGCATACAATTTGTTAATCTGGACGAAGCGCAACTCAAAACTCAGGCGGGCTAGAGCGCATGGACGAAAAAAGATACTACGACGAGAAGCCCGAAACCAAGCAGATGACGCTGGTGTGTCCGCATTGCCGGGAAGAGGGAGTTTATCCGGTGCGCTGGATGGCGCGGACGAAGAAAGGCGCGTTGCCTCCGGGCGGGAACGAGGACGATCGCGCGAAATTTGCGAAGGCGAGGTCGTACATGGTGCGAATGGATGACATGGTGGCTTGCCGGAACATTCGTTGCCGGAAGCGATTTGATCTAACTGGACAGACGGTAATTCTCACCTAGCTGTTATGCAGACCACAACGGGCCGCGGGCGCTAGCGGCTTCCCATTTATTTCTTCCGTTCATACGCGATTCACAGAAGAGCAATTGAGTACGCGGCGCGCTACCACGACGGTCGTGGTCGCGGGTGTCGCCATGAGTACTAGACCCGGATCCCCATTTGTAAAAAGTTTGTCTTGTCGGCTTGTTTGCTTGACATCGAATCGCGCTTGCTATTAATTGCTCGTCGCTACCTCGGCACATGAACCGCGAGTGGCGGGCGTGTTCCCTGGGGTGATTGGGTGTGTATGTTGGACGCCAGGAGATATTTCGATGCGAATGAAATTTATTGTAGGAATCGCAATGGTGTGCGCACTGGTATTCAGCGCGGCGATGGTGACGGCAGCGCAATTGGCAAGCGTGCAGTCGCGAATCTCGCAGGCCGTTGATGACAAAAATTTAGTGACGCTGAAGGGCAACACGCATCCCATGGCGGCGCCGCAGTACGATATGGGCGAAGCGCCCGGTGGGCTGCCGATGAACCGCATGCTGCTGGTGCTGCAACACACGCCGGCGCAAGAGGCTGCGATCAAACAGCTATTGGCAGAACAACAGAATCAAGGTTCGCCAAACTTTCATAACTGGCTATCGCCGCAACAATACGGGCAGATGTTCGGTCCCTCCGACCAGGACATCCAGACGATTACGACGTGGCTGCAATCGCATGGGTTTGAGGTGGCGAATGTGTCCCCCGGGCGTCACGTGATTGAATTCTCGGGGACAGCTTCGCAGGTGCAGGAAGCCTTTCACACCACGATCCATCACTATTCGGTGAATGGCGAAGAGCATTGGGCCAATTCGAGCGATCCGCAGATTCCGGCGGCGCTGGCTCCGGTGGTGGTGGGCGTAAAGTCGCTGCACGATTTCCGCGCGAAGCCCACGTCACATTACACGGGGCTGTACCGGCGCGACAAAGGCACCGGACAAACGACGCAGATCAGCGGGCCGCAATTTACGTTCACCGGCGCCAACGGGACTCAGTTTGGGTTGGGTCCGACGGACTTCGCGACGATTTACAACGTGCTGCCTTTGTGGAACGCAGGGATTGATGGAAGAGGCGAAACAATCGCCATCGTACAGGAATCGAACATCAACGTGTCGGACGTACACAATTTCCGCGCGCTTTTCGGCCTGCCGGTGAACGACCCGGAAGTGGTGCTGGACGGACCGGATCCGGGGATTGATCCAGGCGTCGAGCCGGAAGCGGTGATTGATGTGACATGGTCGGGCGCGGTGGCTAAGAATGCGAAAATCAAGATGGTGGTTTCTTCGAGCACAAATACCACGGAAGGCATCGCGCTTTCGGCGCAGTACATTGCCGACAACAACATCGCTTCGATTTCCAGCATGAGCTTCGGGCAGTGCGAGCTGCACCTGGGCACGGCGGGAAATCAATTCTGGAACGCAGTGTGGGAACAAGCGGCTGCGGAAGGCATCAGCGCATTCGTTTCGGCGGGGGACGGGGGTTCCGCGGGATGCGACAACTTCGACACGGCTACCCGAGCGCGCGACGGTCTGGCGATCAGCGGGGATGCGTCCACGCCGTTCGACATCGCGGTGGGAGGCACGGATTTCGCGGGGGACTTCTTCAACCCGGCGGCGTACTGGAGCCCGACTAATGATCCGACGACGCAGGCTTCGGCGCTGAGTTACATTCCGGAACTTCCGTGGAACGATAGCTGCACGAACTCGATTTTCGCGTTCATCGGATTCTCGACGGATCCGATTGCGAATTGCAATAACGGGAGCCTCGCCGGCTTCCTGAATATCGTGGGAGGAAGCGGCGGAGTGAGCAGTTGCATTTCGTCGGACGGATCACACATTGCGAGCTGCACGGGAGGGTATGCGAAACCTTCGTGGCAGACGGGCGTGGGCGTACCGGCAGACGGCGCGCGGGACATTCCGGACGTTTCCTTGTTTGCCAGCAACGGATTTCTGGGATCGTTCTACATCATTTGCGAAGCTGACCTGAGCCCGACGGGAATGTGCGATCTGAATCCGCCATTCGAGGATTTTGCGGGATTTGGCGGGACATCGGTATCGTCGCCAGCGTTCGCGGGAATTTTGGCGCTGGTGAATCAGAAGACGCATGCGCGGCAGGGAAACGCCAACTTTGTGTTTTACAAGCTGGCGGCGGAACAAAATCCGGCGAACTGCAACGTGAATGGCAACGCAATACTACTGACGGCGCCGGCGGCTTCGTGCATATTCAATGACATTACGGCCGACACGAACGCGGTTCCATGCGCCAAGGGTTCGCCGAACTGCGGCACCGAAGGCGGACCGATCGGAGTGCTCACGGGGTACACGTCCGGAGTCGGGTACGATCTGACGACGGGACTGGGCTCGGTGAACGCGGCGAACCTGGTGAACAACTGGAAGTCAGTGACGTTTACGCCGACGGTGACGTTGCTGAAGGTGAGCCCTGAATTCCTGGTGCACGGGCAAGCGGCGAATGTGGACGTGGCGGTGATCGCGAACGGCGGCACGCCCTCCGGACAGATTGCGCTGAAAACAAATCATCAAGATCCGGCGGGCGATTTGACGCTGGGCGCCAACGGAACGATCAAGACCACCACGCATCTACTGCCCGGCGGTCCTTCGTTCGTGACGGCGGATTACTTTGGCGACGGGACATTCGCGCACAGCGATTCGAATGCGGTGCCGATTTTTGTGTTGCCGGAGCCGAGCACTACGACCATCTCGTTCTTCTCGCTGAACGCACAGCAAACAGGGGAAGTGCCGTTTACCGGCGGCGGGTACGGCAGCATCGTGTTTCTGCGAGCGGACGTTGCGGGACGATCTGGGTTCGGGACGGCGACCGGAAGCGTGATTTTGACGGACGATGGCAGGGGAGTCCCAGGAAATCCGTTCAGGCTGAATTCCGAAGGAAATACTCTTACGCCGAATTCGATCAACACTTTCTCGGTGGGGACGCACACGATTCGTGCGACTTACACTGGCGATTTGAGCTTCTTGCCGAACGAAGCGAAGCCCATGTCGTTCGTGATCACCAAAGGCGTAACGTCCGTCACGCTCACGGCGAGCCCGGCAACCGCGGCGGTGGGCGCGAGCGTGGCGCTGACGGCGACGGTGGGCACCAGCAGCTTCGGCAATCCACCGACTGGCAAGGTGACGTTCACTGCCGGCGGAAAGAAGCTGGGAACGGTTACCGTTACTGGCAGCAGCAATCCGAATAGCGGCTTGGCCTCGGCGACTGCAACCATTTCGACGACGAGCCTGCCGGCGGGAGCGGATGCGATTACCGCGACTTACAGCGGCGATCAAAACTATGACGGGGCCGCGGCGGCGATCAGCGTGACGATCACGACTCCATAGAACTTGCGACGTTGTTTGACGGAGCAAGAGTAAAAGTAGAAGTAAATGCAAAAGCCCGCCCTCCTTGGACAAGGGGGCGGGCTTTTTGTTTGCGCAAAGTGTTGAATGCGGTGGTCGGTCGTCGCCCGGAAAGGCAACGGCGAGCCGTCAGTGAGGCTGACGCCTAGGCAGGCTGGGGCGCAGCCCTTCGATCCCGAACCGCCGGATCTCAGGATGAATCGCGTTGCGGCGCGATTCACAAGCAGCGCCCCTACCGAGCATTCGTGTCCGGGGAGTCGTTCAAGCGCGCGGCCAGAAGCGTGGCTGTGCCATGAAGGTCAAGGCTCCGGTTTTTCCGGGAAAGTTTCTGGGGTCAGGAGCTTACGGGGACGCGTTCAAGGACTTCGCGGATTTTGGCTGCCAGGGCTTTCAGGTTGAAGGGCTTCTGCATGAAATCCATGCCGCCTTGCAGGACGCCGTGGCGGAAGACGCTATCGTCGGTGTAGCCGGAGATATAGAGGACTTTGAGGTCGGGGCGAGCGGCGGTGAGGCGCGCGGCGAGTTCGCGGCCGCTCAAGCGCGGCATGACGACGTCGGTGATGAGCAGTTGAATTTTCCCGGCGTGCACGGCGGCGATATCCAGGGCTTGCTGGCCGTCGGCCGCGTCGAGCACCTGATAACCGCGGGCTGAGAGATATTCGCTGACGAGCTCGCGAACGCTTTGCTCGTCTTCGACGAACAAAATGGTTTCGGTGCCGGGTTGGTGGCCCTGCACGGTTTTTTCGGGCGCGGTCTTTTCCGCGGGAGCCTGCACCATCGGCAAATAGACTTTGAAAGTTGTGCCGTGGCCGAGTTCGCTGTACACCCAGACATAGCCGCCGCTTTGTTTCACCACTCCGTAAACCGTGGCGAGGCCCAGGCCGGTGCCGCGGCCTTGCGATTTGGTGGTGAAAAATGGCTCAAAGATGCGCGCCTTGGTGGCGGCATCCATGCCAGTGCCGGAATCGCTGACGGTGAGCATGACGTAGGGGCCGGGGTCCACGACGGCGTGCTGCGTCGCGTAATCGCGTTCCAGCTGGACGTTGGAAGTTTCGATGGTCAAGCGTCCGCCGTCCGGCATGGCATCGCGCGCATTGACCACCAGATTCAGGGCGACCTGTTCGATCTGGCTGGGGTCGGCCTTGACGCGGCCGAGATTAGCGCCCGGAAGAAACGCGAGCTCGATATTGGCGCCGATGACGCGCGAGACCATCTGGATCATTCCGGCGACGACCTCGTTCAAATCCAAAACGCGTGGCTGTAATACCTGCATGCGACTGAAGGCGAGCAGCTGGCGCGTGAGGGCTGCGGCACGCTCGGCGGCTTGCTGAATTTGTTCGACGTTCTGCAGGGCGGGATTCTGGCGATCGGCGGAGCCACGGGGCAGCCGGTCCAGAAGCATTTCGGCGTGGCCCTTCACGACCATGAGCAAATTATTGAAATCGTGCGCGACACCGCCGGCAAGTTCGCCGACGGCCTGCAATTTTTGCGACTGGCGCAGCTGGTCGGCGAGCTGTTTGCGGTCGGTGATATCGAGCGCGACCCCGATGACGCCGCCGATTTCGCCGTCGGGCCCACGCATCGGACGCACATGAGATTCGAAGATGCGCTTCTGCCAATGCAGCTCGTAGGTGAGGGCTTCGCCTGCCAGAGCGCGCCAGTGCGCGGCGATGGACGGGTGCTGGGGATCGTCGGTCTGAAAGTATTCGGAGAGCGTCTTGCCGGTGAGGCCGCCGGATTTGACGCCGAGCGAATCCAGGGCGGCACCCATGCTGGAGGTGTAGCGCAGTTCTTTGTCGGTGGTCCAGAGAATGGCGGGCATGCGCTCGAGAATCACGGCGAGGCGCGCGCGACCTTCGTGACGTTCGATCTGAGATTTTTCGAGGTCTTCGAGCATGCCGTTGATGGCGACGCCCAAGAAAGCGAGTTCGTCATGCCCGGGAACATCGAGACGCGCGGCAAGATCGCCGCTGGCGCCGATTTGGGTGATGCTTTCGGTGAGATTGGCGATGCGCGAGATGACGAAGCGCTCGAGCAGGTAGAGGGTGGCCGCGCCGAAAACGAAGCCCGCAGCGATCAACAAGAGCAGAAACTGGACCAGGCTGGTATGGCCCTGCTCGTAAATGGTGCGGGGCAGGAGCACGCGGATGATGACCGCAGGCCGGTCGTAGATGTCATCTAACACTTGGTACGCGGCGAGAGATTGGCTGTCGAGCGGATGGATGAAATGGGGTGAGCCTTTGGAAATAGCGGCGGCTGCGGCGCGGAAATCTGGGCTCAGCGTGGCGGAAGAGAGCGTCTCTGCGTCCACGGGCATGAGAGTAAGGTCGGCCAGATGGCGGATTTCGGCGGCATCGAGCAGATGGCCCATTATCACGGTGCCTGCGATGGGTCCGGTGGCATCGCTCGCAAGAATCGGTCGGGCATCCACCAGAGCCGGTCCGCCGGGGAGATCGAGAATTCCCGCGACTTTGCTTTGGGTATCGTTCAGATTGAGCAGCAATGAGCCGGGCTTGAGGTGATCGTCGAGGCCCGCCGGCACGGGCATTTCGCCACCTTTGGTCAGATCGAAGCCGCGAGAGAAGAGTTTGCGGCCGTGGGCGTCGAAGATGACCACGAAGCTAATCTTAAGCTCTTGAAACGTGGGGGCGGGGAACTCGGTTTTCACATAACTCGGACGCAGGCCCTTGGCGTATTCGTACGTCAAATCCCAGCTCGCGTATTCACTGGTGGTTTGGTCGAGTGTGTTCAGTTCGTTCGACAGGGCGCTGGAGGCGCGGGAGATGTCGCGGCCGGCAAAATCCTCCTCCAACCGAGCGAAGCCGCGCATGAGCACGATGCGGGAGAGAGCAAAGAGGCCGCCAACCAGGCCAAGCATAGTGACGCCGATGATCAGCAGAGTCTTCCGCCGAAGGGACGACGGCGCACGAAGTTGGGCAATGTGGAGGGGCGCCACGAGAAGCCTCAAAAGCCATTATATCGATAGCGGAGACCGAATGGATTTGGCGGTGTCTTAGTCGTACACGGGTGCTGGGGCGGCGGGGCGACGGGGCGGTGCAGGCGCAAGGAAAGCGTGGCAGCGCGGAGGCGGGAGGTTTATGCTTGGTGCATCTTACTGGGATGCATCTCGTCGGACGCGCGTCGGCATCCTTACAAGTTACGCAGGCCTTAACGGATCACGGTGAAGAGGGGTCCAATGACGAAATGTTCGCTTCGCTTACCGCACGCCCTTCTGTTGTTCCTCGTTGGCGGATGCGCGCCTCTTTTGGCAGCGCAAGATACGGGGCCGATGGCTCCGCCGCCTCCGGCTTCCGCTCCCGCTGCCGCGGGCCAGCCTGCTGCGCAGAAACCAGCGGATCCTGCGGCTGGCGCTGCTGATTCGGGAACGGTGACTGCTCCGGCGCCGACGTCTGGCACTGGCGCGAGTGCCGGCGGTTCGGCTGCGCCTGTGGCCAACGGCACGACTTCTAATCCGAGTGTTCCGGCTGCTGCGGGTGCGCCGGTGGTTCCGGTGGCGACGGCCGCTGCTGCGAAGATCATGGTGCCGTCCGGGACACATATTCCGCTGGTGCTGCACAACGCCATTTCGACGCGAAGCGCGCGGCCGGGCGATCCGGTGTACTTCGAGACTTTGTTTCCGGTGATGATTGACGGGAAAGTGGTGATCCCGGCGGGATCGTATGTGAGCGGCGAAGTGACGGAGTCGAAGCGGCCGGGGCGAGTGAAGGGCCGTGGCGAATTGATGATTAAGTTGACGACGATGATTTTGCCGAACGCATATATGGTGAACCTCAACGCGGTGCCCGGCGGCGTCGGCACCGGTGGAAACGAGACTACGGACAGCGAAGGGAAAATCGTCGGCGATTCAGAGAAGGGGCACGACATCGGAACGATCGCGAAGACCACTGCGGCGGGCGCGGGCATCGGCGGCCTGGCGACGCAAAGCGGCAGAGGCGTGGGAATCGGAGCGGCGGCCGGAGCGGCAGTGGGTTTGGCTGCAGTGCTTTTGACGCGCGGGCCGGATGCGGAGATGCCGCGTGGATCGACGGTGGAAGCTGTGATTGACCGCTCGCTTTATTTGGATGCGGACAAGGTGCAGTTCACGGGACCAGGGCAGGCGTCTTCTCTGGCGGGGCCGTCGAATCGCGAGCCGGTGCGGAATAAGGATCCATTTTAGATTTGTGTCGGCTGTTTCAGGTTCCCGAGGCGCTGCGATTCGCGCGCAGGTGAGATTTGGCTTTCGTGAAACGTAGTGGCGAAAAACTCTCCGCGTTGAAATTTGATTTTCCTGTGACGATCCAATCGCGCATGATTTTTGCGGTGGCGGGAGCTAGCAGAATGCCGTTGCGGTAGTGTCCGGTGGCTAGCCAGAGACCCGGGATATCGGTGGGACCGATGATGGGGAGAAGATCGGGCGTGCCAGGACGCAAGCCGGACCATTCATCCACGATTTTCGCGTCGATGAGGGCTGGAGCCAGATCGAGCGCGGCATCGAGAATCTGGCGGACGCCTTGCGGCGTGACTTGCTTTGCGAAGCCGGCGTTTTCGAGCGTGCTGCCGGCGATGATGCGGCCATCGCGTCGTGGGACCAGATAGCCGTATTCCGAGCGCAGAACTTTTTTTAACCGCACGGTGGCTGAACGCAGCGCGAGCATTTGGCCGCGCACGGGATGCACTGGCGCGTATTGGCGTAATTGCGTCGTGCGCTGCGAATTGGCTTCGTGCGCGGCGTCGTTTATCGTGCTGCAAAAACTTCCCGCGGCGATGATTACTTGCTTGGCTGCGATTTTCTGGCCGCCGGCAATCACCCCGGCGCACGCCTCTCGCTCATAGAGCAGGGCATTCACTGCGCAGTTGGCGCGAATTTCTGCGCCGCTTTGCCTTGCGGCTGCGAGAACGGATTCGATTAGCAGGCGTGGATCGATGGTCGCTTCGTCGGGGAGCCAGGCGATCGCGCCCTCGTGCGTTGCCAGCGACGGCTCGTGTTTGCGAGCGTCATTTAGTGAGATCGCTTCAGCGCCTATCGCGAGGCGGCGAAATTCGGCGACCATTGCATCGCGCTGCGCTTCGGCTCGCGGACCGCGGAACACTTCGAACGTGCCAGTGCGCGTGAAATCGGTCGAGTTGACGGACGCTTTTTCGATTGCTGCGACGAATTCAGGGTAGAGACGCAGGCTTTCTATGCCCAGCGGAACGAGCGCCGTGGCGTCGGACGAATCGGGCCCAGGCGCGAGCATTCCAGCGGCGGCCCAGGAAGCTTCGCGGCCAGGCTCCTGGCGATCGAGCAACAGCACGCGCAATTTCTCGGTGGAAAGCTGGAAGGCGATTGAGCTGCCGATCAGTCCGCCCCCAACGATGATTACGTCGTAAGCGCTCACCGATTCATATTATCAGGAATTGCGGCGCGGAGATTGCCGAGGAACGCAGCGCCCGAAGGCCTCCAACGAGCCTGAGTTAGACGCCGAGTGAATCGACAGTTGACAGCTACGGACCAGTGGTTCATTCCCAAGATCGCTTCATACTCAGTAAATAATAGAATGGAGTAGTAATTCAGAATTTATTCGATTTTGAGGAGCAGCCCTTATGTATTCTGGCAACCACACAATGGCCCCGAACCGAGTGTTGATCGCAGCGTTTGTGGCTCTGTCCGTAGCGAGCGCGATGACAAAAGCCCAATCCGAGAAAGATCCGCACCGCCCCGCGTGCACCGATGCCCATTGCCGAAAAGTTGAATCGTTTCTCAAGAAACATTATTGCGGCGCATCGCCATTTGGAAATGGCCCGGACGACGGTTGCGACATCAGAAGTATCCCCAAAGCGCGCCCTGACATGACCATGATCGCCGACTACGAATGCGAATGGAATACAAGCAAGGACGCAGCCGAGTGCAAGCAGCATGGGCAACCGTCTCCAGCGATCCGCGACATTTTAATTGGCCAGTTGCGCCGCTTGGGATTGCCTGCAAAAGCGAGCGGGGAGACTTACTTTGACGTTTGGAAATCGGCTCATTCTGACTGGTTATTTGCGATGGCTTACTACTCGCGTGCGGTAGGCTCCGATCTGGAACTATGTCAAGTATTGGTGGTCGTTGAGGAAAGCGGACAAGCGATCGTGTTGCGCGAATTGCCGTTCCAGAAGACCGACGTCGACGTGCCCACGGTAATTCAATGGGCGCCTGTTGACATAGTAGATGTGGACGGCGATGGGCGGGAGGAAATCGTATTGGCAGGCGATGAGTACGAGAACCACTGGCTCGAAGTTGTAAGTGTGCGAGACGGGTCGTGCAAGACGATTTTTTCCGGCCTCGGATATTATTTGTGATGGTTGAGTCTCCGCCGATCATCGCCACCTTGTAAATTCCCCATGCGTTTCTTCACCTTCGATCAAAGGTCAGAGCGAATCGACGAGCTCGACGGAGAGGAGGCGGGCCTTTTGGGCGAGGGTTTGGGCGCGGGACCAGTCGCCGGCTTTGCCGGCTTCTTCGGATTGGGCTAGGAAGCTGCGAATTTTTTCCTGCAGATCTTGCTGGGCGGCGTTCAGGACTTTGCCGTTGGCTTGCTTGAGATTTTTTTGCGCGACGTCGGCGTCCACGCCGGTGCTGCGGCGCATGCTAGCTTGATCACCAGGAGAAAGCTGTGGCGAGATTTGCGGCGGCGGAGTGCGCGCGGGCTGCTCGGCTTGAGTATCCGAGGAAGCTTCGGTGGGTTGGCGGTGCGGCGGCGGGGGCGGCTTGGTGTGCGCCGGCTCAACTGGCAGTGGCGCTGCCGTGGTGGCGGCCGGAGTGGGCGGAGGGGCTACGGTTTCGACCGGGGGCAGAGCGTCGGTGTCTGGCGCGACGTATGTAATGGGTTTGGAATCGGCGGTGGAGGGGGCGGGGGCGGCGGCTACCGGCGCGGCGGCTTTCACCGACGTGCGGTTACACCCGGCCATGCTGAACGACAGCCCGCTGAGAAAAAAGGCTGCCAGCAACGCGGATTCTGTTTTTCGGCTGGGCATTTATCTTCTAACTCTTAACTAAAAAGCTGTGCCGTCCATGAGTTGCCACGACCGAAAGGCGCGCATTGAGGGGCTAACGCCCCTTTCTCTCGCGAAGTTACGGCGCGGCTAAAGCCTCGCCCTTCCGCAGCGGCCATTCATGACACAGATTCCTACCACTCCTGACTATTATCTCTTTTCTTCAGCAAACGGTTGCCCGAAATCGCGATGTCTTGCTTGGGGCGCTTCCAGGGAACGCGCCAGCGGCAGCTCCAGGCGAAAGGTGGTGCCGCGCCCGGGCTCAGATTCAAATTCTATCCGACCGTTGTGCAACTGCACAAACCGAAAAGTGTTCGCCAGTCCGATACCAGTACCTCCGGGACGGGTGGTAAAGAACAGCTGGAAAATTTTCTTTTGATTTTCCGGGGAGATGCCCGCGCCGGAATCGGCCACGGCGATGACGGCGAAATCTCCGTGGCGGCTGAGGCTGAGCGAGATGGAGCCGCCGGGGCTGGTGAAGTCGCTGGCGTTCAGCAAAAGATTGAGCACGGCCTGATGGATGAGCTGGCCATCCACCAGCACGTGGGGAAATTCTGCGGGCAAGTCCACGCGCAATTCGATGCCGGCTTTGGCGATGGTGGGGCGGGCGGCTTCCAGCACGTCGTCAAGCAATATGCGCAGGTCGGTCTCTTCGAGCTTGATTTCCAGCGGCTTGGTGAAATTCAGAAATGTTTTCACGGCGCGGTCGAGGCGATCAATTTCGCTATCGAGCATTTTGACGGCTTGCTGCGGTTCGGGCTCGACGGGCATATTGGCTTTTAGAACTTCCAGCCAGAGGCGCATGGAATTCAGGGGATTTTTTACTTCGTGCGCGACACCGGCAGTGACACGGCCGAGAGCGGCGAGGCGTTCGGAAACTTGTAGCTGGTTGCCGATGCGCTCCAGGGACTCGACGTCACGCAAGGTGATGAGCGCGCCCATGGCCAGTCCGTGCTCGCGGATCACCTGGGCGCTTAGGCCGATGCGTTGCGAGCCGTGCAGGCCCTCGAGCGTGATTTCAGCATTTTCGATGTGGCCAACCTCATCGCCATGGATGCCGAGGGCTTCGCGCGCGGGATGGCCGGGAGGAAAAATTTCGCTGACACGCAATCCGCGCAGGACTTCGGAGCGCTGGCCGAGAAATTTTTCGACGGAGGGACTGACCAGCACCGCGTTGCCGCGGGCGTTGAAGAGCAGCAGGCCGTCTTCCAAGCCGCCCATCACCTGATCGAGATTTTCGCGCAGGGTGCTGAAAATTTCGCGGACGTCTCTTAATTGTTTTCCGATGCCGATGATTTTAGTGCTGACGGCGCCGAATTCGTCGCCGCGTTCGACGGGTTCGAGATCGAATTCGCCGGCGGAGATGCGATCCAATTGAGCGGAAATGCGGTCAATCGGAGCGAGCGAAGCGCGGCTGACGATCAGCGCCAGCAGAGTGGAGAGCAGGACGGAAGCCAGCGCGTAATATCCCGCCGATTCCAGGCCGGGTGAAATTTCGTTGCGGATCAGAACCGACGAAAGGCCGATGCGAATGTCGCCGAAGGGGCCATTGATATTGAAGGGCAGCGAGTCTTCGTAAACAAGTGGCGGACCGTAGAGGGTGCGCAATTGCTGGAAGAAGCCGCCGCGTTCAAGGGAGTCAACGGGCGGGCGCTGGGCAATTTTTTGGCCCCGCAGGCTGGCGTCGCTAGAGACCAGGACGATTCCATCGAGATCGCTTATTGTGATTTCGTAGATGGTGGGCGAATAGCCGATGGCGGATTCCATCACGGAGTTCAGGGTGCTGCTGTTGTCGAGTGCGCGTTGCACGTAGCCACGCAAATCGGCGGGACTGGACGAAGCTGGGGATTCGCCGCGGGCTGCCGCGTCGGTCAAAGAATTTTGGCAGGCGAGATAGATTTGGCGCGCGACGAAGCGGGCCCGATCATCGGCCTGGCGCAGCGTTTGGCGCGTGAGGCGCGCGATGTATAGGGCCGAGACCGTGGTGACGACCGCCAGGACGAGCAGGGAAGTCGCCAGCGTGAATTTAGTTTTCAGGCTGAGACGCATCTCGTCGCCCCGCCTCGTATTCTTTTAATTTATTGTGCAGAGTTTTCAGGCTGATGCCGAGAAGCTCGGCGGCGCGCGTCTTGTTCTGGCTGGTGGCGCCGAGAGTTTGCAAGATCAGCTCGCGCTCGACGGCGTCCACGGTGGTGCCGATGGGGAAGCGCAGCCCGCCCAGGCCGGCAGTGGTCATGGCCGTGACACGGCCAAATTCGGCGGGCAGATGCTGGCGCGCGATATTGCCGCGATCGGAAGCGATGGCGGAACGCTCCAGCACGTTGCGCAGTTCGCGCACGTTTCCCGGCCAGGGATAGGATTTGAAGAGGTCCATGACGTCGGTGCCGACGCCCGAGACTTTCTTTTCGTGCTTGGCGGAAATGTCGGCGAGCAGGTGATCAACCAGTAGCGGCAGATCTTCTTTGTGCTCGCGCAGCGGAGGGAGATGGATGTTGAAAACGTTGAGGCGGAAATAGAGATCCTGGCGGAGATGTCCATCGGCGACGGCCTGTTCCGGATTTTTGTTGGTGGCGGCTACCACGCGGACGTCCACGGGCGTTTCCACTTTGCTGCCGAGGCGGCGAACTTTGTGATCTTCCAGGACGCGGAGCAATTTGGCTTGGGTTTGCGCGGGCATTTCGCCGATTTCGTCGAGGAGCAGCGTGCCGCCGTCGGCGAGTTCGAAGCAGCCAATGCGGCGTTCGGCGGCGCCGGTGAACGCGCCTTTTTCGTGGCCGAAGATTTCACTTTCCATCAGCGATTCGGGAATGGCCGAGCAATTGATGGCGACGAAGGGGCGATCGGCGCGCGGCGAAAGCATGTGAATCGAGCGCGCGACCATTTCTTTGCCCGAACCGGTTTCGCCGGTAATGAGTACGGACGCGGTGGATGGCGCGGCGATTTCGACCTGGCGCATTACGTCTTGCATGGGGGCGGAGGTGCCCACGAGCGTGCCAAGTTTTCCGGCGGTGCGCAGTTCGCGCGTGAGAGCGACGACAGCTTGCTGATTGCGGACATGGCCGAGCGCGCGTTCGAGCAGGGCGCGCAGCACCGGTGGTTTCAGAGGCTTTTCGATGTACCAGTAGGCGCCGGCTTCGATGGCTTGAACTACGCGTTCGTCGCTGCCGCGGCCGGTAATGATGATTACGGGAATGCGCAGGATGTCGTCGCCGAGTTGCTTGAGCAGGTCGAGGCCGTTCATGCCGGGCAGCTCGACGTCCGCGAGAATCAGGCTAGGCTGGAATTCCTGAAATTTGGCGAGGGCTTCTTCACCGCTGCCGACGCCGAGAATTTCCCAGTTCCATTTGCGCAGCAGGGCTTCGTAGCCCTTGCGGGCGTTATCTTCATCTTCAACGATCAGGATGCGCTGCTGGTTGGGAGTCGAGTTGGTCATCGAACTTTGAATCTACCAGCAGTACGGCGGAAATCCAATAGAGCGGAGTGGAGCGGCTCCGGGCCGCTTAGGCACAGGGAATTCCCGTAGTGGGAAGGAATTGCGGCGCCGCTATGGCGATGGAAGATGGCACGCGACTTAACGGCTTTATTGTCAGCTGGGGCGGTGGCGTGAGTCGGCCATCTTCTTGCAGCCACTTTCGCAGGTGAACGATGCAAGAGAATAGGAAGGCTGTGCGCTACGATATTCATGTGCCGGTGCAGATTTGCACGTCGCAGCATTCGCCGGCAGAGTTCCATGCGGGGCAGCTGCGGGACATTTCGCGGACGGGGATGTTGTTCCACTCGGAGATTTGTTTCGAAGTCGGAGCGACGCTGGAGCTGGCGTTTTGCTTGCCGGCGGAGAGGGAGCGGAATTCCTGCGTGTTGGCTCGCGCCACGGTGAAGACGCTGCGGACTTGGGAATTGCCGGGTGAGCCCACGCCGCTATACGGAATTGCCGTGACGATTGACCGGATTGATTTCGCGCAGCCTTCGACTTCTACAGCCGCGTGAGTGCTGGGCGATTCATGTCTGAGGGTGTAATCGCCGAGCGGCTTGACCAGCCCGCCCAAGAGTCCCTGTGACGACTTCAAAATCAGTACTTCAGCGGCTGAAGCCGGACAGATTTCGCTGTGTTGATGCCGTAGCTAAAGCTAGGACCTACAAGGATTCCCGAGCAACGTCAACAACGCCCCGCTACAGCTGGCTGCTGCCGAATCGAAACCAAAGCCACGATCTATAAAAAATTCTTGAGTTGCCACATCGACTCCTAAGCTCCGCCGAGATGCAAGGGGCGCTCGAGGACAAGTTCGAGCTTCATGTTTTGCGGCAGCGTAAGTTCCTGGCCGAGGCCCGAGGTGATCATGAAGGCTGTGGCGGCGGAAATGGCTGCGCCCATGGCCGCGTCCTGTTTATCTTTTTTGGCGATTCCTGGTTCGGCGCCTACGAATGCGGCTTCGGCCGCGGCGAAGACGGCGGCTTGCTGTGTATTGTTGGTGGCGCGGATTTCGCCTTCGCGATCGTAGAGCACGCGGATGGAGTGGACTCCGGGGGCGTCAATCAAGTCGGCGACGAGGGGAATCCAGCCTGTAGGACTGTGGATTTCATCGAAGGTGAGCCAGAGGCGAGCGCGGCCGACTTTTCCGGCGGGCTGAATCTTGTCAATGTGGCCGCGGATTTGGGCGCCGGCGGGGAGGGTGGCGCCTTCCGCCGATGCCAGGGGCTCGAGGGTGCGGGCTTGGAATTGTTTTCCCGCTTTGTCTTCTCTAGTGGAGATGATGGTTTGCAGGGAAATCAGGAAGCGGGTGCCGCGCGGAGCGGCGACTGGTGGCGCGTCTGGGGCTTGCGAGGCGGAATCCTGCGATTGAGCTTGCGCTGCTACAGGTGAGAATGCCAACAGAACAGCAGTAAATGCGAATAGCCTCCAGCGTTTCATAAACTCCTCCAAATTTCAGTTTGGCGCTTTCAGCTGGAGGCGAAAGCGGGTACGAATTGAGTTGAATATAGCAAATCGGGGCGGCGAAGGCGAGCGCGGTTTGGCGGTCGTGCGTGGCGAGTGGGCGGGAGCCTGGAATCCTCCCAGAATTCGGGCGCGGGGCTGCGGCGGGCGAATGTTGAGAAAAAACTGTACAGGAACAGACGGGCGTGAATTATAATCCGCCCAGTTTTGCGGGTTCTGGTTGGACACGCTCGATACTCCGTTTTTCGGCCCCCATACAGTCCTGTGGTTTTTTCATTACGCCGCCAGCGGGGGAAGAATGGGTGGAATCGTCAGCGCGGTGCGAGGCGTGCGGTAGCTGTGCTGAGGAGGCGTACTTTGAAAGTGCTAGAACGAGCGGCGATCTTGGCGGTGGCTGGGTTTTTTGCGGTGATGGCGGGCTTTGCCGACGATACCAAGCCTCGTCAGCCGAACGCGCCCGCGACTACGACTGCGAAGACTGCGGCGAGTGCGACATCCGCAGGTGATACGACTGCGCAGACTGGTGCGAGTTGGGGTGATTCTGCGCCCGCGACTGGCACGTCCGCCGCCGCTCCGACGAGTTCCTCAGCCGCTGCGTCGTTGTCATCTTCATCCTCGTCAACGCCAGCGCCTGCTGCGCTGCCAATGCCGAATTCCGGCGCGGGGAAAGGGAACGCGGCGATGGCTGCAGACGAAGATTCCGAGCAGCCGAATTTCACGCCAATGCCTGCGCTGGACGGCAATCCGGGGCTGTTCACGCTGGAAACCGGCGAGACGTTGCCCAAGCATGGCTGGTCCTTGGGCGTGGGATTGAATAAGTATTCGCGCATGCCGGGAGACATTACTTCGCTGCAGGTGATTCCTTCGGTGGGTTACGGCATCAATCACTGGCTCTCGATATTTTTTCAGATTAATTCGTACGATTACGTTCATGTGGGAGTGCCGAGCCAGTTGAGCCTGGCGCCGGTGAACGCTGCGAACCCGCAATACCGGAACACGATTTACAATTCGATTATCCCTTCGACCGGATTTCCACCGGCTTATGTGGAAGATATGCCGTTTGCATCGCACAATGGCAGCGGCGTGGGGGAAATGGATTTGGGATTCAAGATTGGGCTGCTTTCAGAGCGGCGCGGAAAACCGATCAGTCTTTCCATTCGCAATGATTTTTACCTTCCCACGAAGACGGGGCTCACCGACCTGCTAGCGAATCAGGTGCAGTACGGAAAATTTAATTATGGAATCGGTTTGGAGGCGAGCAAGACGTTTTTTCACGGCGGCATTACTGCGACAGCGAACTGGTCATATCGTTTTACGCGGGATTCCAGCTATACAGCGGTAATCGGCGGCGTTCCTCAGACGGTGGTGCTGAACCTGGCGGATCAGATGCAGGTGGGCGCGGGATTTATAATTTTTCCGACGAAGCGTTTTCAGATCATGACGGAGTACGACGGCACGGTGTACCTCGGCAACGGAATTCAGAACACGACCTTTGGCGCGCGCGATCCTGTGGACAACATTATTGGTTTCCGGCTGTACGCCTGGAAGTGGGCCGCGCTGGACATGGGCTACCGCTATTCGCTGGACTTGACGAATCATAAGGATCGCAACGGATTCGTGATTAAGGCGGGCGTGGCGCACTGGCCTGCGAAGCCGCTGCCTCCGGACGTGGTGACGGCGACTTGCGGTGTGGACAGGTCTGCGGTGCGCGAAGGATCGGAAGATTACATCACGGCGTCTGCGCACGCTACCGATGCGAACGGGTTTCCCTTGACTTACCAATGGACCGCGACGGGCGGCTCAATAGATGGAGCGGGACCTTACGTGAGGTGGAATTCCGCGAGTGTGGGCGCGGGAAGCTACACGCTGACGGCTCGCGTGGATAACGGCGCGGGCAAGAGCGCCAGTTGCTCTGCAAATGTGAACGTGCAGCCGAAACCGGCGCCTCCGCCGCCTACTATGACATGCACGGCGGATCGTTCGACCGTATTAGCCGGAGAGCGCGCGGAGATTACCGCGAATGTGAATGACCCCTCGGGGACAGCGATTCGGTTCACGTGGCTGGCCAACGGCGGACGGGTTGTTGGCAGTGGCTCGATTGTGCAATTGGATACATCGGGACTCGCGCCGGGAACCTATACTGTGACTGGGCGCGCGGAAAATGAATTGCACAGCGCTTGCGATTGCACGGCAGCGGTTACTGTGCAAGCACCGCCCGCTGCGCCGCAAGCGAGCAAGGTGAGCGCTTGCGATTTTGCGCCGGGAAGCGCGCGCAGCGATAACGTTTGCAAGCGCAATCTGGATGACGTTGCGGTGCGGTTGCAGAGCGATCCGCGGTCGAAAGTGGTGCTGGTGGGTTACGCGGATCCCAAGGAAGCGCGGGCTGCGAAACTGGCTGGGGAACGCGCGACGAGCGGCCAGAAATATTTGCAGGACAAGGGTGTGGATGCGTCGCGCGTGGAAGTTCGGACCGCGGCAGGAGAGGCGGGCGCGGGTCAGGAGAATCGGCGGGTGGATATAGTGTTTGTACCCGATGGCGCGTCGTACTGAGCTCGCGTTAATTTCGGGCCTGTTGCAAGTGTTGAGCGCGAAAGGAAGCTGCAGGAGGCCCCGCGGTAGTCGCGGGCGGTGCAGTTTTTGCTAGTAGTGGCTTAGATCAGAGAAATTGCGTAAGGGAAGCATCGTGCTGTTGCGCTCCGCCTGAGTTGGTGCAACCTGATGCTTTGAATCGAAGACAATTTCCGGCTTCGCGACCTCGCGCTGATTCAGCTGCGACTTTTTGCCGGGCGCACATGGCCCGTATCCGACTATGACTTCGCGTAACAGGTCCCTCCGGTGGTTTCCCATTTTGCTGTTGGCTTCGGTTTGCCCGTGCGTGTGTGTTCTGGCGTTAACGGCGCCAGCGCAGGCGCAGGTTTG
>Ga0210398_10001628_pt1 | contig 22809 bp, 40 predicted proteins | sample IncBWC4OmetaG_FD_161047 | JGI IMG/M metagenome (GOLD analysis project Ga0210398, IMG submission 161047) | Forest soil microbial communities from Barre Woods Harvard Forest LTER site, Petersham, Massachusetts, United States - Inc-BW-C-4-O | ecosystem: Environmental > Terrestrial > Soil >...
TGATTTATCCGAGGCGTGTTTTAGTATTTTTTAGTTTTAGATTTTAGCTTTCGGTCCGCTCTGGCTTATCTTCATCCAGCTCAAACCGGAAATCCCTAAACTCTTGCATCAAATGCCCGGCTGCTTGCTCTGGCAATTCAAACTTGTTGAAGAATTTGAATATCATCGCATCCGCTTCGCTGCGTGAGCACATGATTACTATGTCGTTTGCAACTTGGCGTGCTTGGCTCACGGTGAGCTGCGCGATCATTCCCTTTTCGTTGCTGAGTTGGATGTATGGTATCCCGTCTCGAACTGCGACAATTCCATTCACCCAGAATCCCTGACCAGTAGGCATTTCCTCTGGCACTGGCTCATTGATTGTGTACGTACCTTCAGCCATGAAGATATGGCAGCGACCGCAATACTTCTTTGCAATGTCCTGCTTGTTGTAGCTCGTCTTCCCGCAAGCGTGATGCGTTATCGAAACTCGCTGTTCGTCTGTCATCGTTTTTCTCTCTCTTTGCCTTCTAGGAATCGCCGGAAGATGAATCCAGCGTTGATTACTATCCGCATGGCGCAGGCCGTCCTGGGGTGTCTCCTAACGCTTGCACGATGCCTCCAGGCCATCAGTTCGGCCGGAAGGATGTCTCTATCTCGGCGGCCATCTCCCGCAACAGTTTCGGGAGATTAAGGGCTGCAGCTTCTTCCGCGATCTGCACTGAGAACCCGCTTCCAAGTTCTCCCCCTAGAACAATCACAATCGCGCCCTCTGCCTGGGATTGTTCGCGTACATAGGTACACAGCGCATCGTATATACCTGGTCCTAACGCCATTCGGTTCCCCTTTCATTCATAGCGGATCAATCCCCTCACACAACGCCTCTGTGAGCCAATTGTCGATCGCCTCTTCCGAGTCTATTGCAGACGCCATCTTTCGCAGCCTTCCGAGTTTCGGACTAAGCCACACGTCCGCATAGATCCACTGGCAGATATACGCCTTGATGAGTTGGATTTGATCCGGAGTCAGCTTTTCCTTTTGCAAGTACGCCATGATGGGCGCGCGCAAGACTCCAGAGGTTTCGTTCATCCAGTAGCCAGGCTCAAACATTTACGCTTCCCCTCATCAAATAAAAAAGCGCAACCAGTTTAACGGCTGCGCTCTCTGTTTTTTCAAATCTAAAACGTTTTTTAGTTTTTAGTTTCCAGAGCATAGATGCGCCGTTCAAGCACATCTAAGCGTAGAGTGTCTATCTTGTCGTTGGTTCGGTCGATGCGGACGTTAAAGTAGATAGCCACGGTCACGCCCACCGCCAGGAGCGAAATGAATTGGGCATTGTTCATGGCTTGCCTTTCTGCTTTTTGACCCAATCCGATAGGAGAGATTCCATCAGCTCCCCGAAATCTAAGTCGTCTCGATCAAACAGAATCCGCTTGGCTTGCTTACGTGTTTCCCTGCGGAGGTAGAGCGAAGTCTGCATCCAATCCGGATGACTCCGCTTCGCGTCCCTGCGTGTCGCTCGTCCTTTCTCTACAGACGATCCATCCTTAAAGCTGGTGAGTGCGGCGAATTTACTTCTTCCTGGGTTTGCCATTTTTATATATTTCCCTTCCCGCTTGTTCGTAGCTTTCCCACGCGCGCGCGGCATTTTCGTTTTTAACGTCATAGACTGGTACTCCATTCTCAGAGGCTCTGTCGAAAGCAACTAGCTGGGGGACTTCCGCAGTAAACACTGGTATGCGGTTCTTTACCAGAGTCGCACGAAGCTGGTCCCCGTCTGTACGCGGCTTGGGGGGAACCTTTGTCAGCAATACCCTGTAGCGGTCGTTGCCGATCTGCTGCAGCTTGGAGAGGGTGTAGGTCAGTCCATCGGTGGCTGTGGTTTCAGGAACGGCCGGAATGACCAGCAAATCGCATCCGTCCGCTACCTGGGCGAAGTCGACCTGGGAAGGATTCGCTTCCGTGTCGATGATGATGTGACCGCGTGCGTACATCGCGGCGTACTTTGCAGTTTGTCTTTCGTCCACTACCTTGAACGGCAGGCCCTTCTCATCTCCTCTCTTGCTCCACTTCGTTGCTGCGCGGATCGCGTCCCCGTCGATCAGGAGCGTAGGGGCGAACCGAGAAAAATACGCAGCTAAATGAATAGCTGTAGTAGTTTTCCCGACCCCTCCTTTCATCGAAGAAACAGCAATTAACACTTTCCCACCTTTCCAAATTTGAACCCTCTAGCTAGCTTTGTCCGGCCATTCAGACAATTCATCGCAGATGGATATGGAATTGAGTGAAGCCTGCAAAAGTTTTTCAGATTAAATATCTCTTCAGTTTTTCCGTCAGGGAAAACAACGCTATATTCCCTCGCGCTTCCCAATACACACACCTTTCTAAGAATCTCTGCGCGCTTCTGCTTTAGCGTCTTCCGCTCTGCAGGCGGCATTGTCCGATACTTGTCAAGGCTTGCATGTGTAAGATCTGCCATCTTCGCTTTTCTTTTCTCTTCAGGTACGCTTTTCCAATATCGACGAAGACCGTCAGACTTCCTTTTGATCGCTTCCGGAGTCTGCCTTGAAGACATCATCACAGAACGTAAGGCCTCATCGGACCAGCGAATCGACAGTGCTGCGCTACATTTGGAACGCACTTCCGGACAATTCATCCCAATGCGCGTAGCTTTTGATATACGCTCTCTATTTTCTGGATTGGCGGCGTAATATCTTCTGACTCCCGCAGAAACCTTGGCGCGAAATTCCGGCGTCCAGACACGCCCAAGGTTGCTGCCGGCGACTGGATTTAGGTTGTAGCCATCCTTCGATGAACTATGTGCGTCGATCCAGTGCTGCTCTCTCGCAAGGAGCTGTTTCGGATCAGAAACGGCCTCCAATACTTCAATCGAAAACGCTCCCTCTCCATGCTTGCGCCAGGCATTTTGAAGCTTTTTGTTACGATGCGAGCCTTTACGCAGGTGCCAAATATGCCCATACACCCGGTCACGAACATTGAGGGCGCTGCCCACATAGCGCCGTCCATTGTTTCTATTCACTATCGAATAGATACCTGGGGTTACGGTCATTGGACCCACCTGGAAGTTTCCTCCGCCGTGTCCAGGCGAACGCTGAACGGTTCGTTGCTTCCAAGGATGGTCATGTCCAGGTTAAGTAAAGCGGTTTTAGTTTTTAGATCAAGTTTTAGTTCGATCCGCTTGAGGATCGCGCGAATCTCCTGCATCTCCGGACGAATAAATTCTTTCATCGTCTCGTCGAATCGTTCTTTTAGGTCGGTGCTCAAATCCATAATTTCACCCTTGTGTACTGTTGCAGATTCATGATGTCACACAGCCGCGTGTGCGCGTGTTTACACTTGTGGTTCATACTTTTGGAACCTCCGTCCATTCCACTCCGTCTAGCAGCGTGCCGAAGCTCTGCATAGTCCTAATATCACTCTTTTCCAGGTTTACGCTCATCTCTCCATCAGGCCAGACATAAAGAACCGAGTTCGGACCGCAGTGCTCTTTGAGCTGATCGGTGTTGACGGGAAGCCATGCGCCCCACTGGTGCATAAAGAACGGCGTTTTAGATTCCTGGCATTCGTCCCGCAGCGCGCGCATCCACGCCGGCCGGCATGGTCTGGCGTCCTCTCCAGACTCGCCGCCGGCAATCACCCAGCCGAGACGCTTCCGCCCCGTCAGGTACTTCTTCAGCGTGATGTCACCCAGCAGCGGAGCTGCCTGGACGTAGCGCATCGCCGCAGGGATTTTCTGCAAGATGCTGATACGCTCGTCCGCCGTCTTTTGGTCGCTGATCGAAACACCGAGCCAGGTATTTCTAAGCGGTCCCTTTAGATGCCCTTTAGATGGATAGGCCTTGCCGTTGTACGCCTTATAAATTTTCCGCGTTGCGCGCTCGATCCGCGCCCAGACTTTCGGATGCGTAAAATAGGCGTGCATCTCTTCGGCGTACTTCGTCTGCACCTGAAACGTAATGGTCCCCGACTGAGCGATGACGCCGAAAGCATGGTCGCGGATCTCGTCCGTCACCTTGGAGTAAAAGAGGTCAGACATGCTGGCGACCTGCACAGTCTTAATCACTCTGGCTGCTCTGCCTGGTCTGAAATTGTCGGCCACCTGATCTTGCCAAAGCAGCGGATCATAGAACTTGTCCTCGACAATCTGCACCTTCCCCGTCCATCGCGGCTTGTCGTTTACCATCTTGGCGATCGTGTAGTACGTCTCCCCGCGCTTCGCATAGCGGCCGGCGATCCGCTCCGCCCAGCAATTCAGGCAATCGTCCCCCGCGTGCTGGCATCCTCGAATCGGATTCCAGGTCGAGTCCGCAAATTTAATAGCAGTTTGTTTCACCTATATCCCCGTCCTTTCGTAATGGCGCAGGTTTACACACCCACACATCCGTCTACGCATCATAATCTTTTGTTAGGAAAAATACAGGATTATTTAGGATTTTTCAGGATTTTAGGAGTATGCTTTCGAGGGACAGGAGAAAAACTGTATGAATGACGAGATTTTGATACGGCTGCGCCCTGGAATGAGTATGCGCGAAATTGCAGACGAATTAGAGAAGTGCTCGAACGCGCTGCATCGCATCTTGCAGATATCCATAGACGCCGGCGCACGCGGCCACCTTACCTATTTCACTCATGTGGTAACAGCGTGCGGAGCTGCAGAAGCCGCTGTGTTCATGGTTCGCCAACCGGGACAACCTAGTTCCATCCTTCGACCCCAGTAAAGAGAAAGAAGAAAATGACACCAAGAAAAAACGATATTCAAAGAATCATCCGTAACTGTGACGTGCTTCAGAAAAAGCTGGACGAATGCGCGAAGCTCTTTCAGGGAAACCTCGACATGCTCTCAGCTCTGGCAAGTGGGAACGCGCCCAGCCCCAACGGGTTCACGCTTCCGACGAATCACATAGAGTTATCCGTCCTCAAGGCTCTGGCGAGTTGCGCGGCTGTTGGGGTGGATACAGTTCCCCGCCCTTGGCTTGCTGTCATCTCTCGCATAAACCCAAAGACCTCGCCTTACCGGAACGCACTGGCAAGGCTTACGAAAGAACATTTGATCTTCAGAGCTGGCCCAGGATGCGTCTCTCTGGCGGCGAATGTGCGCGGCTCAATCGCGCCGGATCCTGTTCCTCTGGAAGCTGCAGAGCTGGTACGGCGAGCCTCCACTTTTTTCCGGAAATACGAAGCGGATTTACTTTCCAGTCTCTTCGCTCTCTCCAGCTCCCACGAATGGATTACGCGGCAACAGCTAGCGGAACATGCTGAACAGAGTGTTGATTCCTCCGCTTTCCGCGAACGCTTGTCTCAGCTCCGCGAAGGCGGGTTCGTTGATTTCGGTCTACTTTCCACCGTCCGCCTATCACTGCACTGGTTCACCTGGTCTGCCACCCCGCAGGTAGCAACCGCATGACCGGCCTGAAGGTATCAGACTCTCTGACGCTCCCCATCGACGCCGTAACGCAGGTCCTTGCCACCATCGGCCGACGGGGAGCGGGGAAAACCTATCTCGCTACCATGATTGCCGAACAGATGCTCGATGCTGGCGCACAAGTCATCATCCTAGATCCGATTGGACTGTGGTGGGGACTTCGCCTCAAGGCGGACGGAAAATCTAAAGGTAAAGAGATTTTCATCATCGGAGGAAGGCGCGGCGATGTCCCTATTTCGATCGAGGCCGGCGCGCGCATCGCAAGGCTACTGGTCGAGAAGCCCATCTCCGCGATCATCGACATCTCAGAATTTCGCACCGGCGAACGCAAACGTTTCGCGGCGGATTTTGCCGAAGAGTTCTTTCATCTGAAAAAACAGCAGACCTCTCCGGTCCATATCTTCATCGAGGAAGCCCAGCTCTTTGCTCCGCAGTTTCCGCGTCCGACACGCAAGGATGAGAAATTTAGCGAGGCCGAGATGTTGGGCGCATTTGAACAGATCATTCGCCTGGGACGCAATTACGGTATCGGCGCGACTTTGATAACGCAGAGACCGCAATCGGTCAATAAGGAGGTCTTGAACCAGACCGAATGCCTCTTCGTCCTGCAAGTGAACGGACGCCAGGAGCGGGATGCGCTGCAAAGGTGGGTCGAGGAGCACAGCGCCAGCGACCGCGCCCTGGTGGGAGAGCTGCCCGGCCTGCACCAAGGCGAGGGGTTTGTGTGGTCCCCGTCCTGGTTGCGGATCTTCGAGCGAATGCACTTCGCCAAAAAGACAACGTTCGATTCAACCGCCACGCCGAAGGTGGGCGCAACGCAAAAGGCGCGAGTCCTCACGAAGCTTGACGTTGCCGCGCTGAAATCAGACCTTGAGGAAGTTATCATCCGCGCGCAGAAGGATGACCCCCAGGCGTTACGGAAGCGCATCGCGGAGCTGGAGCGCGAACTGAAGAAGAAACCGGCACCCGCGAAAGAACCGGAGATTGACCGCGCATCGCTGCTAAAAGCGTACAAGGCGGAAATCCTCTCCTTGCTCCACTCGCAGATACGTCCGCAGCTCATCAAGGCCCTAGACCTCGACAGTTCATTGCGCGACCTGGATAAGCTCACCAAAGCCCTAAAGACAGTCCGCGTGACCCTCGACGATCCGAAGAGATGGGGCATTGACCTAAAATACGTTGACCCGCCCAAGCCGAAAGCTCCGCCGCCTGTACGGCCGATGGTACAGGCGCGCGCCCTACGGGCCGAGCCTGCCTTCGCGGAGATGGGACAGCCCTCCAACGACGGACTAACCGGACCGGAGCAGCGCATCCTGGACGCAATCGCATGGTTTGAAGCAATCGGCGTAGCGGATCCGGAACAACCCGCCGTCGCATTTCTCGCCGGCTATTCCTTCAAGTCATCGAGCTACACCGTTCCCCGCAGTATCCTTGCTCGAAAGCAGACGGTCGAATACAGGGCAAATGGACGGATCCAGCTCACGCCGAAAGGCCGCGCTCTCGCGCACGATACCGATACTCCCGCAACTAACGCAGGCCTTCACCATATGATCTACGCGAAGCTTCCAGGACCGGAAGGCCGCTTGCTGCGTCCGCTCATCGAGGCCTACCCCGACGCGATGACTAACGAAGACCTGGCGCACGATGCAGGGTATTCGGCGTCGTCGTCTAGCTATTCGGTTCCGCGCTCTCGCTTGAAAAGCTTTGGGCTGATCGAGTACCCTGCGTCCGGCCAGGTCCGCGCGCGCGACATCTTGTTTCCAATTGGAGGATAGATTTATGGACACATATAAATTTGAAATTTCAGTTACGCAGTATTGCACTTTATTCCTTGCGCTGGGATACGCTAGTGGCGCGGCGATGAAGGATCAAAATCCGGGCCTTGCACAAGACGTTTACGATCTTGCGCTCAATATGAGCAAACAAGCTCTTTCACAGGAGAAGAAATGAAACCGACCGTAATCCTGCGACTGACAACCTCTCAGCGTATGGCCTTGACCGACGTTCTGCTTTCGTACATCCGGCTCTCAGATCAGCCGCAGGAATTTCTAGACGTGGTGAATGACATCACCACAACGGCCGGCGATCTACTGAGGATCGTTCTCAGCTCCAGCGTGGAGGAACAGCGAACGTGAAAGATGTAAGGAAATTGTTCGTGGTGAATAGCCCCATCCCGCTAGACAACGACATGGTTGTGGTGCTTTGCGACTTTTGCGGCGACGAGCGGTACTGCTGTGCAGAGAATATCAAGACAGCGCGAAAGCGGAAGATGCAAGTTGCCTGCTTGAACTGCTTCATCGCACTCACGGAGAAGGACGGCTTTAACATCGGCGGAGTCCTTTCGCATGGCGTCGTGCTTAAACCAGGCGAAGAAAACAAACTAAAACCCTAACTCTTTCGTGTATATACTTTCGGACAAGCAATGTACCAAACCCTACAATTCACGGTGCCGCTGACTCCGCCCTCAGTGAATCACACCTATCAACCCTGTATGTATACGGGCAAAGATGGTTACGCGCATCGAGGCCGCAAGCTCTCGAAAGAAGCGAAGGCCTACCGAGAGGCAGTTGCTCTCTTCGCCAGGGGCCGCGTGATGCTTGACGCCAAGGCGTATAGTGTCCGTGTCATCGTTTTTCTTGGTTATCGGCAGCGAGGGGATGCAGGTAACTTCGAGAAAAACATTGGCGACGGTCTTCAAGAGGCCGGCGTTTTCGCCAACGATTCAAGGGTCAAAAATTACAACATCTCGGTAGATAGGGACTGGAACAATCCAAGGACCGAAATCACTATTGAGGTCATGTCTCCACCGCAACGAACCAAAGGAGTAACGATTGATAACTTGCCAGCAATGCCAGAAAGAATTCAAAAGCAATTCGGGCCTGTCGTCACACATGGCGATGGCTCACCACATGAATCGAGCTGGAGAACCTTTGCCCGAAAGCAGTATCGAGAAGCGCAAGGCAAGTCTTAAAAAAAGCAAAGGGAAGACTGTTGCCTCCGCTAGCTTCCTCGCCGCTGGGCACTCGCCCGAGACCCGAGCGAAAGCGGCCAAGACTCGCGTCGAAAACCATTTCGCCAAACTCAGAGAGCAGGGCATTTACAGGTGCCCCGAGTGTTGGGATAAGCAGCACCGAGCCGTTGACTTTAGGGCCGGTTCGGAGCTTGGCAAGCATCGCCGCTTCAAACATGGAGTGATGGGCAGATCGCACGACGCTAAAAAGATGCAAGAACTAGCCAGTCAAACCAAAGTGGTCAACGGGACGCTGTTGTTCCAGTGTCCGCATTGTGAAAGATCCTTCCCGAAACAACACGGTCTTAGTATTCACATTTCGTCTGCCCATCAAATATCAACCGAAATGGCTCTCACGCCCCCAACCATCTCAAAGGAGCTAACGAATGGCGATGGCCGCACGCAAGCAGTCACCCAGCAACCCGAAGCCAAAGCGGACCGCAACGGTCATAGACATAGCGATGCCGCGCTTGCCCAAGCACTTGCAATTGCTCATGTCACAGGGATCATTGAAAACGTCATCCTTACAGTTGCAGCAAAGTATGACCTCCCTCCACGGCAGTTTGCCTCCAGGGTCGTTGTATCTCTTGGCGAACGTTATCAAGAGGAGCGGTAGAGGCTTTGGCGTTCCGACCTGGTGTGTCTTCTGTGAGGCTCGTCCGCCAAAGGATCTGCACCGTACTGACCTGCGCCGGCGCTGGCAATCGCTTCACTATGCCATGCACGTAAAGAAAGGCGACACACCTGAAGACTTTGAAGTTCATCACGGCGATCTACGGAAGGTGTAATCTTCCGTCGGAGGAGTCAAGCCATGAGAGAAGTGGGATGCATCGTACCTCTGCCGACGCGCAAGCAGGCCCTAGACCAATCGAAACGGGTCTTCCTCCAGACCGGCAGTTACCCGCCTGGCATTTGTCATTTCTGCGGCTGCACCGATGACAACGCCTGCGTAGATCCGATGGGCGAACCGTGTAGCTGGTTCGACGATCAGGCGACCGTTTGCAATGCTGGCGTCTGCATCTATCGCTACAAGAAAGAGCGCGGTGTATGAATAGCTCTCCGTTTCTGACATCGCGCCTCACTCCCTCTCTGTGTCCCGGCTGCGGAGCTTTTCTGGATGCGGCGACCAGTACACTCGCACCAGCAAGGCCGGAGCCGAAAGATTTTACGATCTGCATAAATTGCGCGCGAGTGCTTATCTGGGATGAAAATATGCAACTGCGGCTGGCCAGCGAAGCCGATATAGACAAGCTTCACGACGAACAGCGACAGGCTTTGAACAATACTCGAATGGCCATCTACATGATGAAGCATTCAGGCCATGCTTAGAAAAGCGGGTGAACGATCATGGCTTTCAAAGTGACAAGACCGAAAACACACGGCAAACTATCATGCACATATAGCGACTGGACCGCTATAGAGAGCGAGTTTGACGGTGCCGAGTTTGGCGAATCAATCACCGTTGAATTGGTCGATCTGACGCCGGAACAAGTAGCGGAACTGCCAGATTTCGAGGGATGGTGAGAAAGCGAAAATTCATCCTGGTATGTGACAGCGATCCGGTCAACCTCGCTGTGCTGAAGATCGTCATCGAGACGCGCGGACCGTTTATCGTCACCCAGGCTGAATCCGCTTATGATGCGATCGAGCATTTACGCTTCGGATGGTATTTCGTTTTGGTCACAAATCTAAAACTTTTAGGTTCTGGCGGGGACGAGCTGGCCGCGCGCGTCAAGCAGGTCTGTCCTTACGTGAACACGATCGTCTACAGTGAGCAGCCGGCCGATCGACCCAGGCGGGGCCTGCCTGTCATCTCCGACAATTTCTTTCGTGGCAGTCTCACCAGCCCCGCTCTGTTACTTGATGCCGTCAAAATTGCCGCGCGAAGAAAACGCGGACCAAAAAAAGGTTTCTCCTTACATTCGCTCTACCGCACAACCAGGCGCGCGGCATGAGTAAAGTCGAACGCTGTCCAAATGCCGTGAAAAAAGGGCTTGTAAACGGTAAACCCGTCTATAAATGCGCCGTCCTTTGTCCGATCTGCAAAGGATCCTCCAAAGTAATCACCTGCCCTGGCTGCGACGGTGCCGGCCTGCGCGTCGGAGGATTCCCCTGCGCGACGTGCGGCACGTGTGGTAAGGTTTCGGTGTTCAGTTAGTTAACTCCCGTCATGTAACAACCTTACGACGGCCCAGAGCGGCATTCTCCGCGCTGGCTTCCTTTTGCTGTGCTTTTTCTCTATATAGCGTTTCCCTGTGTCCGTTGCTCTGCGAGTGAAGAAGCCACAAGTTTTTGTAGGGGTTGTTATGCCATCATCGGATCCGTTCGACTCGCTTGTAAGCGAGTATGCGTCCATTGCCGGCGACTTCGCGGCACAGCGGAAGCGCCTGCGCGAAGCGCGCATGAAATGGATCGAAGAGAACGAATGTCCCACCAGCTACACGATTGACACCACCGATAAAGACGGCAAAGTTACGAAGCACGCCACGCCGTTCCAGGTTGGAAAGATCCAATACCCCGACATCTGGACTGAAGATATGAAGGTCGCCGCCAAGCCCCTCGACGAAGCGGCCGCAGAGCAGATGTTCGCCGGCATTGAGGCAGTCACCCAGGCCAGCGCCAGCGAGGAACCACGCCTCACCATCCTCATTGACGGCGACAAACAAACAGCGTTTTTGACCGGATCGAAAGTCGATGTCTCGCCGCATCCTGCGATCGAGGAAGGGGAAGACTATGGCGAATATTATGAAAGAGTCAGCCGTTCGTACCAACGGCAAGCAGCAGCATCCGGAGCCGGGGGACCAGTCGCCGGTAATGACGGTCTACGGCAATCCGCCGCAGTTGATTCGCCTGGAGGCGGACGGACTGATGCACCTGGCGACAGCTCTGGTGAATGCGCTGGGCCAGTGCTGGATCGTCACACCGACGCGCTGCGTCTTGGCGACGGCCGGCCAGCCAGCTCCAGCGACGATGCAAGCCCCGCCGCCGCCGCTACCGTTCCAAACGAATCAGTCACACCAGCCCCAGAACACCCAGCTACCGCACCAGCAGCAGTTAACGGCGGGAGTCTGCCCGAGGTGTCAGGGGAATAAAGTTACGGCGCGCGGCAACACATGCCCCGTCTGCAACGGAATCGGCAGGGTACGCCCATGAGTCCGCGCCTCCCTTACGATCCGATGGAAACCGGCCCTCTCCCCTTGTTTGGCGAGAAGGACCGCGCAGCTCTCGACCATCTGATAGACGGCCTGGAGCGCAACCTGAGAAGCCACATCGTTACCCGCGTCATCGAAGGCGCGTACCCCCTCATCAGGCGCGGATACGCGGCAAATGAGCTACAGATTCTCGGCTTCGGTCCGGAAATCACGATTGAGCCAATACGCGAGTTTATGGCTATCCGCCTTTGGTGGAGACGCATAATGATGCGTTTGCATCTATCCGCAAACCCGCGTGTGCAAGATTATGCACAGATGCAATGCGATGACTACGACACGCAACGCCTGATAAAAGGCCTGAAGCTTTTTGAATCCGATCAGACGGAGGTACTTCGCAGTGTCACTAGAGACTGATATGGAAACCGTTTTGCAGGCCTATCCAACGGCGCACAGCCACCGTTACGAGTCTACGGGTGGCTCGAAGATCATGAGCTGGGTGATTAAGTCCGGATTCGGAGACGACTTGCCCGTAGGACCGTCCGCATTCAGCGAAAAGAACGCCTGGCGCTACGCCTGCGAACGGCTGGAGAAACACGATGGCTAGAATCAGCGATTTTGCGCCGGCCGGCCGGCTGCTCTGCTTCTCGCAGATGCACCCCAAAAACCTGAGCCGGGACACCATGTTTTTTCTTGAAGAGAAGGGCGGGTTTTTTGTCTTCGGCTGCAGCCTGTGTACGGAGCTGCAGCGCCGGCCACAAATCCACGTTATTTCTAAAAGCCAGCAAGGCTTGAGGATCTACAAGCACACGCGAAAGGCGGAGAAAATTGACCGTGACAACTCTGGAAAAATCGTCAGCTTCCGTTAAGCAGTCTGCGAAAGCAAAAAAACGCTGGAATGGCGTAGGGCAGAAAGAACGCTCGCGCACGATGGCGCGCGTGGCGCATGAACGCTGGAGCGGCATAACGCAGACCGAGGACGAAATCCGCAAATACTTCGAGTCTGCGGATCTGGACGCAGCACTTGAAACCTATGCCGTGATGCGAAAGCAATATGAGCAGGCAGGGAAGCTCATCGACCATCGCGTACAGACCGAGCGCAACACCGAGGCCTGCGAGAACTGCGGGACGAGGTTCGACAAGGACAAGGTTTGGTACAACCGCGAACCCGTCAAGGATCCGGAGACGGGCATCATGCGGAACATTTTCAGTTGCAGCCAGGCCTGCATGATCGCCCTGAAAGGGAAAGCAACAGGTATCAAGCAAGCACGCAGAGCGTGAAAGGCACTCCCCCATGTTGGATCTGTACCAGGCGGAGAAATTCTTCCGAAGCTTCACCGTTCGGGACCGGCAAACAAACCGGCCGATCCCCTTCCGTCTGAATCCCAGCCAACAGGACATCATGCAGAAATGCCGCGACCACATGGCGCGCCGGCGAAGGCTTTTCGTCATCTTCCTCAAAGGCCGGCGGCTGGGAGTTTCCACCTGGGCGCGTTTCTTGATGCAGGCGCACTTACTGGAGAAAGAGTTTGCCGACGGCCTGATCCTGGGACAGCAGAAAATCACCGCCCGCGCCCTGTACGAAGAAGCGCACAGCGTATGCAAGCAGCTCCCGCTCAAAAAGAACGCATGGAAATACACCCAACAGGAGATAAATTTCTGGAAAATCCCTTCAAAGCTTTCCTGGCAGACGGCCGGCAACGTGGTTGGTTCTCGCGGTCTGGGATTCACGATGTTGCACGCAACGGAAGCGGCGTATTACATCAATGCGGACGTGTTCCCGGCGGTTTTTTCTACCGTCTCAGACGACCCCGAGAATGTCGTACTGGTCGAAACAACCCCCAACGGTAAGGAAGGCCCAGGACAGGCCTACTACGATTTGTGGATGGCGTCTGTAGCCGGCGACACGGAATACCTTACGGTCTTTCTCCCCTGGCACGAGGACCCGGATTACGTCCGCGATCCGAAGCTCGCCAAGGACGCCCCCCGCGACGACTACGAAAAGTACCTGATGCGGGATTTGAAGCTGCCGAAGGAGCGGATTGCGTTCTACCGGACCACGCTCACCTCGAAATGCGGCGGTTCGCTCGATCGGTGGCGGAAAGAGTACCCCGGCGACCCCGATGAGGCCTTCAACGCATCCGGCGATCCGGTCTTTGACTTCGACGCCATCACGCTCTGTAGTAAATGGGCGAAAAACACAGCTTTTAAGCAGATGGAGCTGGAGACGGCACCGGGACACAAGGCGCGCGCGCGGGAGAACAGCCAGGGACGCTTTATCGTCTATGAAGCTCCGGAGCCAGGCGCGCATTACTTCGCCGGCGTCGTGATCGGCATGGCCGACAAGGACGACGAGGGACCGCCCGAGCCAGACATGCTGGCAATGGTCGTCTGGAACGGGGAAACCGGCGTCATCGCCGGCCGCGTGCATATCCCCTTGCGCCAGGAGTTCGCAACCAACACGGTTTACGCCTTTGCCTGCTACTTCAACCGCGCCATGATTGCCTGCGAAGACAGCCACGGAGGATTCGGGACGCGGATCTTCCAAGAGCTGAGGGACCGGGAGAGGTATCCCAACCAGTACAAGTGGAAGGGCAGGAACGACAAGGCAGATCCAACCAGGTCAGCGAACAGTCTGGGATTCACCATCACCGATTACACCCGCAACATGATGCTGAATACCCTCTTGACTTCGATCAAACGCCGCGAGGCCATCACCAGCGACGAGGCCTTTGTCGAGCAGATGTCCTCCGTCCAGTGGTCAAACGCCTTCCGCTTTGAAGCCATCGCCAATTTTGACGAGATTTTCTATGCCGGCGCGCTGGGATGGATTGCCAAAGACCAATGGCATCCTCGCCGCTGCGAAGCTTACGAATCCGCGATCAACGAAGATCCGCTGGAACTAAAGGGAGTCAATTTCAAGGTTTCGCATATGAGCACCCAGGGCGGAATTTTGACCATGAACCTGCAGCATCACCTGGATGAAATTCGCCGCATGGAGGAGAACAGGGATGAGTCCTAGAAAAGCAGCAACGCAGAAACCCAAAATTACGGAAGTGCAGCCAGTCGAAATTGCGCCCCCGCAGACAGACGTAAACGTGGATGTGCAAATACCCGACGTTGTAGACATGCAGCCGCTCGAAGCGCCGAAAAAACGGCGCAAGCTGCAGACGCCGGCCGCTCCGATGGAGCTGGACCCGCAATATGTCGCCAACCCCGAGCGTATGCAGTACGCGCTCTTGCTGGCATTGCTGTTGCGGCAAAAGGGAACGGCGAAATTCTCCGCGAAAGATATGGAGTACGTCGACACCGATTACAACATCCTTTTCGCGCGCACCCTCGACGGTCAGCACCTGGAAGTAACCGTCGTCAGCGCGCAAAGTGGAATCATTCGCTCACCCGAGCGAGAAAGGCAGCAAGCCGAATGGAGACTAAAAGAAGAGGCCGCAAGAACGTTGACTTATCCAAATATCCCCCCTGCCCCCTCAACCGAACATCCAGCAGCCGCGCTGTTTACCCTACAGGGAATGGACCCGAACCAGATTTACGCGGGGTTCCCGCCGCAGCCAGTCCGACCGTTCGATCCGAACCAGAAGGCGCAGGCGGGACTAGCGCCAGCCTCGATACAGCCCCAGGGACAGGTGGTTCCGTTCCCGGTGGACCAGCAAAAAAACCAGGACGGAAGCGCCCCATACCATTTCCCCTTCCAAACCGGCGACCGTCCGGAGACGGCGGGACCGGTCAACCTGGACCACCTACACCAACAGCTCCTCCAGAGGGACCAGGAGATACAGCAGCAGGAAGCGGAAGCGATCGAGCGCCAGGAGCGAGGGCAGTAGAGACGGCGCCAGGCCGCGCACTCTCCGCGCGCGAGATGCAGGATTTGGAGCGGAAAGAGCAGTCGGAAAAGGCAAGCGCGCTGATGGGGGAAATCTTCGGCGCATTCCGCCAGGCGCGCAGCCAGGTAGACGGCGGAGCGCAAAAGGCCTTTGAAGCTCTGCAGGACAAGATTGCGGAGCACGCCGGCGAGCTGATCCGCCTGGGATTCAGCGGCATGAAAGAGATTGTCGACATGCTGATGAAGCTTGACGGAGTGCTGAAGGACGAGGCCGACGATAGCATCGGCAACGAAGCCACGCTGCAGAAGTTTCTACGCAAGGCCGACGATTCGGCCGAGGTAATGACCCAATGATTGTTTTCTCGACCCAACGCAAAAGCGCACCCACACGCGACCCGCGCATCGTGCATATCGAGGAGTGGCAAAATCTTGCCGATCGTAAGCGCGACGATGCGTTGGGTACGAGTTTCTTTGAAGAAACTAAAACCCTTTTTACTTTGTCCGACAATCCGGTAGCGCCCCGCTTCCGGCCGGCCGTCCGGCTTCCCGAATTGCAGATGATGTGCATGAAAGAAGCCAACGATCTGAGCGAATACCAGCCCCAGGCCTACATCTACAACCAGACTTCAGACAAGCGCGTGGAGTCGATCGAGCAGGCGTTCAAAGCACAGTGGAATCGGATGTTCATTCCCTACCACCTGCTTTTTTCGTTTGTGGCAATGGAGTTTATGGGGACCGGCTTCCTGCATTTCGGCATAAATCCATTCGCGCGAAACAATCGGGGGGAGATGTGGGTAAAGTGGCGCGAGTCGAGGTCCGTCCATTCCGACCCGAACGCGGACTATACCTGCAACTGGTCGTTCATCATCGTTGACGACTGGGTACACCTGGACGAAATCAAGCGCAGATACCCCGAGCGCGCGAAGTGGCTCCCAAAAGAAGCTTCGCGGCCGCAGGACGTGCAACGCACCGACGAAGCCAGCAGCGGTTTTCGATTGCCCCCTGGTCCCTGGCAACAGATGCCACCCTTCGCCGGCATCGGATCCGCACAACGCGGATCCGCCAGTCGGTTACGTACCACCTATTTCCTCGATTATTCGCGGGAAATGATAGGCGAAATGCCTAAAAATCCGGACGAGCTAGCCAGGTACAAATGGACGTACCCGCGCGGCCGCGTGATCGTCGACGCCGAAGATGTGTGTCTGGCTGATGGTCAATGCCCGTTCCGCAAGTTCCCCCTGGTGCCGGTCTGGGCGACTCCGCCCCTCTATGGAACGTGGGCGGTCCCACCGACCCGCTACAGCGTCTCGCTGCAGAACCTAGCCGAGCGGCTTTACTCGCAGACGTTTGAGAACTTCTACCGGATGAACAACGGCATATGGTTGCTCCCCGAGTCCGCGCAGATTGACCAGGGCAAATTCGGCGGCATCCCCGGAGAGAAAGCAACCTATCAGGGAAGCCAGCCCCCGCAATGCGTCACCCCGCCGGCGTTCCCGTCGACCGCGATCGAGTTCCCCGAACGCCTGATGACGAAGCAAAAGGAGCTGCATGGGTTCACCCAGGCGCGCCAGGGCAACCCAGGATCCGGCAACCTGTCGGCCGAGCTCTTTGACGCGGCGGTGTTGCGCGGCCAGTCGATGACTCAGCTTCGCGGCCGGCTCGCTTCTAAGGCCGTCCTCGATCTAACCGAGCTGATCGTGTACTCAATGATGGAATTCATGCCGTCGCAGAAGATGGCATACAAGGAAGGCGCGAAATTCTCCGTCGTCGACTACAACCAGCCCGACGAGTCGCTTGAAAATTACGAAATGTTTCTCGATGACGGCTCGTTCCACGTCAAGTCTCAGGCCGTCGTCTCGAAGATCGCAGAAGCACTGATGACGCGCGGCCAGATCCCCGTAGGCACCGGCCTAGAAATGCTGGGCTATCCGGACGCGGACAAAGTTCAACAAGCGCAGCAGACGCAGCAGGCACTCGCCGCTGTGACCGCTGTAAGCGAAGGCAAGGCAAAGAAATGAACCATAGGAGTTACTGCCATGAGCACCAATACACTTCCGGCTTTATGCAATGATGCAATTGCAAACACGCGCAGTTATGAGTATTTATCTATCCGCGAGGTCGCAACGCTGCTGGAGAAAAGCCTGAGCCGAACGTATGCAATGGCGCAGGAAGGCCTGCTCACCGAGGTAGGATTTTTAGTTTTGCGGGTAAAAAACGGCCGCACTTGGGTTGGAATACCCACGTGCGGCCTGTCTCAGTTAAACTCAACGGAAAAGAAAGGAGATCCATAACCAATTTTTTCCGCCCTTTGAGTGCTTGGAAGCACTTTCGAGGAATGATGATGCGGCTACGAGGGAACTTAAAGGAACAAAGCTGGACGCTTCATTTGTAGGATGAAGCGGAAAGTTCCAAAGAACACGCGCAACCCAGTAGAAACACATAGCTGACCCTCACCTTAACGCATTCCTCGAAAACTTCCAAGCCCTCAAAGGTAACGACCCCCCCATGTTTTCCGCATTTTTAGCGGATTGTTAACCAATTTGAGTCGCACACCACGGTGCTAGATGGAAGGCAAAAGAGATGAGCATCAATTCCGAACGAATCGAGAGGTTAAGCAAAATGATTCAAGAGAACCGCGACGATCAGCAGGCTATCTGCAAAATTCCTAATGTGCTTGTCCACTGCACCCTGCCGCAACGCGACCCAGGGCCGGTAGATAAATGGTCGAGAAGTCAGAACGGCGTTGAAATCATCATTCACCCGTACATCTGGAGTTCCGGCGAGAACAGCAGCAAGCACATGAAAAACCCGCCGCAACGCCGCTATCCCTACGGTTCCCCTAGTCGCTGTTTGCTTTTCACCGTGGGCTGGGAAGCAGCGGCCAAAGAAAGTCCCAAGCTTTTCATGAAAAGCATTTTTGACACGTTCTGCACTCGGTTCAATATCCGAACCACACACGGACACCAGCGCGAACGGATTATGGATCACATGATGCGCCTGTTTCGCTGCAGCATTGAGTTTCGCAAGGACACGAAAAATGAAAGAAAGTGGCGGACGTTCCCTATTGCCGAAGAAGGCTACCTCGCCTGGGACGATACGAACTTTAAGGGCCGGCTGACGAGAGATTCCTACATCGTTTTGAGTAAAGGTTTTTACGAATCGGTGACGCTGAATCCGGTCCCCGTCGATATGCGCGCGATTCAAGCACTCAGACACTCTGCGATGTGTCTGGATCTGTATAGCTGGAGTACCTACACGAACTTTCTTATTTCTTGCGTACCCAGCGGAGCGAAGCCACAACCGCGAATTTTCACCTGGTCGGATCTAACAGAGCAATTTGGCTCTGACTACGAACATCCCAGCGAGTTCAAGGAAAACCTTCCGCGCGCACTGCGCCAGGTCCACCAGGTTTATCCGGAATTGACAGTCGAGCTACTGCGCGAAGGGCTGAAGGTCTACCCTGCGCGGCCGTCTGTCGTACCCCAGGAAAAGGAGGAGCAGCCTATCGGAGCTTAGGGAAACTGCCAGTGTTTTACAGATAGTCCGCACGTCTAATTTGCTCACGCAAATACGACGATGGGGTTTGTTGCCTCAAAATTGCCTGCCAACGGCAAATCGTCCGCCAGGACGACGTGATAAGTGTTCCTAAAATCAGCACTATAACCCCCTGTTAATAAGCTGTGGAAAAACTGTGGGTGGTTCTGTGGATAAATAAAAAAAATAAGAGCACACTGCTGTAAGTGATTGAAAAATAAAGATGATTATTAGTGGTAATCAGCGGAGTTAACAGTCTTAAATTTCACCACTGTACTGGCACGATTTCACCACTGTACTGGCATGATTTCACCACTGTACTGGCAAAAATTTCACCACTGTACTGGCACGTATCTTCTTATAGGGTACTTAGGTATTAAGAGCTTTAAAAAGCAGTAGTAAAAGCGCGGCTGCTGCTGTGGTAAATTTCATTTCCAGATGGAACTAATCGAGAAAGAGCGGCTAGCACTGTCCATCGTGGAGATTCTGCGGAGGACTCATCCCACCGAGGATCCAGCCTTTATATTTTTCGTGTACATGAAGATCTGGGGCGGGTTGGATGTGGTGCGGCAAGTGTTGCTCGAAAACATGGAGCAGTTTTTTGCGGAGGGCCGGTCCAGCGAAGACTATCGCTGGTTGGGGCGGTCGATGCCGGATGAAATTCTCCAGCAAATGTACGCTGAGGTATCCTCCGAAGCGTCCGAGGGCGCATCAGCCTAAAGAAAAGCGGTTTTAGGAATCCGCTCCCATCCTTGCGAAAGGCTCTGGGGACTCGGGCCGAGGCGGATTCCCAAAGTCGCTCCGGCTTCCCACGAAGAAGACTCTTGCATCTCACCCCGCATAGAGGCGTATATTTCCTCCGATGCCAGCCAACAAAAAACCCGCTAAAAAAATCCCGAAGAAGAAGGCGAGGAGGCGTGTGATGGCAGAAGAACGCGAGGAAGACCAGCAGCAACGCGAAGGTGAAGGGGAAAACGAGGGAAACCCTCACGACGAGTCCAACGACGCAACAGAGGGCGAGCTAGACGCATTGCCGCCGCATCCTGGAGACGAACCAGAACCCGAAAATCCGGAGCCAGATCCGGAGCCGGCAGAACCGCTGACCCAGGATCAGCAATTTTTACTTTTTCTGGCGGCGATCATGTTCACCAAGAGCAACGTTCACCTGCTAGCCGACGCCTACACCAACGCGAAAAATCTGGTACAGCTCTTGCGCGACGATGAAGCGGCCAAGGCGGAGAAGGAGGCGGCATGACGGCGACAGCTACCCCGAAAGCGATTGAAACCGCCGTACTCTCTTCGAGCATGAACAACTCGACCGACACGGAAGTGATGCTCGAAGAAGAATCGACCACGGCCGCGGCCGGAGTCATTCTGCTCATTGATGCCGAGTACATGACCATCACCGACGCAGCGGAAGCGAATGCGCTGCAAGTGACGCGCGGAACTGCCGGCGTTGTGACCTCGCACGCTTCCGGCTCCCAGGTTTCGATTGGAGAGACGATCCCAGCTCCGATCGACACCGAGAACGAGAACCAGGTCCTCCTGGTGCAACTCGCCGCGACGATGTTTGCCAACCCCACGATGCACTCGCTAAACGATGCGTACCAGCAGGCAAAAAATCTGATTGCGATCATGCTGGCGGATCCGGAAGCAAATCCACCGACGACGACATGAGCGAAGAGGAAGAAAAACAAGATCAGGAGTATCTGGAGTGGGCAAAGAAACGCGCGTTGGAATATCTTGACGCGAACGACATCACGAATGCGTTCGCGTCGATGCTCAGTGATATGAAAAAGAACCCACGCTTTGAGAACCACGCAGGCAATTTAATCGGCGTAGGCCTGCTGTTGGTTCCCGGCTGGATCAGCAATCCCGAGGAAGTACGGCGCTGGATTGTGGGATTCCGCTAAACTAGCCAACTCTTCGGGAGCAAGAGTAGTCTTACTGGCTAACTGGAGAGTCGCGTGACATCTCTAGAGCCATAAAGAGAATCTTCATTCAGAACGTGAAGGCACCGTTTGGCAGACGGTGCCTTTTTTTGTGCTCAAAATCCGGCACGCATGTTTCCAGCTACTTTTTGACCCTGAGATTTCCCGGCGTTTTACTTATCCCCATGAGGCTCAAAGGCACTCAGGGTTTAGAGCTGGTCAGGTATGACGAATGCGCGAACGCGCTTGTGACCTGTCAGCTCGCGCTGCATGGAAAGCTTACTGTCCCTCTGACTGTCGAACGCGAAATTTTTTGGGGTTTCTCGGACGAGATAGAGCGCCACCACTGGCTGGAACGTTGCGCCAGAACATTGCTAGATATTTACGGCGATGCACGAGACGGGCGGGTGTTGTCCGACCATGAAGTGCAGCAGAGAGCAGCCGCTTGATGCTCGCGCTTGGAAGGGAGGTAAGCATATGGCCGTTGTAGTAAGGCGCGCACGCCGGCGCTCCCGCAGGGGACGCCGTAGGGTCGTCTAGCCAATAGACAACTGAGAAGTCAAAAAAATCCAAAAAAATGACGGGGAACTGAACAGGCGCATGGAAGCTTCCCCCCGTCAAAAGCTTCCGGCGCTTCCCCAAGGAGAGACGAGATGGCAGCAGAGAGAGAAAGACCGAGACTGGAACGGCTAGGACCAGGCTTTAGCCCCGACGAGCTAAAATCGCCGCTCTACGTCGGACCGAGCCGTGGGCAGGAAGGCTGGACGCCGGCGAACCCTGAAATCGGAGAGGCCAAGGATCCTCTGGGCTACATCCCGCCGGATATTCCGAGGCACGACGGATTCTGACAATGCCCCCACCTGTCCAAACAGCGGAAGCGCAGAACATCCTCCAGATGTTGGCCGGAGCTGGCGGACCGACACAGGGCGCGGTGCCTGCAGGAACCCCTTCCCCGCAGGCACAGGCCTTGCAAGGCGCAACGCAGCAGCTCGACGGCGCAAACCCACAAGGCATGGTCGCCATGTTGCGCCAGGTCAACGATGCACTGGCGCAGGCCTATCTCATGGCCGCGATGCGGATCCCCGACATGGCGACCGACATTTCCAAAGCGCGCACGTCGCTGGAGCGCGCCATCAAAACCGGCCAAACCGCCGCCCAGGTAGTGCAGAGCGTCCGCCCGATCATGAACTCGGCCGGCGTAGGTCCGATGGCCGGCTCGACCGGCGCAGGGCCAGACATCGGCGCACTGCTCGCCGGCGGAGGCGCACCAGGAGCACCAGGAGCGTGATATGGCAGTCGATTGGAAAAAAGTAGTCGAGGACAAAGCGGCATATCCGGACGACGCGAAATTTACCATCAACGGCGAAGAAGTTACGTTCGGTGAATTTCGTCGGCAAAACGCGGCATCACGCGGCGAACTCGAACAGACCTTGACCACTCGCTCTGCCGAACTCGACCAGCGCGAACAGACACAACGCCGCGCCGTCGATACGCTGGCGCGCGTGCTGGAGAACGTCTCCGCCGCTACCGGACTGACCTACGACCAGCTTATAAAAGGCGACATTCCGCAGCATCTTCGTCAGGCCGTGGCCACCGCGACCCGCACGACTACGACGGAGGCCGGCGTACAGCTCGCGGACGATCCGCTGTATAAGCCGCTGCTCGATGCGGTTATCAACCCCATGCGGAACGACGTGAACATCGTCAAGCGCGGCCTGCACGACGCGATCGGCGCGTACAAGAACGATCACACCCGCCTTGCGTGGCTCGACTGGATGATGACCGGACAAAAGCCCGATGGCTTCAACGCGAAGTACGAAGACGTGCTGCAGATGGCCGTCAACAAAGGCTACAAGGACGAGATTGGTTTTCCGGACGTAGCGCGCGCGGCGAAAGAAATGGCCGGTCCCATCGTGGCGAAAGTC
>Ga0210398_10001629_pt1 | contig 22806 bp, 20 predicted proteins | sample IncBWC4OmetaG_FD_161047 | JGI IMG/M metagenome (GOLD analysis project Ga0210398, IMG submission 161047) | Forest soil microbial communities from Barre Woods Harvard Forest LTER site, Petersham, Massachusetts, United States - Inc-BW-C-4-O | ecosystem: Environmental > Terrestrial > Soil >...
CCGGAGGGTTTGCCTGGCGTTGCTTCCCTGCTCTGCGTTCCGGAATCCTCGGCAGACGGGGCGGGGCAGTTATTGGTTCACGAAGGTAAGAGCAACCGCAGATCCTTCCGCCTCGCGATGCTCAGCGTCTGGATGACAGGCTTGGGGGGGGCAGGCTGGAGGGTGGTGAAGCTGGTCGAGAAAACGCCGGAGGGTTTGGCTGGCGTTGCTTCCCTGCTCTGCGTTCCGGAATCCTCGGTTCGATCGGGGCGGGGAGTTATTGGTTCACGAAGGTAAGAGCAACCGCAGATCCTTCCGCCTCGCGATGCTCAGCGTCAGGATGACAGGCTTGGGGGGGATCAGGCTGGGGGGTGGACTGGTCGAGAAAACGCCGGAGGGTTTGCCTGGCGTTGCTTCCCTGCTCTGCGTTCCGGAATCCTCGGCAGACGGGGCGGGGCAGTTATTGGTTCACGAAGGTAAGAGCAACCGCAGATCCTTCCGTCTCGCGATGCTCAGCGTCAGGATGACATCGTCTGGTGGGGTTGTGTTTTACCTTTTGTCGGAGGGATCCGCAGTTGCAATTATCAGTTCATGCGGTCCAGAGCGCGGCTGTAATCGGCGGGCTCGAGATCGTACCAGTCGCGGCTCAAGTCCACCCAGGCCGGGTTCGCCGCTGCGACGAGCGCGGCCTTCTTCGCTCGCCTCCATCCTTTCAGTTCTTTTTCGCGCGCGATCGCCTTGTGCACATCCTGATGGCGTTCGAACCACACCAGACGATCGCAGTTGTAGCGCGCGGTGAACCCCTCGTGCTCCCTCCACTTGTGCTCGAAGACGCGGCGGTGGAGATCGCCGGTGACTCCGATATAGAGAGTATGACTGCGACTGGCCATGATGTACGTGCAATACTCACGGTCGTGCATGGGCCTCACCTATAGGCGCGAAACGCGAAGACACGAACAACCGCAGATCCTTCCGCTTCGCAATGCTCAGCGTCAGGATGACAGGGTTGGAGGCAAGTTGAGCTTCTTTGGTGTGTCGTTCGCGAACCGGAAGTAACGGCGGCGGGACGCGCTGGGATGGCAGGAAGAACAACCGCAGATCCTTCCGCCTCGCGAGGCTCGGCGTCAGGATGACAGGCTTCGGGGGTGGGTAGATGGAGAAAACGCCGGAGGGTTGGGCTCCGGCGTTTGTTCTTCACATGCCCCACTCAAGCCAACACAAGGCTTGCATGGGCCACCCGTGGCTTGCATGGGCGCCCGCGCTTTCGTCGCCAGGGCGCCCGGGATTCCGCTGCAGGAAAACGCTTAGACCAGGGCTGGGACGTTGACTTTGTCGTACCAGCTGTGGGCGGACTTGAGGGCCTTGTTGACGTTCTCGATGTTCTCGACGCCTTTGGTGTTGAGCCAGTCTTCGAACGCCTTCGCGCCTTGCCTGGCGTAGACGGCGATGCCGTCTTTCCAGGTGGCTCGGCCGCAGAGAACGCCGTTGTAGGGTGCGCCGGATTCACCGGCCAGCTCGAGGGTCTCGATGAAGACGGGGTTCGAGACGCCGGCTGAGAGATAGATGAACGGCTTGTGCGTCGAGGTCGCAGCGAGGCGGAAGTGATCGAGGGCCTCCTTGCGCGTGTAGGCCTGCTCGCCCTTGAAGGATTTTGTGCCGGCGACGAAGTCCATCTGGACGGGGACTTCGACCTTCAGGACGTCGACACCGTAGCGCTCTTTGCCGAACTCCTCCATGGAGCCGGTGACGATGTCGGGCTTGCGCCTGGCGTAGGCGAGGCCCTTCTCGTCTTCGCCGGCGTGGACGGAGTAGCCGACCAGCTCGAGGAAGAAGGGGATGTCGTGGGCGCGGCACTCGTCGGCGATGCGCTCGACCCAGGCCTGCTTGAGGTCGTTGATGGGGGATTTTTCGTAGGGGGTGTAGTAGAGGAGGATCTTGATACAGTCGGCGCCGGCTTCCTTGAGGCGGCGGACGCTCCACAGGTCGAGAAGGTCGGGGAGGCGGCCGGGGAGGGCGGCGTCGTAGCCGGTTTTCTCATAGGCGAGCAGGAGGCCCTTGCCGTTGCGGCGTTTGGCGGCGGGAAGGCCGAACTCGGGGTCGAGCAGGATGGCCGAGGCGTGGCGGGTGAGGACTTCGGTGACCAGCTCTTTGAACTCGATGAGGGCGGCGTCGGGGACTTCGGCGACACCTTTTTCTTTGGCGAGGGATTTCTTGAGCGAGCCGCGCTGGTCCATGGCGGCAGCGGCGATCACGCCGCGCTTATCGGATACGGCTTTGAGTCCGGCGAGTTTGCCCGGGGTCATGGTGATGGACATTCGTTGTTCTCCTGCGCTTGAAGATGGCGTCTCTCAAATTTTACTCGGGTGAGACGGGGCGTGGGCAGGTGGCCAAAGTAACCATTGTTAAAAAGCAGCCTGTAGCCGGTGGCCTGGAGCGGGCAGCCTGGAGCGGGTAGCCGAGACGCGGAGAGCCGGGAGCTGAGAGCTGCCCGCTCAAAAGCGGTCGGTTAAGAGCCGGGCAGCTGAGAACCCGACAGCCAGGAAGCGGTCAGCGAAAGGCTGGAAGTTTACAGCTGGTTCAGGGCCTGGCGGCGGCGATGGCGGCTTTTTGGAGTTCGTGGAGCTGGCGGATGCCGGCTTCGGCGTAGTCCATCATCTCGAGCAGGCGCGGGCGGGGGAAAGCGTGGCGTTCGGCGGTGGCCTGGACTTCGACGAAGTTGCCGTCTTCGGTCATGACGAGGTTCATGTCGACTTCGGCCTGGGAATCTTCTTCGTAGGCGAGATCGAGCAGGACGGTATCTTCGACGATGCCGACGCTGGTGGCGGCGACGAGCTGGCGGAGCGGCGAGACTTTGATGGCCTCGGTCGCGAGCATGCGGTTGAAGGCGATGGCGAGAGCGGCGCAGGCTCCGGTGATGGCGGCGGTGCGGGTGCCACCGTCGGCCTGCAGGACGTCGCAATCGAGAATGACGGTGCGCTCGCCGAGAGCTTTCATGTCCACGACGGCGCGGAGCGAGCGGCCGATGAGGCGCTGGATCTCGTGGGTGCGTCCGCCGACTTTTCCGTTTTCGGATTCGCGCGGGGTGCGGGTGAGGGTGGCGCGGGGGAGCATGCCGTATTCGGCGGTGACCCAGCCGCGGCCGCTGTTGCGGAGCCAGGGGGGAACGCCCTGCTCGATGGAGGCGTTGCAGAGGACGCGGGTGTGGCCCACTTCGATGAGGACGGAGCCTTCCGCGACCTGGACGTAGCCGGGGGTAAGGCGCGTGGGGCGCATGGCAGAGGGGGCGCGATTTTCGCTGCGGAAGAACGATGCGGGCATCGGCTCATTGTACGGTTTCGAAACGGGAAGGCGGTCCTGAAACGGGAGGGTGCGGGTTAAGAACCCGGAGATCATGGGGATGGGGGAAAGGTGAGGGTTGAGGAGTTCCAAAACGGGAGGAGGCGCAGCGGGTTTCCGTTTTTGGAGGGGGCGTCCCTTTTGCGAGGAAATGCTTTGATTGGAGGGGATTGCGTGGGAAAAGGAGTTTGGCGCACAACGTGTACTGTAGCGGGTCAGTCGTGAACCGGAAGGGAAAGCCGCAGCGATCCAGAGCGCGGCGGCTTTCCCTCCGTGAAGGGGACTCGCTATGGAAGAATTCGCGCAACCGACGCAGGGGACGATCTACCGGGAGCGGGTGAAGGCTCCTTTGTCAATGGTTCTGCCGCGCAGAGGAAATCCGCCCACGCTGCGGGAAGAAGGCGGCGAGGCACTGGCGCTGGCGGGCATCGCGCATGACGCGCGGAATTTAGTGACGGCGCTGGGGCTGTGCGCGGAACTGATCAGCGAGCCAGGGGTGCTGGGTGCGCCGCACGGACATTTTGGCGCGGAGATTCGTTCGATCGCGCAGTCGTCGGCGCAGCTGGTGCAGCGGCTGACGGAGTTGTCGCGCAAGGCGGCGCAGACGAAGGAACGGATGGTTCCGGAGGCGCCGGTAACGGATCTGGCGGAATCGGTCGGGAAGATGCGCAACCTGCTGTCGGCGATTGCAGGCCCGGTCAACGAGGTGCAGGTTGCATGTCTGCCTTGCAGCGGAACGTTGCGGCTGACGGAGGAGAGCCTGTCGCGCATCCTGGTGAACCTGGTGCGGAACGCCGCGGATGCCATGCCGACGGGAGGACGGGTGCGCATCACCACGCAGCGCGGGGGTGGCGAGAGCTTTCTGTGGACGGTGGACTGCGCGAGCACGGAACAGGGCTCGGAATATTTGTGGGACGATTCTCCGCACACGACCGGCACCCGGAGCGGAACGGTGCTGCTGACGGTGGAGGACACAGGTCCGGGGATTCCGGAAGAAAGCCTGGAACGTGTTTTCGATTCCGGGTTTACGACACGGTTGGGAGGGAGGTCGTGGCCGGAGGGGAAACATCACGGACTGGGGCTGAGCATTGTTCGCGAGCTGGTGGAAGCGGCGGGGGGCACAGTGCACGCGGTGGCATCGGCGCTGCATGGAGCACGTTTTGAGATCGAACTCCCCCTTACAAACGTAACCCCGACCTTACCTTCGGAATGCCCTGCACAGGGCACGAGTGACGCTCAATGATGCGAGGATGGAAATCAGGATCCAATCCTGCTCCGATCCACGTGATGCTGCCTCCGCTTCAGTCTGAACCCGCTCCACTGCATGTACTGATCGCCGATGATGACGCCTCGATACGACGCGCCTGCTGTGAGATTGCGGCCAGCGAGGGGATGGTGGCGCATGAGACGGAGCTGTCGAGCCGCGCGCGGGGACTGCTGCTGGCCAAGGGCGTCGACATTGTGCTGGTGGACGAGACGATAGCGACCGGCGCGGGATGCGCGATGCTGGAAGAATTGCGGCAGATGCATCCGGATGTTGCGGTGGTGTGGATGACGGCGGCGTCGACGGTGCAGCTGGCGCTGGAGGCTTTGCGCTTCGGCGCGAGCGACTATCTCATCAAGCCGTTTTCCGGCGACGAGCTGGCGTCGGTGCTGCGCCGTTTGGCGGAGCGGAGAACCATCGATGTGGCCAGCCGGGGATTGCGGGAGCGGCTGCGCTCGGGCCGGGGTCACGGCAATATTCTGGGCGAGAGCCCGGAGATGGAAAAGCTGTACCGGATCCTCGCGCGGGTGGCACAGACCGTGCATCCGGTGCTGATTATCGGCGAGAGCGGGACGGGCAAGGAGCTGGTGGCGCGCGCCATTCACGCGAATGGTCCGGGAGCGGGGAAACCGTTTGTTCCGGTGGACTGCGGCTCGCTGGCGCCGACTCTGATCGAGAGCGAGTTGTTCGGACATGTCAAAGGCGCGTTCACGGGGGCGCATCGGCCGAACGAGGGATTGATGGTGGCGGCCGGGAGCGGGACGGTATTTCTGGATGAGGTTGCGGAGTTGCCGCTCGATCTGCAGGCGAAGCTGCTGAGGGCGCTGCAGGAAAAAGAGGTGCGGCCGCTGGGCGGCAACCATGCGGTGCCGATTCGCGCGCGCATTCTGGCGGCGACGCATCAGGATCTGAACGCGATGGTGGAGCAGGGCAAATTCCGGCGCGATCTGTATTACCGGCTCAACGTGGTGAAGCTGACGCTGCCGGCGCTGCGGGAACGCACAGAGGATATTCCGCTGCTGGCGGCGCATTTCCTGGAGCGTAACAGCCTCGAGATGCGGCGGAACTTCCGGCTGAGCGCGGAGACGCTGACCTTCCTGGTGGAATATGCGTGGCCGGGCAACGTGCGCGAATTGTCCAACGCGATCGATCGCGCGTGCAACCTTGCCTCCGGCGAGGTGATCGAGATGGGCGAGATGAGCACGAGCATCCGCGATGCCTGGATGCATGCCACGGTGAGCCGGCGCGAGCCGGCCGAGCCGACGGTGATGGAGACGCCGGTGGTAACGCTGGCGGAACTGGAAAAGCACGCGATTCTGACTACGCTGGAGCAGGTGAAGGGCGACAAGCTGCTGGCCGCCCGGCTGCTGAAGATCGGCAAGACGACGCTGTACCGCAAGCTGAAGGAATACGGAGAAACGCAATGAGCGCCCATCCCGTCCGGACGGAGGATGCGGGGCCAACGCAAACGGCGGCCCTCATCATCACCGCAATCGAGGGAATTGAAACGACAGCGGCGGAGCTGGCAGGCAAGCTGAAGCTGACGGTCGAGATCGCGGCCAGCCGCGCGACGGCGCTGCGCCTGCTGGCGCGACGAGGATACTCGATCGTGATTCTCGACCAGAATCTGGCCGACTCCGACGCCGATGGCGCGGAGCTGATCTGGAAAAACGCGGGGGTGGCGATCCCGCTGCAGATGAATTTTGCGCTGGCGGGAAGCACGCGGGTGGAACGCGAAATCCGCGGAGCGCTCATCCGGCGCGAACGGGAGCATCAGCTCGCGGTGGCTGCGGCGACGGCGGCGGTGGACACTGAGCTGAAGAATGCGGTGACGGGGTTTCTGCTCGAATCGCGGTTGGCGCTGGCGGAGGAGAATCTGCCTCCGCAGATCGAGAACCGGCTGCGAACGCTGGCGGAGATGGCGGCCCGGCTGCGGGAGCGGCTTCTACCGACGGTACCGGGGAGTACCACCGCTGTGTCATTGTTGGCTCCCCAGAAGTGACCTAGGCTAGTTACCAATTCGCCCGAGGAAACAGGTACGAACAGGGTAGGCTCGTGTCGGCGTTTGGCGCCTGTTTCCCCGCCTCCAGAAACCAGGGAACCAGCATCCCACCGCAAGAGGAGTGCGGTTGGCGGGCGTCTCAACGTCATCCCACTACGACTTCAGGAGTCCTCCCCCATGTATCGTGTCTCACTTGGATTGATTGCTCTGTCTCTGGCCATGCCTGCGGCATTCGCGCAGCAAAGCAGTTCCTCTCTGGTTGCACCCGAGTATCTGTGGAGCGGCGGTTCGCCGACGCCGTTTGCTTTGGGGGCATCCGCAACGACGATGCCGGCGTCCGAAAGCCGGCCCGGACCGTTCTCAAGCCTTGGGGTCGGGGTGAAGGTCGGCATCCTCGGCATTGGCTTCGAGGCTGCGGTCCCGCTAGCGGCTCATTTCAATGTGCGCGCGGGCGGCAACTTCTTCAACTACAGCGACACGCTGACGACGGACGGCATTCACTACGACGCGAACCTGAGTTTCCGGTCCGCGGAAGCCAGTCTCGACTGGTTTCCTGGCCGGGGCGGATTCCACGTGAGCCCGGGAGCGCTGCTGTACAACGGCAACCAGATCACCGGCAACGCGAATGTGCCGGCAGGGCAGACCTTTACCCTGAACAACCAGACCTACACCAGCGGCGCGGCCGAACCGGTGACCGGCACAGGCAGCCTGACGTTCACGAAAGCAGCACCGAAGCTGACGATCGGCTGGGGCAGTCTGGTCCCGCGGGGCGAGCGGCGGTTCAGCTTCCCGTTTGAGGTCGGGTTTGCGTATGTGGGGGATCCGAAGTTCCTGCTGAACCTGCAGGGAACGGCCTGCTACACGTACGAGGGCACGCCGTATTGCGACAACGTCGCTACCGATGCGAATATCCAGGCCAATCTGGCGGCGGAGCAGAAGAAGATCGCCAACGATGCGGCCGAGGCGCGGTTCTTCCCCATTCTTTCGCAGGGGTTCGCGGTCCGATTCTGAGGGACGCGCAGGGGCGCGGCGGAGAAATCCAGCGCCCCTGAATCAATTTCGCGGCCAGGGACTGAGACTCTGCAGTTCCCTGCATCCTTCGAGGCAATCGAAGCGCCTTGAAGAACGACCTCAGGGCTGAAAACATCTCTGGCGCCGAACCGCAGCACGGCCTGCCGTCGCGCCTCGGCGGGCGGCATGCCGGCGCGCATGTTTTCCTCCGTCTGGAACGCAAGATGTTCGGCGATCTCTTCCTGCAGGCGTTGGACGGCGCCCCGCCCGGTTGCGAAATTAGAAAGGCGCATCAGGAAGCGTCGGAGAAATCTCATGACAGATCCTCCGCCTTAACTTTGAAAAAGCGTGCGATGATGGCCGCGGATTGCTCCCATTCCCAAGTCTCCGCAGCAAGCTGCCTGCGGCCGGCCGCGGTGAGGCGATAGAAGCGGGCGCGGCGGTTGTTTTCCGATGCGCCCCACCCGGAGGCAATCGAGCCTTCATGCTCGAGCTTGAGCAGCAGAAGGTAAAGCGTGCCCTGGTTGACAGCCAGAAGGTCTCCGCTGATCTGCTCGATGCGGCGGGCGATGCCCCAGCCGTGCTGCGGTCCCAGCACATCGAGTGTCTTGAGGACCATCAGCGCGAGCGTTCCCTGCAAGACGTCGGGTTTTTCCTTCATGCCATTCGCCCTTTAGGTTTCCAACAGGAATGATGACACGACTCCTTTTGGAAAGCAAAAGGAACTTGGGAATTTTAGTCTTTGCCAGGAGGACAGCCTCCATTTGTCCTTCGACGTTTGGGATCACACCGTATCGTCAGTGCTTGACCCTGTACTTGTCTACAGGGTTTAGGCTGTAGTTAATGGAAGGACTGACGAGAGGCCAGCTTGCGCAACGCGCCCAGATCAATCTGGAGACCGTGCGTTTTTATGAGCAGGAAGGATTACTGACTCCGGCATCAAGAACACCCGCCGGTTACAGGAAATTTGCGGAAGTTGCCGTCGGTCGTCTGGCGTTTGTAAAGCGCGCCAAGGCGCTCGGATTTTCTCTGGGGGAGATTCGGGAGCTTCTTGTCATCCAGGACGAGCCCACAGGCGCATGCGCAGAAGTGAGAGACCTGGTCCGGAAAAAGCTGGCCATTGTCCGTGACAAGAAAGCGGAGATTGAAAAGCTGGAAGCTCATCTCAACTCCGCGCTTCGCAAGTGCAATCGGACGCTGAAGCGGCAGAAGCCGCAACCCCCCCCGGAGACGTGTCCGGTGCTGGGTCAGATGTCCGGCCCGCACTCACGCAGGGACCGGTGAGTTGTCCTATGTCTGAGCAAGGCTGCAGGACGAGAGACCTGACGTGCGGAGGAAGTGCTGTTGTGTATTGGTGCCTTCCCATCGTCGCCGTTTTGGTCGGCTGGCACGATCAGAAAGCAAGACTCGTGCTTTGGATTTCCGCGTTCCTGGTGATGGGTGTGGCCTGCTTTGCGAACGCCGCGCGCTGCGGCAGAGTGCACTGTTACGTGACGGGGCCGCTCCTGCTGGCCGCGGCAGCCTACGTAAGCCTGTCGGGCTTCCATCTCGTGCCGCTGCAGCCGGGCATTTTGCTGAACACCGTTGGCGGCGTCGCTGTTCTTGCCTGTTTGGCAGAGATCCCGCTGGGCAGATATCGGAGAAAAGTTTAAGAGGCGACGGATTGTTAACCGATGACTGACGATGCAGGAGTCTCTCGAGTGCAGATAGAAGTTTTCTATTTCGAGGGCTGCCCCAACCACTTGCCGACAGTGGCGCAAATCAACAGAGTTCTGCGCGAGGAAGGCTGTCATGCGTGCGTGCGGGAAGTTCTCGTGCCCGACGTGGAAACCGCTCATCGGGTGCAGTTCCCTGGCTCGCCTACGGTGCGCGTGAACGGTATCGACATCGAGCCTGCGGCCCAAGGCCGGATGGAATTCGGTCTGATCTGCAGGAGATACACGGGAGGAGTCTCCTTCGACGAACTCCTCCGTGCGGCAGTCCGGTCAGCCATGCAGAAGGAAGGTGAAGCGTCACCACGACAAACCCGCAGATCACACGCGCGGTCTTGTGGCGTGCCGCTGCCGTCACAGTAGCGGCGATCGTCATTCCGAACTTCGCGCGGGGTTGACTGTGGTGCTTTCCAGGCGAGCGGATGAATTACCGGCACAACCGGAAATAACTTCAGAGACAGGACACTAGCTGATGGGCTGACCGTCGGCGGTCAACTGCTGGAGCTGCTGCTGGTCGTACTGCTTCACGCTGTCCGGCAGCGGCGCATAGTTGAGCGTGCCGGCGACCGCCTGTCCATCGGTGATGACGTACTGGATGAACTGCTTCAGCGCGGCGCGCTTGGCCTTGTCCGGACCGTCTTTCGGGATGATGAGGAAGGTCAGGCCGGAGATGGGATAGCCATCGGGGGCGCTGGCCGGCGGATTGACGATGGGAACGCGCGGATCCTGGGTCAACTGCGCATTGAAGGCAGCGATCGCGGCGGTGGTCCCGGCGGCGGTCGGCTGCACATACTGGCCCGCGGCATTTTTAATGGCTGCGGTGGGTAAGTGGTTCTGCTGGGCGTAGGTCAGCTCCACGTAGCCGATGGCGCCGGGCGAGTTGCGGATGTTGCCGGTGACGCCCTCACTGCCTTTACCACCGATGCCCACGGGCCAGCTGACGGCGGGACCGGCGCCGACTTTGCTGTGCCAGTCGGGGCTGACGGCGGCGAGATAGGTGGTGAAGATGCTGGTGGTGCCGCTGCCTTCAGAGCGGTGGGAAACGATGACGCCGAGAGAGGGGAGCGTCACGCCGGGATTGTCCTTCACCAGCAGCGGATCTTTCCAGGTTTTGATTGTGCCGAGGAAGATGCCCGCCATGGCTTCCGGCGAGAGGCGCAGAGGCTGGGTGAGGCCGGGCAGATTGTAGGTGATGCAGACCGGACCCGCGCTTTCGGGAATCTGGACCAGAGGGAACATGGCAGCGATCTGCTGGTCGGTGAGGGCGGCATCGGTGGCGCCGAAGTCCACGGTTTTCGCCTTCACCTGCTGGATGCCGCCGCCGGATCCGATGGACTGGTAATTGATCTGCACGTTGGCATGGCTCTGGGAAAAGTCGCGAATCCAGCGGGTCATGACCGGGTAGACGAAGGTGCTGCCGGCTCCGGAGAGCGCGACGTTGCTGCTCGACGAATTGCACGCGCACAGGCAGCCCAGGAATCCGACTGCGAGCAGCGCGGACACTCCTCGATTCGACATGAGACTTCCTCCAGTGATGATGTTGGATGGCCCTGGCTGACGTTGGATTGCCATGCCGGTTTCCCCACGAGACTTTACACCAGTTTGCGACCCTCAATGTTACAGTCCGGCGAATCGGGAAAACTGGCAACGCCGTATCGCGCCGTTTCGTCCTACGGAGAGATGCACGATCCAGCTGGAGAATGGAGGATACGATGGCAGAAAATCTGCGTGGGAAGAAAATCGCGATATTGGCAACGGATGGGTTCGAGCAGGTGGAGTTGACCGAACCGCGCCAGGCGCTGGACGAAGCGGGCGCGACGACGGAGATTGTTTCTCCCAGGAGCGGCGAGATCAAAGGATGGAAGTTCAAGGACTGGGGGGACACGGTGAAGGTGGACAAGACGCTCGATCAGGCGAAGGCGCAGGATTACGATGCGCTGTTGCTGCCGGGCGGGGTGATCAACCCGGATCATCTGCGCATGGAGCCGAAGGCGGTGGCGTTTGTTAAGGATTTCGTGGCGACGGGACGGCCGGTGGCGGCGATTTGCCATGGACCGTGGACGCTGGTGGAAGCCGGCGTGGTGAAGGGAAAGACATTCACCTCGTGGCCTTCGGTGAAGACGGATCTGAAGAATGCGGGTGCGATCTGGGTGGACAAAGAAGTCGTCACGGATGGGCAGTTCATCTCGAGCCGCAAGCCGGACGATATTCCGGCGTTCAGCAAGACGCTGATCGGGGCGGTTGGACGCAGGGAGTCTCGGGGAGAACGCCGGGAAGGTAAGATACGCAAGGCTTCGTAAGCGGGCCGGAAAGGAAAAGGAAAGGAAAAAGGTGCGCTGAAGGGAGCGCACCTTTTTTTTGGAGCGGGCTGCACGATGGACCCCAGGGCAGCAGCTGCTGAAGGGACATGGCGCACGGGAGGGCGGCGGTTCGTGATTTGCTTTATCGGCGGAGACCGGGTTTCACTGGAGATACCCGGTCGACGCTCGCAGGGAGGCACAGCGCATGCAGCACGGAACTTTTTGGCTGATGGAGATCTGGCAGGACGTGCGCTATGCCGCGAGACAGTTGCGGCGCGCTCCAGGGTACGCGCTCTTCACCATACTGGTATTGGCGCTGGGCATCGGGACTGTAACTGCGATGTTCGCGATTGCCTACGCAGTCTTGCTGAAACCCCTCCCCTTCCAAGCAGACCGCGGGCTGTTTCAGCCGCTCGAAAAGACAACGAAGGGCGATGACACGCTGAGCTTGTCGTATGACGAGATCGGGGAGTGGCAACAGGCAACGCGGGGTTCTGCGGAAGTTGCCTTCAGTGGTGGGGGGCTGAACATCGCGGACGGGCCAACCGGGGCCCTGCTGATAAGAAACGTTGAGGTGAGCCCGAACCTGTTTGCGATGCTGGGAGTCCGAGCTATGTCAGGGCGAGCTTTCTCAGCAGAAGGAGAGGGGACGGACCCTGCGAAGACGGTGGTGTTGAGCGATGCGCTCTGGCGCGAGAGCTTCTCGGGCGATCCGGCAGTGCTGGGACGCACGATTCACATTGGCGGGATTCCTTATACGGTCGTCGGGGTGATGCCTCCGCACTTCATGTACCCCATGTACGAAAACTGGCCGGAAGCATGGGTGCCACTCGATGCCAGCGAAACAACAGCGAGTAATAAAGACCCCTATTTGTATTACGAGCCGATCGTGCGGGTGCGTCCGGGTACGCCGCTCGCCGCCGTTGAAACGCAGCTTGCCCAGGTGCACCGAAACTATGCAGGACAAAAGGTGAGCCAAATTCGGCTCGCGCGATTGCGCGACCTGCTGGTAGGGGATGTCCGGCCGGCGCTGCTGGCGCTCGAAATTGCGGTCATCCTCGTCTGGCTCATCGCGTGCAGCAACGTGGCCGGACTGATGCTGGCGCGGGTTGCGGTTCGGCGCACGGAAATAGCCGTGAGGGCAGCACTCGGAGCGGGGAGGTGGCGGGTTGCGTCGCAGTTCTTTGCGGAGAGCCTGCTCCTGAGTCTTATCGGGGCCATCGGGGGACTGGCACTTGCGCTGGCAATGCTGCGAGGATTCCGGCACATGCTGACGGAAAGCTTGCCGCTGGCATCAGGCATCCACATGAACTGGGCGATCTGGTTCGGCCTCGTGGCCATCACGTTAATCACGGGGCTGGTCTTCGGCGCGTTCCCGGCACTGGTTGCGGGCCGAATCGATCCGCAGAGCGGGCTCAGGAATGCCGGCCGCATCCAGACCGGAGAACGGGGTGAGAACCGCGCCCGCTCGGTACTGCTGGTGTGCGAGGTAGCGCTATCGGTCACGCTGCTGATCGCTGCGGGGCTGATGATGCGGACGATGTACGCGCTGCGGCACGTACCGCTCGGATTCAGAACCGATCATTTGGTTGTCACCAGCCTTACTGTTCCCAATGATCTGTACAGAGACCGCAACGTCACGACGGCGGTCTGGCAGCCGGTGCTGGACGAAATCCGGCGAATCCCGGGCGTACGTTCGGCGGCGTTGTCGACGGTATTACCGATTCTCCACCCGGTTGAATTGATCACCATGGTCTACCGCACCGAGTGGATGCAGGAAGATGCGGCCGCCACAGTGCGGGCAGCGAGCCCTGGATTAATCCAGACGCTGGGAGTCCCCATGCGCAGCGGCCGATTCTTCACGGATGAAGACACGGCCAACAGCCTTCCTGTAGCGGTCGTAAATCAAACGTTCGTCAATCGGTATCTGGGCGGAGCGGATGCGCTGGGAAAGCAAATTCGCTACGGGCATATTCCGCGCGTGGCCACCGTTGTGGGTGTCATCGGGAATATTCACCAGGACAGCGTAACCAAACCGAGTGAGCCGGAATTCTATCTGTGCATGTCCCAGTTGGGTCCGGACAACTCAACCTACCGGGCGTTGCTCGGGCGGGTCATGGAAGTGGCCGTGCGCACGGACAGCGCTCCCAATGTGCTGATACCGGAGCTGCGCAAGCGAATCCGGCAGACGAACCCACATCTCGCGGCCGGCGAGAGCATGACGATGGAGGAGGCTGTGGAAGATTCCATCGGGGCACAAAAGCTGGCAGCGCATGTCGTGGGCGTGTTTGGCGGGCTGGTTCTGCTGATTACGGTGGTGGGCCTGTACGGGTTGCTCAATTATCTGGTTGCGCACAGGACGCAGGAGATTGGAATCCGCATGGCGCTGGGCGCAGACCGGAGCCGAGTGGTTGCCATGGTGATGCGACGGATGCTGGCGCTGCTGGTATCAGGAGTCATCGCTGGAGTGGGACTGGCATTGCCACCGATCGCCTGCTGCAGAATTTCCTGTTCGGGGTGTCTTCGATGGATCCGTGGAGCCTTGGGCTGGCACCCGTTCTGCTGGTGATCTGCGGGGTGCTGGCGGCGATGATGCCGGCGAGGCGTGCCGCCAGGATTAATCCCGTCGAAGCGCTGAGAGGAGACTAACTTTACAGTGTCGCTCAGCGGATATCCGTAGATGAAAACCACGTGGTCACCTGATCCGTGGTCTACATCCAGTGAGCTGCATGACATCCGAGTTTGCTTTACTGACCGTAACGCGGGGCGTCATTTTCTGCTTTCGTTTGTGCTGCATTGCGGCCCGCTTATCTCGCTGCCACACCAGCGCGCTCCGGATCGCAGATCTCTGCTGCTCTGCGAAGATCGTTACTGCCCTTTTTCCTTCGCTCCCATGTTGCGCGGAATAAACTCCTGGATCACATCGGCGACCATGGTCCCCGCGCAATCGACCAGAGCGATGCCGAATACCACGGAAGTCCCGCGATTCCTCGCTGGATAGTAGGTGTTGGCGATCGCGCCCGAAGCCAGGTCGCCGCCCACGCTGGAAAAGTTGGGCTGCCAGCGTCCGTTGTCCCCCCTGGCGATCAACGGGCCGGAAAGCGCGTGCAGCACGCGCGATGTGGTCGAGCCGGTGCCTTTGTAAAAGTACCTGGGATCCTGGTGCAGCAACGTGGGCAGCACAGCGCCACCGACCATGATGTCGGTAGAGCCGCTGGCAAAGTCGGCGCCCGCGCGCTGCGCATAGCCCTGAATCCCACCTCCGTAGCGAGGACTGTCATTGGCCTGGTGGACGCCCGCCAGGAAAAAGTCTGCGCCAATGGAAAATGGATCGGTCGCGGTGCGGAAGGCAAGCTTGAACTTGAGCTTCGGGCTTAGTGGAACGGGGTTCGGATCGTAGACCGCGTAGAACATGGGGAGCACGCCAAAGGCCCGTTGCTTCGTCTCCTCATTTACCTCCTGCGTCGCGATCGCCTCCGATGAGACGACCGCCCGCACGGTGATGTTATCGGTCACCGCGAGCGTAATGCCGGTCACTTCCATGTACTGGCCCGGAGTGAGCGTGACGCTGGGCAGGCTCCAGTCGGCGAAGCCTTTCGCGGTCACCGTGAGCCGATACGAGGCGCCTGCATTGACGCCGGCAATCTGAAAGAAGCCATTGTCGTTGGTCTGAGCCGTGTAACGATCGTCCGGCGCAATGCCCTGAAGAAGAACCGAAGCGTTGGGAATGGAGCCGCCGTTGGTGTCCATCGCCGTGCCCACGATGGTTGCCGTGTGCGGCGCTGGCGCCGAAATATCCTGTGCCTTCGCTGCTTCCTGCACCAACACGCAGACAAACAGGAACCAGTAGATATGAGACACCAGGCGGGTGCGCAGCATACCAAAATAAAGATGCCGGAGGTGGTGCGTGGTTTCGCGAAATCTGCGGATCCGCCCCCGCCGATCAGGACCAGCGTGGAAATAAAGTGGGCAATCCTGACAATCGGATGTTTCGTTTGTCGGCGCGCAGAGCGCGAAGAATTCGACTCGGATTGGTGGCACACGAACGGTTTAACCAGGGTCCAGCTCGTGTCTTTTCCGATGCCTGTGGATCGCGAGAAGCACATCCTTATCCGACTGCCAGTCGAACTCCGACTCGGTGGGCAGGGACTCTGTTCGCGTCACCACCATCACGATCCCGGACGCACATTGGGTGCAGTAAATCCCAAGCCCTGTTTCGCCGCCTTGCGTCCGAACCTGGCGGGCCTCCACGCCCAGCTCCCCCACTACTCCAATCCTCATCAATCCCCTTTCATCATCAAGACAAACTACTGACGAATCAGGGCCTCCGGAGCCGCGCTGATCAGCGCGTGCGGCCGAAAGATAGGCGAAGAAAGGACGAAGAAGAATTTCGCTTCAACGACGAGACCCTGCGCGTCAAGATGCACGAAGGAGCAGGGTTGGTTGGCGCGGCAACAGATCCGTATCTGGCACGAATTGCTTCGGCGCCGCGCATGGGGAGACACCATCGAAAGATCGCGGGCGCCGGACTTTTTCGCGCAGCAGGGGCAGTGAAGCTTTTCAGGGACGACTGGCCCGCTCTCTTTACTTCATGCGGGCCATGATGTCTTCGAGGACCTGCTTCGAGGGGCGGGTGCGCTCCTGGGGGAGGGTCGCGAGCGGCTCGTCGACAAGGTTGAGCAGGTCGGTAAAGGCTGGCTTCTGCGTATCAATATAGAAGACACCGGTGAGGACTTCGCCCTTCTCGTGCGCCTCCATCAGAGTCTTGACCGCGACGGCGCGATCGGTGGGGTTGTAATCCTCGTGAAGCTTCTTGAGGCGGAGACTGGAGCCATCGTGCATCTTGACGTCGAGGGTGGTGCCGGGGTCGTACTCGACATCAATCTCCTCGAAGACCGGCACGAATCCGACTTCGCTGATGGGCTCTTCGTGATCCTGCATGTATTTGTAACTGCGCGTGGAACCTTCATGGTCGTTGAAGGTGACGCAGGGCGAGATGACGTCGAGCATGACGGTGCCCTTGTGGGCGATGGCCGCTTTGAGCATGGTGAGGAGCTGCTTCTTGTCGCCGGAGAAGGAGCGGCCGACGAAAGTGGCGCCGAGCTGGATGGCAAGCGAGCAGGTATCGATGGCGGGGAGATCGTTGACGACGCCGGTTTTGAGTTTGGAGCCGATGTCCGCAGTGGCGGAGAACTGGCCTTTGGTGAGGCCATAGACGCCGTTGTCTTCGATGATGTAGATCATCGGGAGATTGCGGCGCATGAGGTGGACGAACTGGCCAATGCCGATGGAGGCCGAGTCGCCATCGCCGGAGATGCCGATGCCCATCATGGTCTTGTTGGCGAGCAGCGCGCCGGTGGCGACCGACGGCATGCGGCCGTGCACACTGTTGAAGCTGTGCGAGCGCGCCATGAAATAGGCGGGGCTTTTGGAGGAGCAGCCGATGCCGGAGAGCTTCATGATGCGCTCGGGCTGCACGCCCATTTCATACATGGCGTCGATGATGCGCTCGGAGATGGCGTTGTGGCCGCAACCGGCGCAGAGCGTGGTCTTGCTGCCGCGGTATTCGACGACGGGCAGGCCGATGCGGTTGGTTTTGGGGGTGGGAGTGGCCGTGGCTGCCATTTTTCTTAGATTCCTTCCTGTAGAACGATCTCGTCGGTGACGGAGCGGGCGTCGATGGGCAGGCCGTTGAAGTGGCGGACGCTGCGCAGCTTCGGGGTTTCGCCGGCGGGCAGATCGAGTTTGAGCAGGCTGAGCATCTGCGCGTCGCGATTCTGTTCGACGACGTAGATGCGCTCGTGCGAAACGACAAAGTCGCGGACCTCGCGGCTGAAGGGGTAAGCGCGGATGCGGAGGTAATCCGCCTCGACGCCGTATTCCTTCCTGAGCTGGTCGCGGCTCTCGGTAACGGCGAAGTCGGAGGTGCCGAAGGCGATGACGCCGAGCTTCGACTTGCCGGTCTGCACGATAAGGGGCGCGGGCACCAGGGTGCGGGCGGTCTCGAACTTGCGGTCGAGGCGCTCCATGAGGTTTTGATAATCTTCGGGGCGCTCGGAGTAGAGGGCTTTTTCGTTGTGGCCGCTGCCGCGGGTGAAGTAGGCGGCCTGCGGATGGTCGGTGCCGGGGAGGGTGCGGTAGGGGATGGCGTCGCCGTCGACGTCTTTATAGCGGGCGAAGCCGCCAAGCTTTTTCAGGTCTTCGGCGTCAAGAATCTTGCCGCGGTTGAGCGGCTTCTCGGGGTAGTCGAAGGGCTCGGACATCCAGTTGTTCATGCCGAGGTCGAGATCGGAGAGGACGAAGACCGGCGTTTGCAACTGCTCGGCAAGATCGAAGGCCGCGCCGGCAAACTCGAAGCACTCTTTCACGTTGGCCGGGAGCAGGATGACGTGCTTCGTATCGCCGTGGGAAAGGAAGGCGACGGAAAGGAGGTCGGCCTGGGCGGTGCGCGTAGGCAGACCGGTGGAGGGTCCGACGCGCTGAATGTCGAAGATGACGCCGGGGAGCTCGGAGAAGTAGCCGAGGCCGGCGAACTCGGCCATGAGCGAGATGCCGGGGCCGGAGGTTGCGGTCATGGAACGGGCGCCGGCCCAGCCTGCGCCGAGCACCATGCCGATGGCGGCGAGCTCGTCTTCCGCCTGGACGACGGCGAAGTTGGCTTTGCCATCCGGCTCGATGCGGTACTTCTTGAGGAAGTCGATGAGCTGCTCGACGACGGAGGAGGACGGCGTGATGGGGTACCAGGTCACGACGGTGACACCAGCGAACATGGCGCCGAGGGCGATGGCGGCGTTGCCATCGATGATGATCTTGCCATCGGTCGCGTGCATGCGCTCGAGGACGAAGGGGTCCTGCTTGGTGAGCGATTGCGCCGCGTAGTTGAATCCGACTTCGACGGCGGCCCAGTTGAGGTCGGCAGCTTTCTGCTTTTTCGCGAACTGCTGACGCACCGTTTTTTCGACGACCGCCATGTCCATGGAGAGCAGTTGGGCGGCGACGCCGACGTAGATCATGTTGCGGACGAGCTTGCGGAGCTTGGCCTCGGGACAGACGGCAGCGGTGAGCTTGTCGAACGGGACCGGATAGCAGGTGACGTCGTCGCGGAACTGTTTGAGGTTGGCGGCCTCTTCGTAAATGGCGATGGAACCGGGACGCAGCGAGAGGATGTCTTCGCGGGAGGTTTCGGCGTTCATCGCGATGAGGACATCGATGTCTTTTTTGCGCGCGACGTAGCCGTATTTGCTGGCGCGAATGGTGTACCAGGTGGGCAGTCCGGCGATGTTGGAGGGGAAAAGATTTTTGCCGCTGACGGGGACGCCCATGGCGAAGATGCTGCGCAGCAGGACGCTGTTGGCCGACTGGGAGCCGGAGCCGTTGACGGTTGCGATCTGGATGCTGAAGTCGTTGACGACGGGCTTAGGAGGAGCTGCCGGCTCTGCTTCGCCCTGCGCGGACGGGGCGCCGGCGTTGGTGGTCGCCATGTGGCGGTGTTCCCTTCGGAATCTGAAATCGAAAGATCGTACGCTCTTTCTACAGAGTCCATTATACCGGGAGGGGGTGGGCGGACTGTGCGATCGGTCACCGCCTGGAAATTGTTGGGTTACTGCGAGATTGGGGCGGTGGAGGCGCGGTGGGCAGGGGTTGCGCGGCAGGCGGGTTGCGGATGGTCGGCACCGAAATCTCCCGCGCACCAGGTGGCTGGCTGATGCGCGAGACGCAGTGCCGGGGCGAATTTTCTCTCAGCGGGCGAAGGGCACGTAGGGGAAGGTCTCCGACGGCCTGGAGGTGACCGATTCTTTACCAATGCCAAGACCCAGGGGCGTGTTGGCCGCAATGGAAAACATGACATTGGGTGCGTTGTCGGTCATGGAGCGGCCGTTCCACTCGGCAAAGCCGAAGATGGCCGGTGTGCCGACCTGGTAAGGCAGCATGTTGGGGAAGAAGCGGTTTGCGATTTTCACGCCATAGGCGCGGGGATCTTCGGCGGTTCCATACGCCGAAACGACACCTTCGACAGACCGGATCACGGTGTCACCGTACGTGGCGAAGTCGTCGGCGGGGCGTCCGGCATTCAGGCGATTGCCGAGATCTTCGTTGTACTGCGTGAAGAGCGGATGGATCATGGGAAGCCCCACGCGGTTGATGGAGCGCCAGCCGCCGGCATCGGTGGCGAGGGTGGACACAGCCCAAACGCCGATGCGGCGCGTGTTGTCTGTCCCGTCGAGCAGTTCACTGTCGGGCAGCTCCAGAACGATGGAATACACCGTGTGGCCCGCAAAGAGATTCTTTGCGCGGCTCGGATCCCATCCGGTGAGGTCGGCTACCTTGCCATCCTGAAAAGCATGGCCGACGGCGTGGAGCACATCGGGCTCGATCCAGAAGGGGTCGCCGGCCTTGCCGGCCCAAACGCGGTGACCGGAGGGGGTGGCGACAGTCTGACCTGTGGTTCCCTGAGCGACCACGGTGCCGGGGGCGTGCGGGTCGACAGCCTCGGCTCCGCGGATGCAGCGTACGATGTAGCGCTGCCTGCCGTTGTTGTCCCGCTGGTCGAAGACAAAACGCCAGGTGATCTCTTCGACGGCATCGCCGTTGAGATCGACCTTGAATTCGTACATGCCTTCCGGATGATAGCCGGGCGTGGGGATGGGGCCGAAGATGGAGTGGCAAACGTCGATCACAAACACGGTGCCTGTTTCGCCGCGGAACACGAACAGGTCTGTGATGTCGAGGCGGATATCCTGCCGGGCAATGGGTGAATCGAGGTGATGAGACACAGTTTCCCTCCTTTCACGGAAACCAATGTTTCGTCGCAGCAAGGGTGCGGGTCCTGATCTGGCTGGACGCCAGGTCTCGGAGCCAGGACCCGTTCACAGACCCTGGTTCCGGAACCCGCTTACGCCTTCAGGAACTCCAACAAATCGGCGTTCACCTTGTCTGCCTCGGTGGTGCATAACCCATGAGGGGCGCCGGGATAGATCTTGAGGGTTGCATTCTTGATGAGTTTCACGGAGAGCAGCGCGGAGTCGGCGATGGGGACGATCTGATCGGCATCGCCGTGAATGATCAGCGTGGGCACGTCAATTTTTTTCAAATCGTCGGTGAAGTCGGTCTCTGAAAATGCCTTGATGCAGTCGTACGAGGCCACCATGGAGGAGAGCATACCCTGCAACCAGAACGAATCGCGAACGCCCTGCGATTCTTTCGCGCCCGGTTTGTTGTATCCATAGAACAGCAGGCTGAGATCTCTGAAAAACTGCGCGCGGTTGGCGAAGACGCCTGCGCGGATTTCATCGAAGACAGACATCGGTAGTCCACCGGGATTGTTGGCGGTCTTGAGCATGATGGGGGGAACGGCGCCAATCAGGACCGCCCTGGCAACGCGTTTGGTCCCGTGACGGCCGATGTAGCGCGCCACCTCGCCGCCTCCGGTGGAATGACCGACCAGGGTCGCGTCTTTCAGATCGAGTGCTTCGATCAGCTCCGCCAGGTCGTCCGCGTACGTATCCATATTGTTGCCGTTCCACGGCTGGCTGGAGCGGCCATGGCCACGACGATCGTGCGCGATGACGCGGTAGCCATGCTGAGCAAGGAAGAGCATCTGCGGATCCCACGCGTCCGCATCCAGTGGCCAGCCATGGGAAAAGACAACGGGCTTTCCCGTTCCCCAGTCTTTGAAGCAGAGGGTTGTGCCGTCTTTCGTCGTCAGAGTGTTCATGGTGTTCTCTCCTGTCGGATTGTTCGAAGCGGGGTCAGACTCGGGTTGTGGTGGGAGCATGAGAGCAGTGTGATCAGACTGAACCGGTTGGGCGATTCGCGACACGCTAAATGCAACAGCATTTTCGCTGCATTTTTCTACAGGGGCGCGCGGCCGGCAGGACCCGCCGATCGATTATTTCCCTGCCGGCGGCACCTGAGCGTCGAACACTCCGGTTTCGACGGTGCTGCCGTGTTTCATCTGCACGAAGATGCGATAGCGGCCGGCGGTGGGAAATCCATAGGGGAATGAAACGGTGTTGGGCAGCGCACCGTTGTTCATCGCCATGCCCGGCATATCCATCGGCGCACCAGGGTTCATTGGCGCCTGGGGATTGGCCATCATGAACGCGGCCATGGCCATGGTCCCGGTCGGATGGATGTGGGCAAAGACCGTGCCGTCGGTTTTGACGAAGGCCGCGTGTCCCAGCATGCCCATGTAGAAGGCCATGTCCGCGGGAGGGCGGCCCTGCGGATCGAGAAGGTCGAAGCGGAAACTCTCCGGCGTCTTCGGGGTCAGAGACGCGGGCATCTCCCAGACCATGGTGAATCCATCGGGAAGCGGGAACCGCTGTTGGCGCGATGGATTCGGCACCGGTTGCGATGCCTGGACCGGCTTCGCTTCACCCTCCGCATCGTCACCCGCCAAAGGGCGACCCGAAATTTTCGGCAGGATGGCGGCGGCTTCCAGGGTTTCAGGAAAACCGTTGGCGTGGACCACGTCTGCATAGAGGTGATAATCCCCCGCCGGCATGGAGGGCAACGTCAGCTGAAATTCACCGGTCGCGACCGGATCCGGGTGCAGATGAAAAACCACGTCCATCTGGGGCCAGCGGATCAGATACAGGTGCATCAGGTGATTGTGGTCGGGAACAAAATCGTCGAGCTGGCGCTGCGCAAGCCATCCCGGATCGTGGAGGCGGAGGTCGAGCACGTTGCCCGGCTCGAGCACCGGCGTCATCTGCAGCGGCTTATAAACATTCAACGAATAGCCGGCGGCTTCGGACTTCCACCAGCGGTTGCCGAGAATCACCGCGGCCACCAGCACGGCAAATGTAACGGTCATGGCGACATAGGCGCGCCCCTGGGTGGCCGGGACTTCCCCGGGAGGCAACTGAGCCTGGCGCGCGGCCGCGCCCACAATGCCGACCATGCCAAGAAGCAGCAGAATGCCCAGAGCTCCGAGGATGAAGCCCAGGCCCGGCTGCATTTTGCGCGTGGCCATGGCGGCCGCCGGCAGAGGAATCGAAACCGTTCCCTGCCCCCTGCTCCCGTTGACGACAAAGCGAATCTCCCATGAGCCAGGCTCCATGATCCACAGAGTCCCCGTGAAATATTGGGGATCGCCGGAGGGGCGCGCCATGGTGTCGGGCACGGGCGGATGTTTCGCCGCTTCCCCGATCATGGGGACAGGGGTGATGGAGATGCGATCGATGCCGGACGTCTGCG
>Ga0210398_10001630_pt1 | contig 22770 bp, 20 predicted proteins | sample IncBWC4OmetaG_FD_161047 | JGI IMG/M metagenome (GOLD analysis project Ga0210398, IMG submission 161047) | Forest soil microbial communities from Barre Woods Harvard Forest LTER site, Petersham, Massachusetts, United States - Inc-BW-C-4-O | ecosystem: Environmental > Terrestrial > Soil >...
CAGGAAGGTTCGGTCGTTCGCGCCCACGCGATCGCCGGCGCCGCGGTGCTGGTCGCCGGCGCCGCGATCCTAGTGATCGCGGGAGCCAAACTTATCGCGCTGCTCGAATCGTCGCTGCGCTTCGGTTTGTCCCTGCAGCCCGAGAGCATGCGTGACCCGGCGCACATGCTCGCGGTCGCCTCGGACGTGGCTTGGCCAGGGCTTATGATCCTCGCGCCATTCATGCTGCTCTTGGCGGTGGTCGGGTTCGCCGCCGACCTCATGATCGGCGGCTGGGTCGTCTCCACCACGCCGATCACACCCGATTTCACCCGCCTCGATCCGCTTAAAGGTCTGGGTCGTCTATTTTCCCGCGCCGCGCTTGCGGAAATCGTCAAGGCGCTCGTCAAATTCATCGTGATTGGCGTGATCGCGGCGTGGCTGATGAAAAGCTGGATCGCCGACTTCCTGCACATCGCGGCCGAGAGCTGGCCTTACGCGCCGCGTCATGTCGCGACGCTATCGGGCGAGGTGTTCATGATTCTCGCCGCCTCCCTGGCGGCGGTGACGGTGCTGGAGGTGCCTTGGCAGGTCTGGCAGCACCGGGACCAGCTCAAGATGAGCCGACAGGAGCTGAAGGACGAGCAGAAGGACCAGGAAGGCAGCCCGCAGACCAAGCGTCGTATCCGCGGCCTGCGCGTCAAGCTGGCGCGGGCGCGGATGATGTCGGAGGTGCCGAAGGCCGATGTCGTCGTCGTCAATCCCGAGCATTTCGCCGCGGCGCTGGCGTATCGCGAGGATCGCATGCGCGCGCCGCGTCTCGTCGCCAAGGGCGCCGGCCTTATCGCGCTTCGCATCCGCGCGGTCGCCGAGGAGCACGGGGTCACGGTCGTCGAGGCGCCGCCGCTGGCGCGCTCCGTTAACCGCTATGTAGAGCTCGGCGATGAGATCCCGGTCGGGCTCTATCGGGCCGTCGCTGAGGTGCTGGCCTATGTCTACAGGCTGCGTGCGGCGCGCGATGACGGCATGCCGGCGCCGCCGCTGCCGCGAGATGGACGTTTCGATCCGCCGGAGGAACTCGATGCGTAGAGGCTGGACCCGGTCTAGGCGGCGCCGAGCGCGTGCTGCGATGAACGGTTTTGTTCGCTACCGTCCTGGTTATACGAACGGTGTGGGTCCTGCCGGCGCAACCTGTCGATGGCGGCGGTCAGGTGCCGCAGCATGGCGGCGCAGATGACCGCGTTCTCCTGGTTGTAGCGCGCCAGCGGCTGCAGCAGCCTGGGGTCTGGGCGTGGCGTACCCGGGATCAGGGTCGCCTGGTCAATCAGGTCGGCGACCAGCATCTTGCGCTGCGTGATCGCGCTGATCACGGCGGGCGTTCCTGAAAGCAGTGCTCTCCGCTCTTCTTCGAGTACGTCGCGCAATTCCTCGACCAGATCGGCGAGGCGCTGGGCTGGGGTTGTCGCCATGCCGGGCCTCAGAAATTGATCTCGACGCCGCCGTCGCGGGCCACGGTCGCGCGCAACGTCTTTTGGCTGTCGGCATTCTGGACGGTGATCGTGTCGCCGACCCGCCCGTCATCGAGCGCGGTTGCCGTGGTTTTGATCGTCATCCCGGGGTCATTCAACGTCAGCATGACTCGTTGGCCGCGATGCACCGAGATCGGCAGATCAAGCTGAAGAGACAGAATTGGCGCGCCCGCGGTGACCCCTGTCCGCAGGATCTTGCCCTCGGCCTGGCGCGGGTCGGTGATCAGTCCGCCATTGCCGGCGAAAGCGTCGGCGCGGCCACGCGTCAGTTCGGATGCGGTCAGCGCAGTGTTCGGCGCCAAATTCGTCGAGGCGACGACAGCTTCGATCCAGGCATGTAAGTGAACCGGCACGTAAAGCGTCCAGTTTGGATCGGGGCACGTGACCTTGGCCGTCATCATTGCAGAATTCGCCGCCGGTAGATCCACATTGATATTGGAACAGGCTGGCAGCCTAAGTCGCGAATCAATCGTACCGACTTCGACTTCGCCCTGCGTGCCGTGCATTGCCGCAAAGCGAGGCTCAATTGCTGCTTCGATTGCCGCGCGAATAGACCCTTGATCTTGTATCTCGTCTGCTGATGACCCACTAGTTTTGGCAAAAAGCAAGATAGCCGCGCCAGCAATGGCGAAAGCGTTCTGCTTATACTTGCCGCGCATCGCGGATTTTCCTTGCCTTTGAGCAAAAGTTTTAGCATCATAACGAAAAATGGAAATTCGGCAAGTTTGGAAAAATGTCCGACAGCGAAACGAAGGCGATCAAGGTGGGTACGCGGTAATGAAACGGGCTGGCGCAGTGAAGCGACGTGCTGCCGGAAAGTCGCGGAGCCGATAATGGCCGCGGCAATCGACACCGGGCTCGAGTTCTACCGTCAGGTGCTGGCGCTGCGCGCCTACCGCCAGGAGATACTTTCCGCCGATATCGCCAATGCGAGCACGCCGGGTTTCAAAGCCGTCGATCTTGATTTCGCCGAAGCGTTGAATTCGGCCGTGTCGCGGCGGCCCGGTTCCGATGCGCCGGCCAGTCCGAAACGCATCTGGCTGGTCGACGACTCGCGGCAGATGGGCAGCGGTGCGGTCGGTGGTGCGGCCGACGTGGCATCGCAATCCATCAAATACCAAACGGGCAGTGAGGTGACGCTCGACGGCAATAGCGTCGATCTCGACCACGAAAAGGTCACGGCGGCCGAAAACGCCGTCCAGTACGAGGCGGCGACCACGTTCGCATCGCAAATGGTGCGCATGATGATGATCGCGATCACCGGCTCGGCGTCGCAGCAGTCGAGTGGGGGATAGCCGATGTCGTTGCTCGCCAGCCTATCCATCGCCGGCTCGGGCATGTCGGCGGAATCCGAGCGCCTCTCCGCCATCGCCAGCAACATCGCCAACGCTAACAGCCAGGTCGGCGGCAATGGTCAGGAGTACCGGGCGCGCGAGGTCGTGTTTCAGGCGGCGTCGGTCTACGGGGATGACGGCGACGGCGCCTCGGTCGGCACGGATGGCGTCAAGGTGGCCGGCATCGTCGAAAGCGATGCGCCGACCCACTCGGTCTACGACCCGACTAGCACTTTCGCCGACGCTAACGGCTACGTGCAGATGCCCAACGTCAATCCGGTGGACGAGATGGTCAACATGATCTCGGCCCAGCAGGACTACCAGGCGAACCTCGAGGCGTTCAATGTCGTCAAGACGCTCGCTCTGCGCACGCTGACGATCTAACGCCGCGACCCGGGGGGAACGAGACATGTCAGCAAGCGTCATGCCGGCCACGGTGACAACTCTGCCGATAGGCAGCCAGATTCCGAGCGCGACGAGCAGCGCCTCGGCCGCTACCAGTGGAACGCTGACGGAAAGCGATTTTCTCACGCTGCTAACGACGCAGCTTGAAAATCAGGACCCGCTCAACCCGCAGAGCCCGAGCGATTTCGCCGCCGAGCTTGCCCAGTTCTCGACCGCCAGCGGCGTGCAGACCCTCAATACGACGCTCGGCGCCGGCAGCGGGGTGCAGGCGGCGAACCTCGTCGGCAAAAATGTCGCGGTGTCGGGAAATTCCCTGGTGCTCGCCAATGGCTCCGCGCCGGGCGCGTTCAACCTGTCCGCCGCTGCCTCGGACGTGCAGGTGGCGGTCACCAATTCGTCCGGCGGCGTTGTCGACGTGATCGATCTTGGGGCGATGGGCGCGGGCAACCAGAATTTCAATTGGAATGGCCAATCGCTCGGAGGCACAGCGCAGTCCGCCGGCACATATTCCTACTCGGTCAACGCCACCTCGGCCTCCAGCGCCAACACGGTGAAAGTGACGCCTTATGCGGTGGTGCCGGTGACTTCGGTCGTCATGGGCGGCACGAGCGGTCCGACACTTGATCTGGGCGGCGGCATGTCGCCGGTCGCGCTGAGCGCTGTCCAACAAGTCTATTAGCCCCCGAAAAGGAGAACGACGATGAGCCTTTCCGTCGAGTTGACAGGGTTACAGGCGGCGCAAACCGATCTCGATACGATCGGCAACAACATCGCCAATGCGGGCACGACCGGCTTCAAAGGGTCGATCGTGAACTTCAGCGATGTTTACGGATCGTCGCTGATCGGCTCGGCCGGCGCCGGTGTCTCGCCGGGCCAGGGCGTCATGACCAGCAGCCTGTCGCAGATCTTTTCCGAGGGCGCGGTCACGCAAACCGGCAACCCGCTCGATGTCGCGATCAATGGCAATGGCTTCTTCCAGGTGCAGACCTCGACCGGCGTCGCGTATACGCGCGACGGTTCGCTGCAGCTGAATTCGAACGGCTACCTCACCAATGACAGTGGCGCGCTGATCATGGGCTATGGCGCGCCGGCGAGCGGGTCGACCGCGACCAATGCCGGGGCGCTCGGAACGATTCATGTCACGGAAGGAAATCTGCCCGCGACGGCGAGTTCCACGCTCAATATGAGCGTGAACCTGCCGTCGACCGATACGGCGATCGACACGACGACGACCCCGTTCAGCGTCTCTAACGCGAACAGCTACAACGAGAGTTCGTCGACCACGGTTTACACCAGTCTCGGCACGCCGGAGACGCTCACCACCTACTTCACCAAGGTCTCTGGATCCGGTACGCCGGACGATTGGCAGACCCATTACCAACTGAGCAATTCCAGCGGGACGATGGTCGCCTCGGGCAGCGGTGCCACGCTGACTTTCAACTCTTCCGGCGTTCTGACCGCCGGCAACGGTACGATCAATATTGCCAACCCGGGAGACGGCGGCGCCGCGCTCGCGATCGCGCAGAATTTCACCGGCTCGACCATGTCGGACCTCTCTTTCGGGGTCAGTTCGGTGACAGGCAACGGCACGGGCGGCGGCGAGTTCACTGGGATTGAAGTCAACAACAACGGTGACGTCCTCGCGCAGTATTCCAACGGCGCGACAAAGACCCTCGGCTCGATCGCCTTGGCGAATTTCGAGAACCCGCAAGGGCTGACGCCGGTTACCGGCAATTCTTGGCAGGCGACGGACGCCTCCGGGCCTGCCGTCACCAACGCGCCGGGCTCGGCCGGGCTCGGTACACTCGAATCGGGCTCGCTCGAAGCGTCGAACGTCGATCTCTCGACCTCGCTCGTCAACCTGATCGTCGCCCAACAGGCCTACCAGGCCAATGTCCAAGGTATCAACGTCGATCAGCAGGATGTGCAGAAGCTCCTGCAGCTGCAGTAGTCGACGGCGAGGCGGAACCGGAGCAAAGAGCGCGATGAGCCAGCAAGCGATCTACCTCGCGATGAGCGGGCTGAATGCGACAATGGATCGTATGACGGCGGCGACCAACAACCTCGCCAACGCCAGCACCACCGCGTTCAAGGCTCAGCAGCCGGTCTTCCAGGCCAAACCATATTACGGCCAAGGTCTGGCAGATCGCGTCGAAGTCACCACTGCCGAGCAGAGCGCCGACTTCAGGCCCGGCCCCATTGACCAAACCGGACGGTCGCTCGATGCCGCGGTCAACGGCCAGGGTTGGTTTGCGGTCCAGGCCGCGGACGGCAGCACCGCGCTCACCCGCGACGGATCGTTTTCATTGTCGTCGACCGGGGTTTTGCAGACCAATACCGGTAACCCGGTGCTGGGACGGGGCGGCGCACCGATCACGCTGCCGCCGCTGCAAAATATCACCATCGGCGAAGATGGGACGATTTCCGGGGTGCCTGTCGGCTCGCCCGCCACGCAGATCGCGACACTCAATCGCATCATGCTCGTCAACCCGCCGACATCATCGCTGACCCGCCGTAGTGACGGGCTGTTTCAGAGCCAAGCCGGCCAGCCGACACCCGACGCTTCGGTCAAGCTGCAGATCGGCGCGCTCGAAGGCAGCAATGCCAACCCCGTCGGGCTGATGATGAGCATGATCGAGAATTCGCGCCTATTCCAAATGCAGACCGAGCTCGTGCACCAAGTTCTCGGCCAAGGTCAGGGCCAGAGCAGCCCCCTGACGCTGACCTGAACCCTGATCTGAACGCCATCGGCATCGCCGCGAAGGAAAATACACATGATGCAATCGCTGGCCGTCGTCCGCACCGGCCTCGAGGGCGAACAGACGCAGATGGACATCATCTCGAACAACCTGGCGAACATCAACACGACCGGGTTCAAGAAGATGCGGCCCATTTTCCAGGATTTGCTTTACGAGAACCAAACCCAGGCCGGTGGCTTCACGTCACAGGCGACGAACTATCCGTCGGGTATGCAGCAGGGCACCGGCGCGAACGTGGTCGCCACAGAGCCGGTGGTGACCCAGGGCAGCCTGCAGCAGACCGGCAATTCGCTCGACTTGGCGATCAACGGTGCGGGCTATTTTCAGATCCTGCTGCCGTCGGGTTCGCTTGCCTACACTCGCGACGGGAGCTTCCAGATCAGCGCCCAGGGCCAGGTGGTGAACGCGCTCGGCGACCAGCTTCAGCCGCCGATCACCGTCCCGCGCGGCGCGCAGAGCATCACCATCGGCCAGGACGGCACGGTCAGCGTGACACTGCAGGGCCAGGCTCAGCCGTCGCAGGTCGGCGTCGTCCAGCTCGCCAGTTTTATCAACCCGGCCGGGTTGCAGAACACCGGCAACAATCTGGCGATCCAGACGCAGGCCTCTGGCGCGCCCGTCACCGGCCAGCCGACGCAAAACGGAATGGGCACGATCGCCCAGGGTTATCTCGAGCAGTCGAACGTGTCGGTGGTCGACGAGATGATCGACATGATCGCGACTCAGCGCGCCTACGAGCTCAACACCGAAGCGGCCAAGGGCGTCGATCAGATGCTCAATTATCTGACCCAGGCGACTTCGTGACGCCAAGTCAGCGTGTTTCGCCGGCGGCCGTGCTGCTGTTGCTCAGCGGCGGGCTTGCCGGTTGTACGCACGCGCCGGCACCCAGCCAGGAAAAAATGCTCTCCGACCTCAACCACCTCCCAGGGGACAAGCCCACCGAGGGTCCGGTCACCAACGGCGCGATCTATCAGGGCAACGTCCAGGGCGGCGGGGGGCTCGAGCTGTTTCGCGACCATCGCGTCTGGCAAGTGGGCGACATCGTCACCGTGCAGATCGCGCAGAACGCCAGCGCCACCAAGAACGTCAGCCAGAACCTCGGGCGCAGCGACAGCGTGCAGAGCACGCTCAACAATCTGTTCGGCCTGCCGACCTCGTTCGGGCACTCGAGCAAGACGACCCAGTTCAATCCGAATATCAGCTACAACAGCGCCAACACGCTGCAGGGCAGCGGCGCCACCGCGCAAAGCGACACATTCCAGACCACCGTCTCGACGATGGTGCAGCGCATCCGTCCGAATGGCGATCTCGTGATCTCCGGTAACGACGAGGTGAAGCTGGTCGGCGGCAAGGAATACATCCGTATCGCCGGTGTCGTGCGGCCGGAGGATCTATCCGGCAACATCGTCCAATCGACCCAGATGGCCGAGGCGCACATCGAATTCAGCGGCGACGGCGAGACTTATTTGGCGCCGAAAATGGGCTTCCTGCAGCGCGCGTTTTTGAGTGTGAGTACGCTATGGCCGGGCGACTGGTTCAACTAGTTCTATTTTCGCTGCTGCTGGTCTTCGCGACGGCTTCGGGGCTCGCTCCGGCGCGCGCGGATCGGCTCAAGGAGATGGTCCAGATCGAGGGCGCGCGCGACAACCAGCTGATCGGGTATGGACTTGTCGGCGGTCTTGCCGGCACCGGTGATCAGACGACGCAGGTGCCGTACACTGTCCAAGCCATCCAGAACATGATGCGGCAGATGGGCTTGTCGCTAAACCCGCAAGCCTTCCTCCAGCCCACCGCAGTCGCCGCCGTGATGGTCACCGCCGATCTCCCGGCCTTCGTGCAGATCGGCCAGAAGATCGACGTCACCGTTTCGGCGATGGGTAACGCCAAAAGCCTGCGCGGCGGCGTGCTGCTGATGACCGAGCTGCGCGGCGCCGACGGTCAGGTCTACGCGATTGCGCAAGGCTCACTGCTCGTCAGCGGCTTCGAGGCGGGTGGCCAGGCGGCGTCGACGACGGTCAATATCCCAACTGTCGCGCAGATACCTTCCGGCGCGATCATCGAGCGAACCGCAAAGTCGACCTTTGCCGACAATGGGAAGATTCTCCTCGATCTCGATCAGCGCTCGTTCGGCAACGCGGCGCGCATCGCCGATGCGATCAATGCGCGTATGGGGCGGATCGCCGAGGCGATCGGGCCGGCGCAGATTGGGGTGCAGGCGCCGCCGGGGCCCGGATCTCGGGTGCATTTTATCGCCGATTTGCTCGATATCGATGTGTCGCCCGAAACGCCGGTCGCGGAAGTCGTGATCGACGCGCAGAGTGGCACCGTCGTGCTGGGGCAGGACGTCAAGATCGGGCCTGCCGCGGTGGCCTATGGTAGCCTGGCGGTCACGGTCAACGAGACGCCGGAAGTCTCGCAGCCCGGCCCGTTCAGCAGCGGCGGCACGACCAAGGTCGTGCCGCGCACCTCGGTGAAAGCGACCGAAAAGACCGCCAAGGTCGTCGAGCTGACCAACGCCCCGCACGTGTCCGATATCGTGCGCAATCTCAACGCGATCGGCGCGACCTCGTCTGACCTCATCGCGATCCTTCAGGCGTTAAAGCAATCGGGCTCGCTGCATGCCCGGATAAAGGTGATCTGAGGTGAATCTCGGCGTTGCCCAGACGATCGCGGCGACCAGTGGCGCCAACGATCTTACCCAGCTGAAAAAGATCGCGACGGAAAACAATCCCGCCGCGATGCGCAAGGTCGCGCAGCAATTCGGCTCACTCTTGATGCAGAACTTGATGCGCGAGCCTGACGGTTCAGCGCTGCCGATGGCCGGCGGCACCGGGAGCGATGCCATCAATCAGATGTTCGCCGGCACGATCAGTCAGGCGGTGATGTCCAACGAGCATATGGGCCTCACCGATATCGTGCTGCGCTCGCTGCAGAAAAAACGGGCGCAGGCGAACGGTGGCTCCGAACAGGCAGGCGACGCGGCTTTGGGCACCAGCGCGCCGGCCGTCACCGGCATGCCGCTGGCGCCGTATTGGGCAGCCAATGGTCTCCGCCCCCTCGCCGCCGCGATTGCTGGAGGCGGGGTCAGCCCGGGCACTGGGATGGCTCTGGCGCTGATGACGCACCTCAACCCAAAGCTCGCGTCGTCGTTTGGCGCCGGCGCCGCGACGGAAAGTTCAAGCAACACCACATTCCCGTCCGGTCACGCCTCCGGTGCCAACTCGACCGAGATGATGACCGCCTTCGCGCAAAAGCTGATGCCGCTCCTGCAAAAGGCATCGCAACAGCTGGGCGTGTCGCCGAAAATCCTGCTGGCGCAGGCGGCGATCGAAACCGGCTGGGGCCGGTCGGTCGTCGGCAATAACCTATTCGGGATCAAGGCCGGCTCGTCCTGGACCGGGCCCAAGATCGATGCGGCGACGCATGAGTACGAGAACGGCGAGATGGTCGGGATCGTCGATGCCTTCCGCTCTTATCCGAACGCGGAGGCCTCCGTCGCCGATTTCGTGTCGATGGTCGCCAACAGCCCGCGCTACGCTGCGGCGCTGGGGGCGGGCGAGAACGTAGCGGCTTACGCGCACGGCCTATTGTCGGGTGGGTGGGCGACCGACATCGATTACGCCCATAAGCTTCAAGCAGTGGCGACAAGTCCGGCACTCGCGACGGCCAGCGCGGCTGCGTCCGCGACAAACCCATCGGCGCCCGGGCAGCCCATCTCGCTAATCCCGGCGAGCTTTGTCGTGCCGAGCCAATAGCGCGGCGGCGAGAGCGCGATGAACGAAGAGGCGACCGTACTGCTCGACCGGGAATGCCGGATGGTTCGACGGCTTGCCCGGCTGTTTCGCATCGAGCGCGCTGGCGGGTTTACCCGCCGGTCGGTTTTGACCGCGCAGCGAGTGATCGAACGCCGTGGCGAACTGGTCGGCGAGTTGGTGGGGCTCGATGCCAAGCGTCAATCGCTCGCGCCGGCATCGGCCAATCTCGATCTCGCGATGAACGCCCTGGCACGCGAGATCGATTGCGCTGAGCAACACTGCCTGGACCGGCTGACCGAGCTCGGCGCCGAGCTGGAGCGGCGGTGCGGCATCGGCACCGCGACCGGGCTGCGCGACGGCGGCGACGGCCGCTTGCTTGGGAGCGGCTGAGATGACCGGCCTCAGCCAAGTCATCGATGCCGGCTCGAGCGGGCTCAACGCGGCGATCCAGGCGCTCGAGACCGTTTCCAACAACACCTCGAACGTCAATACGCCGGGTTATGACGTCGAGTCGGTGCAGCAAACCGAACAGGTCGGCACAGTAGGGTCGCCGGGCACAGGTACCGACGTCACATCGATCCAGCGATCGTTCGATCAGTTTGTCTTCAGCCAGATGGTCACCGCCACCTCGGCCAATCAGGCGGCGCAGGTCGCGCAGGATAACGCGGAAAATTTGACGGCGATCTTTCCTGTCGCCTCGGGCGGCTCGGGCGGTCTCGGCGTCTCGCTCACCAACTTCTTTAGCGGGATGAACGCGGTCAGCCAGGACCCCACCAGCGTGGCCGATCGAGAGACTTTCCTGAGCGACGCCCAGGCGCTTGCCGCCAATTTCAACTCGGTGGGCGGCCAGTTGTCGTCCAATCTGGCCTCGCTCAACAGCCAGCTGAGCAGCGCGGTCTCCGAGGTCAATTCGCTAACCCAGCAGATCGCCAATCTCAACGATCAGATCGAAACGCAGTCCAACTCGGGCGGCGGCGGACCGCCGGTCGGGATGATGGACAATCTTGACAGCCTGGTGCAGCAACTCGGCCAGGAAACGGGCATCACCGTCATCGCCAGCCCGAGCAACACGGTCAACATCTACACCACCGGCGGGGCCTCGCTCGTCGCCGGAAGCAGCTCGTCCAACTTGGTCGTCACCTCGGGCAGCTACGGCAGCAGCACCCTCAGCGTCACCTACCAGCCGACCGGGCAGGATATCAGCGCGAGCTTGAGCGGCGGGACGATCGGCGGCATCGTCAGCTCGCAGGCTCAATATGTCGCGGCGCAGAATGCGCTGGGCGGTATCGCCACCGCGCTCGCCGCGGCGGTCAACACGCAGCAATCGCTCGGCCTCAACCTCAATGGCGCGCAGGGCGGTGACCTGTTTTCGGTCGGCGGACCGACCGTGCTCGCCGACCAGTCGAATACCGGCAGCGGCACGCTCACCGCGTCGATCACCAACACCAACGCCTTCACGCCGGACAATTTCATCGTCGCCAAGACGGCGAGCGGATACGAGGCGACCAATACCGCGACAGGGCAGGTGACCGCGCTGGGCAACGGCCCGACCCTTAGCCTTGACGGAATGACGCTTGCCGTTTCGGGGACCATCAATACCGGCGACTCGTTCGAACTCGAACCCACCGCGACCGCGGCGCAGACGCTAGCCGTGACGACCACGGACCCCAGCGCGATCGCCGCCGCGTCGCCCTATGTCGCCACCGCGGGCAGCAATCTCGGCAATGTCACCGCGAGCGCGTTCAGCGCCGTAACCAGCGGGTCGCTCCCGGCCGGGTCGGTGATCGTGCCGGCGAGCCAGTTCGGCCAGAACCTCACCGTCAAGTTCACCTCGGCAACGACATTCAACGTGCTCAACAGCAGCAATGCCGTGATTGCCTCGGGTAGCTTTAGCGGCACGAGCGGCGCCACGCTCGCCGTCGCCTATCCGAGTCCCCCGGCGCCGACAGGCGAGGTGAGCGAGTTCACTCTGTCGGCCGGCACACCGGCAGCGGGAGACACCTTCTCGCTGACGCCAGGAGGTGTGGCCAGTAGCAGCAACATCCAGGCAATGACCAATCTCGCGAATCAGAACCTGCTGTCGGGGGAGACGTTGAGCAGCGCTTATGGATCGCTTGTCGGGCAGGTCGGCACCGTCGGGCAGACGGCTAGCTTCAACGCCCAGGCGGCGTCGGGCGTGTTGAACCAGGTGCAGTCGGTGCAGCAGTCAATTTCCGGCGTGAACCTCGATCAGCAGGCCGCCGACCTGATCACATACCAGCAGGCCTATCAGGCCTCCGCGCAGGTGATCGCCAGCGCAGAGACCTTGTTCGACAACCTGCTCACCGCGATCCAGTCAGGTTAGCCATGCAGATCAGCACCAATGAATTTCTGACCGGATCGCTTAGCGATCTCCTGCAGCAGCAGCAGACGGTCAACACGCTCAATCGCGAGATCGCCACCGGCGAAACCCTGATCGACGCCAGCAGCGATCCGGGCGGCGCCGACCAGGTCATTGGGCTCGCCAACCAGATCGGCACGCTTGCCTACGACACCTCCAACGGCAACGCCGCGACCCAAACACTGCAACAAGGCGTCAGTGCGCTCCAGCAGGTCACGGACCTGCTCGACCAGGTCAATCAAACCGCTTCCGCAGCCGCGAACGGCACCTCCACCTCGGCTGACCGGCAGGCCGATATCGGCGCGATGCAATCGTTGCTTCAGCAGCTCGTGCACCTTGGCAACACCCAGAGCGCCAATGGCGGCTATCTCTTCGCCGGCAGCAAATCCAATGCCCCGGCCTTCGCCTTGCAGCCGAGCGGCCAGGTCGTGTTCAATGGCGATAACAGCACCAACCAGGTCCAGATCGCTCCGTCGCTCACCGTTGGCTCGACGGTCTCCGGGCAGAACGTGTTCATGAACGTAGCCGCGGGCACCGACGGTATCGCGGTCACCGCCGACGCCAACAATACCGGCAGTGCTTACGCGCTGGCGCAAGGCGTCACTAATATCTCGCAAGTCACCGCGGCGAGCCTGGCCGGCACTCAGTATGACATTAGCTTCGCGCAAAGCGGACAGAGCCTCACCTATCAGGTGACGAGTGGTACCGGCGCGCCGGGCACCGCGGGATACAGCGCGACTGAAGGCATCATTGCGTCGGGAACGTTTACCGCGGGTTCTAGTCTTTCCTTCGGTGGCGTTCAGGTCGAGGTCAACGGCACGCCGGCCGCTGGCGACAGCTTCGCGGTGCAGCCCGGGGCCACGACCAGCCTGTTTCAAACCGTCCAGAACGTGATTACTGCGCTCGAAATGCCGCAGAGCACCGGCGCGGAAACCACTCAGGCGACGCAGGCGCTGCAGAACGTCATCAGCAACATCGCCGCCGCGCAGACCAATGTGCTGTCGGCCCAGGCGACGCTCGGTAGCGGCCTTGCCGAAATCCAATCGGTCGCAAGCCAGACAAGCACCCAAAGCACTGATGCCTCGACGGCGATGTCCGATCTTCAATCGGCCAATATGCCGCAAGTGCTGGCAAGCTACAGCGAAAGCCTGACCGCCCTGCAGGCAGCCGAGGAATCCTTTTCCAAGGTGCAGAATCTATCGCTGTTCGACTACCTGGTGGCCTAGCTAAAAGCGCTTCAGGCGCTATTCCCAGCATGACGAATTTCGAAAATTCGTGGTAAAATCGCCGGCCTGGATAAGAAGGGCCGCGTATGAACGACATAGCGCTCGCGGGCAAGGTGACGAGCTCATTGCGGGCGATACCCAAAGAGGACGGGAGTGGGCTCGCCGGGTCGACCGCGCTGGTCGTGCTCGGCATGCACCGCAGCGGGACATCGGCGCTGACCGGCATGCTGCATCATCTGGGTGTCGTGCTCGGCGAGCGTTTGATGCCGGCGACGCAGGACAATCCGCGCGGCTATTGGGAACACGCCGACATCGTCAAGGTGCACGAGCGCCTGATGGCCGCGCTGGGCTGGGGCTGGGACGACATCCGCTCGCTGCCGCCCGGCTTCGAGCACAGCGAGCTCGGACAGGCGGCGGCGCACCAGCTCCGGGCGATCACCGCGCGCGACTTCATCGCCGCGCCGTTATGGGGGTTGAAGGATCCGCGCCTGTGCCGGTTGATGCCGCTGTGGTCGGGCATCTTTGCCGCCGAGCAGGTGACGCCGCGTTATGTGCTGGCGGTGCGTCATCCGCTCGACGTCGCCGCATCGCTGACCGCGCGCGACGAGATCGGCACGGCGCGCGGCCTCCTGTTGTGGCTCGGGCATCTGCTCGATGCCGAGCGGGCGACGCGCGGCGCCCGGCGCGTCATCGTCCACTACGAGGACCTCGTCGGTGCGCCGGGCTGGCGCCGCGTCGCCGACGAGATCGCCGGCGCGCTCGGCATTGTGTGGCCGCGGATCGACGAAGTGTCGGTCGATGAGTTTCTCGCGCCGGAACTGCGGCGCCGTCGGACGAGCGACGCGGTGTCCGAGTCTCTGCCGAGATGGGTGGCGGCTGTCTATGACGCGCTCCGCAACGGCGTCTCGCGACTGGAGACTGTGTGCGACGAAATCGGCCGCGAGCTGGCGGCTGCAGGCGAGCTCTTCGCGCCGATACTTGGCGAGGCGTTGGGGGTGCTCGGCGGCCTGCGGACCGAAAAGCAGGCGCAGGATCGCGCAGTCGTCGAGCTCGCGCAGCGCCTCAATCGCGCGCAGCACGAAGCCGGCGAATTGCGCGAGCAGCTGCAGCGCGTGCTGGCCGAGGTCGCGACGGCGAAACAGCAGAGCGTCATTGCCCGGTCGGTCGACGGCAAGCGTCTGCCGCAGGCGCTTGGCGCCGAGGAGGCGTTTCCGCGCTGGATTATGGGCCGCAACGCAACCGCGGTAGCGCGGCCGGATTGGGTCGCCGAGCGGGTAAAGCAATGGGATTTTGTCCCAAAGCTGGCCATTGGCGTGATCCTGCCGCAGGGCGGCGAGGGCAACCTCGCGCTGACCCTGCGATCCCTCGGCTCGCAGATCGCCGGGCATTGGGTTTTGCATATTTTCGCCGAGACCGACCCGCCGATCGCGCTCGACGCCGAGCCGCGTATCGCCTGGCATCGCGTCGCCGGCCGCCCCGCGGCGGAGCTGACCCGGGTGCTCGCGGCGTCCGATGCGGATTTCGTCGCGCTGATCGACGCGGGCGACCAACTGGCGCCGCACAGCTTGTTTTCGATTGGCGACGCGTTCTTCCGCCATCCCCAATGGCAGGCGCTCTATACCGACGAGGCGCGCATCGACCCGCAAGGGGTGCTGTCGAACCCGCATTTCAAGCCCGACTTCAATATCGACCTGATGCGCAGCCTCCCTTACGTCGGCGGGCTCGTCGCGGTGCGTCGCGAGGTTTTCGCCGCCATCGGCGGGTTCGATCCCGCTTGGGACGGGACCGAGGAATACGATCTTGCGCTGCGTCTGGCCGAGCGGCTCGGCGCCGAGGGGTTCGGTCATATCGCCGACGCGCTCTACCATCGCCTGACGACGTCGGGCCGCTCGCGCCGCTCGGCCGAAGAGATTTGCGCCGACATGCCGAAAATCGTCCAGGCGCATCTCGACCGCCTCGGCATCGCCGCGACCGCCGAACAAGGAACGCCGGCGCATACATGCCGGGTGCGCTATCGCCATGAAGGTGCCGACCCGCTGGTCTCGATCATCGTGCCGACCAAGAATCAGCTAGCGATGCTCAAACGCTGCGTCGAAAGCGTGCTGAAGCTGACGGCCTACGAAAACTACGAACTGATCATCGTCGACAACGGGAGCGACGAGACCGACGCCTCCGCCTATCTGCAAACGATCGAGGACAAATACGCCGAAATCGGCAGTCGCATCCGTGTATTGCGCGTGCCCGGCCCGTTCAATTTCTCCGCCATCAACAACCGTGCGGTGCGCGAGAGCGCGCAGGGCGAGTATCTCTGCCTGCTGAATAATGACGCCGCGCCTCTCGATGCCGACTGGCTCGGCACGATGATGGAGCTGGCGCGGCGGCCCGATGTTGGCGTCGTCGGCGCCAAGCTCTCTTATCCCGACGGCCGGATGCAGCATGGTGGGGTGATCCTCGGCGTCGGATACGGCGCCCCGGCCGACCACCCGTATAACGGCGAGCCTGGCAATGCGATGGGGTATTGGGGCCGCCTCCTGGTGCCGCAAGATTTTTCGGCGGTGACCGCGGCGTGTTGCGTGACCCGCCGCTCGCTATGGGACGAGCTCGGTGGCTTCGACGAGGAGAGCTTCGCGGTTTGCTACAACGACGTCGATTACTGCCTCAAGGTCCGCGAGGCGGGCTATCTCGTGGTATGGACGCCGGACGCTCAGTTGCTGCACGAGACCAGCGTCAGCCAGCGCGCCAATGTCGAGCAGAAGGCGGTCGCTGAGCGCAACGCCCGCTTCGAGCGCGAAAAGCTGGCGATGTTTCGCAAATGGATGCCGCAGATCGCTTTCGACCCGGCCTATAACCGGAATCTGTCGTCATTCGGCACCGGTTTCGCGATCGAGCCCGAGAGCGCGCCGACTTGGGACCCCGAATTCCGCCCGCGTGAACGCGTGCTGGTCTATTCCGCGGACCGAGAGGGTTGTGGCGAGTACCGCGTCATCGCGCCGAGCCGCGCACTGTTTAAATCCGGGCTCGTGCATGCCTACGAGACGATGCGGCTGATGACTCCGCCCGAAATCGCCCGCATGGCGCCCGACAGTATCGTCTTCCAGCGGCAGCTCGAATTGGGGCAGATTCAGGTTATCGAGGCGGTGAAGAACACCAGCAAGGCGCTGCGCATCTTCGAGCTCGACGATCTCATCACCAACCTGCCGCAAAAAAGCGCGCATCGTCCGAACATCGCGCCCGATATCGCGCAGCGGCTGAAGCGGGCGCTGGCGCTGTGCGATCGTTTTGTCACCAGTACCGAGCCGATGGCGCGGGCTTACGGCAAGATGTGCGGCGAGGTCGTGGTCGTTCCCAACCGGCTCGAAAAATCGCGCTGGCTTGGGCTGCGTGCCGGGCGACGCGAAGGCGGTAAGCCGCGCGTCGGCTGGGCCGGGGCGATCGGCCATCTCGGCGATCTCGGGATCATCACCCAGCTCGTCGAGGCGACCGCGAAAGAGGTGGACTGGGTTTTTTTCGGCATGTGTCCAGACGCGCTGCGTCCCTTCATCGCCGAATTCCATGCCTGGGCGCCGCTCCATGATTACGCCGCAAAGCTCGCCTCGCTCGACCTCGACCTCGCGGTCGCACCACTCGAGCTGCACCCCTTCAACGAGACGAAGAGCAATCTCCGGCTGATCGAATACGGGGTCGTGGGCTACCCGGTGCTGTGTACCGACATTCTGCCTTACCAGGGCGATCTTCCGGTCGTGCGGACCAATAACCGCCACCGCGACTGGGTCCGCGCGCTTCGCGAACTGGTTGCGGACCGCGAGGCGTTGCGCCGCCAAGGCGAGGCGCTGCGCGATGCGGTGATCCGCGACTGGATGCTCGAGGATCATCTCGACGAATGGAAACGCGCCTGGCTGCCTTGAACCTGGTCCCCCGGCGGCGCGTGGCAGGTCACGTGTTTTCCTGTGTATCTCGCGGCTGCCTAAAATTTGACGCTTTAGTTCGCAATAGGCGCTCAACTGCTGCAACAAATTCAAAAAGCGTCCGTCTCCTTTTGGGTGAACGGCCCGTCGCCGACGCCAAGCCATTGTGGTTTGGTCGCCGGTTGCGTGGTCACCCCAATCCGCGCCGGGAAGCGTCCCGGGCCGTCGGCAGTAGGAGGCAAACGATGCTATCCGGCGTTATCAACACCAACGTCAATGCGCTCTACGCATTGAATTCTTTGGCCAACACGACCAACACCACAGGCACCCTCGAGCAGGAACTCTCCACCGGTCTGTCGATCAACAGCCCGGCCGACAACCCGGCGGGGTACATCGCGGCGCAAGGTTTCACCGCTCAGCTCGGCGGCGTTGCGCAGGCGACCTCGAACGCCAACCAGGCGATCTCGCTGGTGCAGACCGCCGACGGCGCGATCACTCAGCAGGTCAACATCCTGCAGAACATCCTGTCGATCGCCTCGCAGGCGGCCAACGGCGGCTCGACGGCATCTCAGTCTGCCGCGCTGCAGCAGGTCGTCTCGCAGTTGCAGACCCAGATCTCGGCGATCTCGAACCAGACCAATTTCAACGGCGTCAACCTGCTCGACGGCACGTTCCAGGGTGTCAACTTCCAGGTCGGTGCCGATGCGGGTCAGACGGTCGGCCTGTCGATCAGCAGCACCGCGGCGAACCAGATCGGCGCCTACGCGTCGGCGGGTTCGAGCACGGGCCTCTATCACACCGGCGGTTCCGCGTCCGGCGGCGTTGCCGATGATACCGGCCACTCCTTCGCGATCACCTCGGGTGGCGCGGGCGCCTTCACGGCGGGTTCGGTCGGGGTTTCCGGTTCGGCTGGCAATGCCAGCTTCTCCGTGTCGGCCGCCAACGAGTCGGCGCAAGGCATCGCGCAGGCGGTCAATCAGGTCACCGCCAACACCGATGTCACTGCGGTCGCCGACACCAGCGCCGCGTTCACCGTGACCGCGGGGTCGTTCTCTTTCACGCTTGGCAACGGTACCGGCGCTTCGCCGACCAACGGCACGACGATCACGGCGTCCGTGACCAGCGTGTCGGAGGCAGGGCTCACCGGTCTTGTCAACGCGGTCAACCAGAACACCGGCACGACCGGCGTCACGGCGACGGTCAATTCGTCGAACCAGCTGGTGCTTACCAACGCGTCGGGCGACAACATTTCGGTCTCGGCGTTCTCCGGCTCCGGTACGTTGGCCGCTGGCGGCACCACGACGACGACGCTCGGCACGGGGGGCAGCGATGCTACGTCGGCGACGATCCAGGGTCTGGTTACGTTGCAGTCGAATCAGAGCTTCTCGCTATCGGCAGCCGCGTCCGACTTGGGCCTCAACGCTGTGTCGTCGCTGAAGGCGGTGTCGTCGGTCAATGTCAGCACGGCGGCGGGAGCGACCGCAGCGCTCAGCGTCATCAACTTTGCGCTCGCGCAGCTTGAAAGCGTCGGCTCACAGCTCGGTGCGACGCAGCAAGAACTGCAGGCGACGGTGGCCAACCTGCAGTCGACCACGACGAACCTGACCGCGGCGCAAGGCGTGGTGCAGGACGCGAACATTCCGCAAGTGTCGACCCAGCTGACGCAGGAAGAGATCCTGCAGCAAGCCGGTGTTTCGGCCCTCGCGCAGTCAAGCACGTTGCAGCAGGCCTTCCTGAAGCTGCTGCAGTAGTCGCAGCCGACGCATGGCGTCGGCGGGTTTCCCGTCCTTGGCGGTTCGCCGGGGACGGGAGGCCTGCAGCTCTAGGGAAACGGACTGACCGATGGCCTCGTCGCAGATCAGCAGCCTTCTGAGTTCCAGCGACATCCAGTCGCTGATTGAGCAGGCCAGTACGGCCAATCAATTGCCGGCGACGACGTTACAGGATCAGGAAAAGCCGATCCAGGCGCAGATCTCGGCGTTGGGTACAGTTCAAAGCACACTATCCGACCTGCAATCGGCGCTGAGCCAGCTCTCCAACGTCGAATCGCTGACGCAGCGCACGGTTTCGAGCTCGGCCAGCGGTGTCGTCACAGCGACCGCCACCAACGCCGCTTCGCTCGGCACCTATTCCCTCACAAACGTCCACCTTGCTCACGCCGAGACGCTGATTTCCTCCGGCTCGGCGAGTTCGAGCGGCAGTCTCGGTTCGGGGTCGATCTCGATCAAGGTCGGCGACAACACCACGGTCACCGTCAACATCGCCAGCGGCTCGTCGAGCCTTTCGGGCATCGCCGCGGCGATTAACCAGGCGAATGCCGGCGTCGGCGCCTCGGTGGTGTTCGACGGCGCGAGTTATCACCTTGTGCTGACCGGCAACGCCAGCGGCACCGCGAACGCGTTTGCCGTCACCGGTACCGGCGGCCTCGCCGCGCTCTCCTATAGCAGCGGCACATCCGGCTTAGGGCTTCGCGAAACGCAAGATGCGACCAATGCCGGCTTCACCTACAACGGCATTTCGGTCACCAGCGGTTCCAACACGATCGGCGGGGTGATTTCGGGTCTGACCCTGAACCTCGCCGGCAGCGGCTCGGCCACGGTCAGCGTTGCCCAGAGCACGACCTCGCTCGAGAGCGCGGCACAGAGTGTGGTGCAGGCGCTCAACACAGTGCTTACCACGATCAACAAGGAAACCGCTTTCACGGCGGCGAGCGGCGGTGGCCCATTGCTCGGCGATGTCGGGATCGAGGAGCTGCAGCAAAGCCTCCTCAATTCCGTGACCGCACAGATCGGCGCCGGCAGCACCGCCGGAGCCTCCTCTTTCAATTCACTGAGTTCGATCGGATTCCAGATCACCAGTGGCGGCACGGTGACGTTCAGCGATTCGACCTTCGAAAGCGCCGCGCAGACCAATTATGCGGCGGTCGCCTCGCTGCTTGGTGCGATCGGCGTCGCCAGCAACTCGAACGTCTCGGTCACCTCGATCGGCGAGGCGAAACCCGGCACCTATGCCGTCGATGTGACCAGCAACAACAATGGTGTGGTTTCCGGCACCATCAATGGCCTTGCCGCGAGCGGCACCGGTGGCGTGCTGACCGTCACCAGTGGGAGCGTGTCTCTGGCCGGCCTCGCCTTGCAGATCGCCTCGGGCGTGACCGGCAATCTCGGCAATGTGACGGTCAGCCAGGGGCTTTACGGCAGCCTGTCGAGCATCGTCAACGCCACGCTGGCCAGCGGGTCGGGCGGGGTTGCTGGCCAGGTCAGCAGCCTCAATAAGACAATTTCGTCGATGAATACGCAGATCACGGCTCTTCAAAAGGAAGCGACGCAGGAGACGCAGGAACTGACCAACCAGTTCGATGCGGCCGAATCGACACTGAATCAGCTGACCACCGTCAGCAATTTTCTGTCGACGTACTTCAACCAAACTTCGGGCTCTGGAGGCTGACAATGATCGGGACGCGGCAACAATTTGGGGCGGCTGGCGCGTACCGGGCCATCGAAGGCGCTGGTGCGAAGCCCGAAGATTTTATGAAAATGGCGCTGGACGCGACGCGCAACCTGCTGCTGCGCGCCGAGATGGCGATTGCTGTGGGCGACCGTGTCGAGAAGGCACAGGCGCTCAGCTCGGCCAACAGCGTCGTCGAATTCATGCTCGGCCTGTCGGGCTCCGCACCGGGTGCGTTGAGCCAATGCCTGGCGAGCGTGTATCAATATGTCCTGGCTGCGATCTTCAAGGGCAATGCCGGGGACGATACCGAAGCGGTGAGCGCGGCGCGCATTGCGCTGGAAGAGCTCGCCGCCACGTGGCGCACCATCTTCCCCGACACGATAGGCCGGGAGGAAAGCGGCTCCGATTCGGCGCTGACCGGGAGACGCGATTATGCCTGATCCGATCCGTGGGGTGAACACGACCGACCCCGTTACCGCGACAACTTCCGCTGGACAAGCCGGCTCCGCGCAATCCGCCGAGGCCGCGGCGGAGGCCGCCAATACGCCGGCGGCAGCCGGCGGTGCCGATCTCGCCGATGTCACGCAGACCGAGACGCTGCTTCAGTCGATCCTTCAGGCGGCGAGCAATACGCCGGGGATCGACCAGGCCAAGGTCGCGGAATTACAGCAGGCTATCGCGTCGGGCGCTTATCAGGCGAACCCGCAATCCATCGCCCAAAAAGTCGTCGAGTTGGAAGCCCAGCTCGGCACTGCGGGGCCTCTTCAATGACGCTCTTGCGCTCTTTCTCAGGAAGCAAGCCGCAGAGAGGCGAAGATCGGGTCGACGGCGGCCCGATCAGCCTCACGCTTGATCCATTCTTGCACACGCGCCAGGCGTTCGGCGGCTTGATGGATGTCGTCGCGATCGATATCCGCGAAGGCTTCGAGCAGTTGTTCGAGGCATTCGGCGCGACCGAAGATGGTCGATGCCGTGTTACCGGTTCGGCATCGCGGCGCGCGCGCCGCCGGCCGCATTCTTTGGTCCTGACGCACCCGACCGCCTTTCTCCGCGGCTGTTCGGTGGCGACTCAGAGTCCTCCTGTCGCCGGCTAGACCGGCGCAAAAACGACCCGAATCACAATGCCCGAATCCGATTCCCCCGCGCAGGACAGCTTGACGATAACCGGGAAATTTTCAATGTTGCGGTATGGAGGGGGAGATGCGCGCCAGAGCTGAAATCGTCTTTCCCAATAATATCAGAGACTTGCGGTTGCGTCGTCACATGACTCAGGCGCAGGTCGGGCGCATGATGGACCCGCCGATCGGCGAATCGACGGTGTCGAAAATGGAAAGTGGCGAGCGCCGCTTGACGAATTTGCAGCTCGCCAACCTGGCGTCGATCCTGCGTTGTCATCCTGAGGAAATCCCGGTCGTCACCGGCCGCGACTCGGCCGAAGGTGTACAGCGCTGGCAGCGCGCACAGCAGGAGGTGGTCGGCAACAGCATTGCCAGTGGCGCGGCGGCGGCAGGCTATGTGCTCGCCCAGTTGCGCAAAAAGCACGGCAGGACGATGCAGCAGGTCGCCGACGCGATCGGCATGACGCTATCGGTCTATCACCGGATGGAAATGGCGAGCCGAATGGTCCAGGCCGACGAGATGGACAAGGTCGCCGCGTTCTATGACATGAAGTCCGAAGACCTGATTTCGTTGTTCGAGCGGCGTACCGCCGACAATCTCGAGCAGCTCAAGAGCGGCGTGCCGATCGAGCAACTTTTGCCGCGGGTGCCGCGCTCGCTGCTCAAGGAAGGCGCCAAGTGGGGCCGTCTCGGCGCGCTCGAGCGCTATGCCCTGCAGCGCAGCATTCGCTATGCGGCCACGCCGGGCGAACCCGTGTCGTTGCCGATTTGCGGCCGGATGAAAACCGACAATACCGGGGCTCACCGCTTTTCGATCGATCGCGATGCCGCTGTCGATCGGATGTCCCTCAGCGATCTGCTACGGCCGAGCGAAAGCGGGTTTCTCATCCGCAACTTTTCGCAGCGTCTCGGCGTGCTGCTGCGTCCCGG